>Ga0114962_10003618_pt1 | contig 12482 bp, 16 predicted proteins | sample C_130820_MF_Meta_FD_87017 | JGI IMG/M metagenome (GOLD analysis project Ga0114962, IMG submission 87017) | Freshwater microbial communities from Lake Croche, Canada to study carbon cycling - C_130820_MF_MetaG | ecosystem: Environmental > Aquatic > Freshwater > Lake | place: Lake Croche, Canada... | reverse complement strand
CAATAAAAAAATGTTGCGAACAAAAGTCCCAAGCCTATTGGACGCAACTGGTCGAGACCGAACTAAATGCATCCTCATAATTTGTGAAGGCAATTCCGCCGCGTCAATGAGTTCGGCTGTTCGAACACCTGAAATTCACGGCACGTTTCCGTTGCGTGGCAAAATTATCAACGCACATGGAGAATCACCAAAAAGACTAATAGAAAATCAAATTATTCAAAATGTTATGATTTCAATTGGCCTGAGCTTTGGTCAGACAGCTGACCGTAAAAATTTGCGATATGGTGAAGTTTGGTTAGCAGCAGACCAGGATCCGGATGGCGCCAATATTACAGCTCTGTTGGTTAATTTTTTCTACTTGAATTGGCCAGAATTATTTGATCCAGCGCTTCCGCCTTTCTTTAATGCTTTTATGACACCATTCCTAATACAGTTAGATAAGAACAAGGGACGTCATTATTGGTATGCTCACAATGTAGCAGAATATGATCCAGAAAAATGGCGTGGTCACCCACATGTTCGCCGAGCCAAAGGATTGGGAACGTTAGATAAGGTAGATTGGCAAATGAGTTTAGCAAATCCACAATTAGTCCCACTTGTGGATGATGGCAAATTGCACCAAGCTCTGGATTTGATTTTTAATCATGCTCGTGCAGATGACCGAAAAGCTTGGATTAGTTTGAATGGCTAGTTATAACTATCTTTCGGAAACATTTGACAAAGCCTGTGGATTAATCGGATATGACAATTTCAAAATTAATCCTGTTCGAACTCCCCGAATGACAGCGATTAATAGTGTAATGATATTTGAATGTCGACAATCTAGGTGGCAATATACAACTACTATTTTTTATAAATTTGAAGAAGAGAAAGTTGTTCCTGTTTTTCAATGGGCGTCTGAACGTTTGACTACTAGTTGGGAGATAATTAGATATGGGCCACTAGTAGATTTAGCAGCAGATGATCTTATTGTTCGTTGGTATCTGTTAGCAGATCCAGAAGATATATTGGAATTTAAATTTTCATTTCCGAATAGAATGTGATGGCACAAATGAAACAACAAACTACCAGTGAATATATCCTAAACACCAGTCGAGATTACAGTATCTATGTCTGTCAAAATCGCGGAATACCCAGTGTGAGTGATGGACTCAAAGATTCACAACGCAAAGCACTCTTTATTCTCAAGCGGGTTTCTGGTGAAATCAAAACCATCAGCCTCGTAGGTAATCTGATTTCCAGCAACCTTTATCTACATTCAGATTCTTCAGCAGCTGATATGATCAGTCTAATGGCTGCTCCCTATGCTAATAATATTACTCTCATGCAGGGAATTGGAAGTTTCGGAACCCGAGTAGGACCCAATGATTGGGGTGCTCCACGTTATACCTATGTTCAAAAATCAAACTATACTGAACAATTAGTATACACTGATTATGATATTATTCCCATGAAAGAAAACTATGATGGCAGTGTGCTGGAACCGGTTCATTTTCTACCATTGGTACCCATGGTACTTCTAAATGGGGTTAGTGGTATTGCTGTAGGTTGGTCAACTGATATTTTACCACATCGTTTGAGTGACATTGTGGATGCTACGATTGCAGCTATTGACGGAAAGAAGTGGGAGCCTTTAAAGCCCTGTTTTGAATATTTGGATTGCCAGGTTAAAACGTTAAGTGAAAATTCCTGGGAGTTTACGGGCAAGGTACGTAAAGATGGTAATGTGATTTGGGTTGAGGAGCTACCACCAGATTTGAGCTTGGAAAAATTCAAAGCTCGGTTAAATGACATGGAAGATGCTGATGCGATTGCCAACTATGTGGATCGCAGCACTGATCACATAAAAATTGAAATTAAATTCAAACGTGGTGTGATTGACAAATGGTCAATTGATGATTGTATCAATTATTTGAAACTTAGAACCAAAGCAAGTCAGCGATTGGTAGTACTGGATTGGGACGGCACCAATATTCGCCAGTTTGCAAATACAACTGAATTAATAACTGAGTTTGTCAAATGGCGGTTGAGATTTTATGTCAAACGATACGAAAAATTGATCAAAGACTTGACCGTTGATTTGAATTTCAATTTGGCATTGAAGTTGTGTTATGAGCAGAAACTGCCAGAATTCCTGCCAAAAGCAGCTGACCGATCTGGCGTAATGACTCAAGTAAAGAACATTGTTGGTACACGAGTAGTTCTTACACTCGATCAATATGATCGTATTGTGGGATTACCCAGCTATAGGTGGGCTAAAAATGGTTATCAAGAAGTGGTTGATCGAGTTCGAGCATTAGAAGGTGAAATTGCAGGCTATCAAAAAATATTGTCAGATCCAGCTGCTATTAAAAAAATCTACAAGACTGAAGTTACTGCTCTGAAGAAGCTGCCCAAATTAGCAAGGTAACTTGACTGCCACAAGCAAATAGTGCATAGTTGGTCTATGAAAACACAGAAATTCCTCAGTTTGGATCTAGAACTCAACAATGGTCCAGAAACCGTCAGGCCAAAAATTATCCAAGTTGGCATCACCATTGGGGCAGTTGATGAACCAGAAACCGATTGGATCACGCGAGCATGGTTTGTTGATCCTCAAGAACCCATCTTTCCATTCATAACAGAATTGACAGGTATCACAGATGCTGATATCAAGCATGAAGCTGTTAGTTATCAAACAGTCGCCGATGAATTGGAGGCTTTGATAAAAGAACATCAACCCTTTATTAATCCTGTGACATGGGGTGGTGGAGATTCTTCAGAACTATTGTTTGAATTTTCCCAACGGGGTATTACTTTCAAAAATTTTGGACGTCGATGGATAGATGTCAAAACATATTTTGTCATGCAACAATTGGCATTAGGCAAAACTTATGCTGGCGGTCTCAAAAGCACCATGGAAAGATTTCGGCTAAAATTTCAAGGTCATCCACATCGAGCAGACGCAGATGCATTCAACACACTTAGGTTGTTTGCTTATTTTGTTAACCGACATGCTGAAGTTACAAAATTTATTGAATCTGCAAAGGCACTGTAATGAAAATTGATTTGGAAGTTAAACTTGATTTTGATGATGTTTTAATTCTTCCTAAGCGCAGTGTTTTGAAATCGCGTCGAGATGTAGACATCACTCGCACTTTTATTATGAAACATAGTGGTCGATCTTGGACGGGGGTGCCTATTGTCGCTGCTAACATGGACACCATTGGCACCTTTGCCATGCATAAGTCACTGTCTAAGTATCAAATGATGACTGCTTTTCATAAATTCTACACTGAAGAGCAACATTTGGCAGCTTGGCAATCGATGAGTGACCGAGAAGTTGAATTAGCTTGGTTTTCAATTGGTATGCGGGAGCAGGATTATCGATTGTTCTGTGACGTACAAGAAAAAGATAATCGAATTCAAAATCTATGCATTGATGTACCAAGTGCTTATTTGGAATCATTTGTGGATTTTCTGTCAAAAGTGCGTGAAGAGAATCCTGACTTGACCATTATGGCAGGTAATGTTTGTACGCCGGAAATGACAGAAGCGCTGGTTTTGGCAGGAGCGGACATAGTAAAAGTAGGCATTGGTCCTGGGTGTTTTGTACCGGGACAACAAGTATTGACAGAAAATGGGTTACGTAATATTGAAGATATTGGCATTGGTGAAAAAGTACTTACTCATACGGGAAAATTTAAGACTGTTACAAATACTTTTAAATTTGATGATAAAAAAGAAATTATCAATATTAATGGAATTAAAGCAACTCCAAATCATGAATTTTATGTATTACATAAAAAATACCGAGAAATCGTCAATAATCATAACATTCAAAATTACGCAGAATGGATACCTGCGAAAGATTTATCAAAAGATTATCTTCTCCTACGGCATAAATAGCATGGTTAAATATGCTATAGGAGCCGGTATTGAATTTAAAGATTTTTAAAGATGGAAAACAGGTATTAGGTTTTGAAAAAATAGGAAGAAATAATATTGCTAGTCTAGATAATGGAGAAAAAATAAAGACTGGTGATCTAGGAAGAATTGAAATTGAATGTTCATTATGTGGAAAAAAGAACGAAATTAATTTTCGAAGAGGATTATTTAAAAAAGAGTATATCTGTCAAACATGTAATATGTCAGGTGAAAAGAATACTTTTTATGGAAAAACTCATACTGATGAATTTAAAGACCGCCTGTCAAAATACATGAAAGGTAGGTTTATTGGAGAATTAAATCCTTTTTATGGAAAAACCCATACTGAAGAAACAATACAAATACTACGAGAGAAATGTGGTAGGAAAGGTGAATTAAATTCTTTTTATGGAAAAACCCATACTGAAGAAACAATACAAAGATTAAGTGAAATATCAAAAAACTATTACAAAAATATATCGGAAGAAGAGAAATTAAAGCGGTCAAATAATTTAAAAAAACTTCAACAGATGATAAAAGATAGAGATCCGGAACATTATGTGAATATTAGAAAAAAGGCTGCTCAAGCATCATTAATATCACAAGATCGATATACTATGAATAAACCGGAAGAATTGATTAATAAAATTTTACAAGAATATTTCACTGAAATGGAATTTGAATATAGTGTTATATTAGATTTTAAACAATTTGATTTTGGAAGTAAAAAGCATAGAATATTAATACAACATCAAGGAGACTATTGGCATGGTAATCCAATGTTTTATGGTGAAGGCAAAAAGCCATTGAACAAAATACAACAAACAAATATTATGGCTGACATTGATAAAAAAGAATTTGCAGAAAAACATAATTTCAAATTGATTTTGATTTGGGAATATGAACTTGCTGATTTACCAACTTTAATAGAAAGATTACGTAATGAATTTTGATTTAATAGAAATCACATATATAGTATCAGAAGATTATTCTGGTGATACTTATGATCTAGAAGTTGAAGAAGACCATTCATATAACATTGATGGTATTGTAGTACATAATAGTCAATGTTCGACCCGTCGTGTAGCCGGAGTTGGTGTTCCGCAACTATCGGCCGTGGTCGAATGCGCGGATGCTGCACATGGACTCAAAGGTTTGATTTGCAGTGATGGTGGGATTGTTTACCCTGGTGATCTTGGCAAGGCATTTGGTGCCGGAGCAGATTTTATTATGATGGGATCTGTACTGGGAGGTCACAAAGAATGTGCGGGTGAACTCTGGGAATGGGGCAAGCCCTATACCAAAACCAAAATGGTTGATGGCAAACTGGTTTTGGATTTGCCAGATGATCCTGCGTTGCCAGGCAGTGATTTCAAAATGAAGATTTATGGTATGGCAAGCCAAGAAGCCATGGATAAACACTATGGTGGTAAAAGTGACTACAAGACTGCTGAAGGCCGCACATCATTTGTTCCATACAAAGGAGCTGTTGCCAACACGGTAGAAGAATTCCTGGGCGGACTCAGATCAACAATGAGTTATATTGGTGCAGAGAAACTCAAAGAAATTAGCAAGAGAACCACTTTCATTCGCACCAATAGAATTCTTAACCGACCGCAAGCTGAATAAATACGAACATGAAAGTCAGCGATCTATTAACTCCCGCACCCAAGCAGGGAGCAGGCACCCTAATTTATGCTCAAACAGAACAAAAGTTTTTGTTCATTCTAAGAAGCAGTCTAGTCAACAGTCCTCTAACTTGGGGTATTCCAGGTGGCTCAGTTGATCCTGGTGAAACACCTGGTCCAGCAGCAATTCGTGAAACACTGGAAGAAGTTGGTTATGACATAACTGGTAAACCACGTAAATTGATCTATATCAACAAGACTTACTTGCCTCGTTTTGAATTTTATAACTATGCGGTAATCATTCCCAAAATATTTAACCCAGTTATCAATTGGGAAATTGAAGACACTGTTTGGTGTGATTTAGCCGATATTCTTCATCCTCGCCACTGGGGACTTGATATGCTGTTGTCTAATGAAATGGCAGCTGAAAAATTGCGAGAATTTTTAGAAAACAGTTGATCTGTTTGTCAATACCTACTATGGTATTGTTATAAACTCAGAGGGCAATATGAAAACTCGGTTTCAAAAGTACAAAGAAAACGTCAATACATTGGCTTATCTAAATCGATCAGCAATTAGAGGTACGATTAATCTCGGTGAACGAGCACGCATGCTTGAACTCAATAACGTGATTGATCGTTATCGGCAGACTCTGGAATATCGACTGATCATGAAGTTTATTGGTTACTGGAATACGGTTAGGTATTCCAAGCCAGTCGTGTATCTCTACAACAAGCTTTTTCAATAGCAATGATTACTCAAAAAACATTTGATCAACTATTTGTCAATAGTCACAATATCGTTATTGGAGTCAGTGGTGGTTTGGACAGTATGGTGCTAATGCATTCACTGGCTAAATTTAAAACAGCCGCTAAGACTTGGCGAGTTGTTTATGTTGATCATCAATTGAACCCTGACAGTCAATCTTGGGGTAACTTTGTTGAACGAGAAGCTGCCAGGTTGGGATTTGATCAACAAACAATTCGCGTTGAGGTGACGGGAAACAATTTGGAATTTGCTGCTCGTTCAGCTCGCTATCAAGCTCTATGTGGTTTGGGTGCTGATACTATTGTGCTGGCTCATCATTTGAATGATCGTATTGAAACCTTTTTTATGAAATTGATGCGAGGATCTGGCATCAAAGGTCTCAAGGGTATGACAACTACAACAGCCTGTTGGTTGGATCCTGCAATCCAAGTTATTAGACCACTGCTTAATCAAACACGAGAACAATTGGAATCTTATGCTCTAATCAACCATATTGAACATATTACTGATCCCAGCAATGCATCAAATCGATTTGATAGAAATTGGATCCGAAATGTCATGTGGCCTCTGGTACAATCTCGGTATGCGATTGCTGACATTAACATCAACAAGTCAATTGATTTGTTGGGAGAAACATTTGAATTGACGCGTGAATTGGCACAACTGGATTGGCGGTCTGCAGAAATTACAAGAAACAGTTTGGATTTGAAAATAATCAAGACTTGGTCACAGATTAGAATTAAGAATTTGATTTTGCATATCTTTGATCACTATAATATTACAAGTTTTAGTACTGGTCAGATTGAACACTTTAGTCGTGAATTGTTGACTACTGGTCCAGATGCTAGGAATGAAATTCGAGTAGAATCACTAACTTTGCACAAAGTGGGCAACAAATTAATGTTGAGTTGGGAAAATGGTTAAAAGAGTTCCTTCAATAGGACATTATGTTTTTAGTTTCATGTTGTCGCTGTCTATTGCGTTTGGAACAGATTCCCCCGCCTTGATGGGCATTGCTGCTTTCTTAAGTTGGTGTTGGGTTGGATTGCTGGGATTTTCGGTCTGTTTGGTTATCATTTTATACAATGTGACTGCTAACTGGATTCGAAATAATCAACTGGAAAATTTCCAAAAATATCCAAATTCCAGCCTAACCTACATCACTCTTCATAGCTGGACGTGGGATCTTCCAACCATATTCTTTATGTGGATCTTGCCTCTGGTTCTGGTTTGGTATTCAGGAAATCATCTACAAGCCAAACTTGCTGCAATATTGATCTTGGGATATTTGGCACTTAAAGTTGTTTTCAATATTGGTTCTAAAATGGAATTTAAGAAATGATTTATCAAAGACAATTTTGGTTATCTAGAGCATATGATGTGATTCTTCTGGCATTTGTGATAACCAGTTTAAAATTAACTATTTTGAAGTCTGCTGCCGACATTCTTGTGACAGGCACGATTATCTTTGATGTCGTACTTACTTTGGTTGCTTTTTTGACTATTTTGTTTTTTAATTCTTCCCAAGCAGCCGATTGTCAAGATCCAGATATTCAAACTGCTATTGAATTGCACAAAGAATATCAAGATGTTGTATTTCTAAGAAGCTTTATTCAAACGTTTTTGGTCTTTCCGATTACAGCCTACTTGACAGGTAATTATATTCTAATGATCATTCAACTAGCATCTGGTGTACTGTATTGGCTATTGTCTTTAGTATTGTTTGGTCCCAGAAAGAGAGTGATGATTTAATGGATTCTGCTGTTATTATAATTCCAACCACTGGTGCCCCCACATTATTTCAATGCTTGTCTTCAGCAGTTGAACAAGACTGGTCCAATACACACATATTAGTTGTGATCGATGGACCTCAATTTGAACAATCCGCCCGTTTACAAATTACTGCGGTCAATAAAGAGTCTTCTAAAAAAACTAACATTTCAGTGATGACATTGCCATATAATACCGGTGCCAATGGTTGGTATGGACACCGGATATATGCTGCTGCAAATTTCCTAGTTGACCAAGACTGGATATTTTATCTAGATCAAGACAACTGGTTTGATATAAATCACGTAAGTTCACAAATTGAATCATGCAAGATGCAGGCATATGCTTGGGGACACAGCCTAAGAAAAATTTGTGATGTTTCAGGAAATTATTTGTTGGATGACAATTGTGAAAGCCTAGGGAAATATCCAACCTATGTGGATTCTAACAGTCATTTGGTTGATACTTCTGCATTCTGTATTCGACGTGATGTAGCAATCCGATGTAGTGCAGCTTGGCATGGACAATGGGGCGCTGATCGACAATTCCTGCATAATATTAATCACTTCTATCCTAATTGGGGAGGTACAGGCAAATATACTTTGAACTATCGTTTGGCTGGCAATCCAGCATCTGTGACACAGGAGTTTTTTGAAATTGGCAACCGAGTAATGAAAGAACGTTATCCAGATCAATTCCCTTGGAATGAGTGGCGGATCACTATATAAGTGTTGACGAAATGGTATATTATTGCTATAAATAAAAAGTAATGGAATGCAGTAATTGATTTTTGTTACCTCGTATAGCTCAGTGGTAGAGCGGCGGTCTCATAAACCGCGGGTGGTTGGTTCGATCCCAACTGCGAGGACCAAAATTTAATGAATTTGAGACCTTCAAATTTGAAGGTCGGTGACACAATTATCAGTCACCAAACAAATGCCAAAACATATTTCACTTCAACTACCGATATTGATCGAGTAGAATTAATTTCCGACCACAGGCGCGTTGTGGAAACTATCGATCTTCGTTGATAAAAGCCTTTAACGCTTTCAATTCATCGCGATGAATCCATTTGGCGTGTCCAAAAAATTTGGATAGTGCAAAGGGTATTTCAATATACCCTTGTGCAATTTGGCTAATCCGTTTTTGATTTTCAAAATCTTCAAATGTTGTTTCTGTAATGTTTGTCATTCAAAAAATATATGTAAAATATTTGTAAAATTCAATTTTATTTAAATTTCGAGACATAAATAGTTCTGGTGATTTCCAGAGGCATTTATGACCAAAGTTCTATTTATATTGAAATATCGAGAAACTGATTATGGTGATTATAAAGATTCGCCAGTTGATCCCAAAAAAGATTGGGCATATGCCAAGGGCTTGAGTTCAGGACTCTATAATTCTGCTCGCTTTGTGGTAGAAATGTTAAATGAAAATCCCAATTATGAAGTCAAAATGGTTCAAGTAATTGACAATAATTGCATTGATCGTGAAGTCACACAGTTTAAACCAGACATTGTCGTAATTGAAGCCTACTGGGTAGTACCAGAAAAATTTGCTGTATTAACTAAATTGCATCCCAAGGTAACCTGGATAATCAGAAATCATTCCAACACTCCATTCCTCGCTAATGAAGGAATTGCATTTGGTTGGACGATAGACTATGTGAAATATCCCAATGTGTGGGTAGCATCAAATCATCGAAGTGCTCACCGTGAATTGGGTATTATAATTGGTGAAACACACCCTGCCAGTGGCATTTGTTATCTTCCCAATTATTACCCAGTTGATGTTCCATCCTATAGTTTCCCAAAAAATACTAAACATCGTCATATTTTGAACGTTGGGTGCTTCGGAGCGATTCGCCCACTTAAGAATCATGTTATTCAAGCAATTGCTGCAATTGAATATGCACAGAAGCATGGCAAGCATCTAAAGTTCCATATCAATGGTTCTCGTGTTGAAGGGAATGGCGCGCCTATTTTGAAAAATCTTCGAGACATTTTTACTAGAGTTGACAATGCAGAACTGGTTGAGCATCCCTGGTTTGATCACAAAGAATTCAATCGACTGATTTGCAAGATGGATATTGGATTGCAAGTTAGTTTCACAGAAACATTCAATATTGTTGCAGCAGATTTTGCGATCAACAATGTGCCGATTGTTACTTCAGATGAAATCCACTGGAGTGATCCTCTTATGCGAGCTCACCCAACTGATTCTGCTAGTATTGTGAAAGCCATGGAACGAGCAACGTTTGTTCATGACACCATGCCTTGGATCAAGCCACATATTAAGGGTTTGAAAAACTACAATAAATTGAGTAGAAAAGATTGGTATGAAACAATTGATTGGTTCACACAAATTAATTGAAATTTTTTTCAAAAATAATTTTGAAAACAATTGACATTCCAATTAGGATTTTGCATAAATAAGACAAGGAAGACATACAGCAACTAAAAACATTTCAATTTGGATGAAAAACGTTAGCTCTTCCGCTTAGTACCGCGCGTAAGCCTGTTGTATCTTTAGATCAACAGATACAAGCGCGTTGTTGCTCCTATTGATTAATATAAGTCAGTCAAATAAGCTAAAATTTATTTCTTTTATTGATTATATTTTTGTTTCTGGTAATAATTACGAATGCAAAAAATATCCGCATACAAAATTCGATTGAATCCAACTTCCGATCAAATACAAACTTTGATTGGTTGGCAAGGTCAATTGCGGTTTATCTGGAATAAATTGCTGGAAATCAATATCAATAAATACGACACAGAAAAGAAGTTTGAATTTCGTTATGATATGAAAAAAAGACTACCCGCTTTAAAAAAGGAATTTGAGTGGCTCAATGCACCAGCACATGCATTTCAAAATTGTGTATTTGATTTAGATCGAGCAATTGTAGATTGTTTTAAACGCGGCAAGGGCTTTCCGCATTACAAAAACAAACACACTGCTAATCCATCCATAGAAATAAGTCAAACCAATACAAAACACATCAAGTGGTGGTCTGATAAAATACAAATACCAATTATTGGCAAAATCAAATGGACGTATCATAGAAAAATAAAAGGTCGGTTGCTATCAGCTACTATTAAGCGAGATGGCGATCAGTGGTATGTTTGTATGCTAACAGAACAAGCTGTTGTTGATCAACAAACGCAATTCCAAGAAGATGACTGCATAGGTATTGATTTAGGACTCAAGGACTTCGCTATCACGAGTGATGGTGAAGTATTTGAAACACCCAAGTTTTATAGAAAGAAACAAAAGAAATTAAAGCGTGCGCAACAAAAACTGTCGCGTAAAGAAAAAGCAAGTCGAAATAGGGAGAAACAACGGAAGAAAGTAGCTAAAATACACCAAAAGATAAGATTCCAAAGAAGTAATTTTCATCATCAATTAAGTAGCGCGATAACCAAACGATACCCAGTTGTATTTGTTGAAAATTTAAATATCAAGGGCATGATCAAAAACAGAAAACTTGCTAAATCAATTGCTGATCAGGGATGGGCTCAGTTCATCACATATTTGAAATACAAGCAGCAATGGGCTGGTAACTTGTTGCATCAAATTGATCGATGGGCGCCATCTACTAAGGCCTGTCATCGATGTGGCTCTAAGAAAACAATTACGTTAGATGAACGCACATATGTATGTAGTCATTGTGAGCTAGTCATGGATCGGGATGCAAATGCCGCCATAAATATACTTCAATTTGGAATTAGAGAGACAAATACCGCAGGAACTGCGGAAATTTACGCCTGTGGAGCTATCTCTGACGGGGATCCGGCATTAGTTGGATCTAGTTATGTAGCGCAGAAGCAGGAATCAATTCTTTCGTCGGAAGGAAGCTGTTGCTCTTTAGAACAACAGTAGTTCACTACATTTTTAGAAGGACCAGTTCCGCAACTAACCAAATTTCACTGCTAATGAAACCAAGTTGGTCCTGTTTTATAAATTTCAAAAGGCCGAGTTCCGCAAAAAACTTAATTTCACTCATAATGAAAACAAGTTCGGCCTGTGATACGTTTCTCATTTTAGAAAAAATGAGTGGCGAGGACGACTAAAAACGCCCCCTAGGATGACAACTAGAAATGGTTGTCATCTTTCAACAAACAAAAAGGAAACTACAATGTCTGCATTTGCCGCCGCGCTTGAAACTCGTCTGGTTCCAGAAGCCAGCAATAATCAGTCACTGACTGCCAATGGCATGGCTACTCTAAACAGTAGCTTGGATCCACTGGTTGATTTCTTTTTCTTCGTTGGTGCTTCTCGTGGTAAGCCAATTCGAACAGCTCTGGAACGTGCTTGGCAGGCTGATCCTCAAAATGCAGCTCGTATTCTTTTCTGGGCACGAGATATTCGTGGTGGTTCGGGAGAGCGAGAATTATTTCGGCAGGGCCT
>Ga0114962_10003617_pt1 | contig 12482 bp, 19 predicted proteins | sample C_130820_MF_Meta_FD_87017 | JGI IMG/M metagenome (GOLD analysis project Ga0114962, IMG submission 87017) | Freshwater microbial communities from Lake Croche, Canada to study carbon cycling - C_130820_MF_MetaG | ecosystem: Environmental > Aquatic > Freshwater > Lake | place: Lake Croche, Canada... | reverse complement strand
TTTGAATGCTCGAAAAGTGATCTTTAAAAAGGTCTTTGGGCATTTGTATGCTACCAGGTCAAATTATTTTCAACGATTGGACGCAAGTACAGACTCATGGCTTTCTCGTTGTTGTTATTGAGAAAATAAATGGCTATGGCCTCTGATTCGGCCGCCGCTGTCTATTTTGAGAAGCAGACCGCTCCACAAACATGTGGTTTGCATTCTTTAAATAATGCTATGGGCTTTCCAATGGCTACAGAAAAGGATTTTCACGAGAAGGCCTTTGAAATGGCAACAGAGTATGCCCTTGGCGCTTCAAAGCGATCAAAAAAGAGCTTCGAGGAACTCAAAAATGCTTATCTTGGGGCCCTTTATACAAAGGAAAATGGGTGGAGTCTTGATGTCGCCAGGCGTATTTTGAGGGACCGTGGTTTTCCTTCGCATAGTGTAACGAAAGTGGACCATTCAGGAAAATACCTAGTCATGAGATCGCATCATGCGATTGCGATTCGCGACGGCTTGATTTTGGATTCATTGAGAGAACGACCTATGCGAAATATGCCCACCGATGTTATGGCAATCTTTCAAATTGATCTTGCTTGAGTTGAGAAGCATTCATGTATTGAATTAAAAATAAATAAAATTAATGCAGGAAAAGTACAAGGACGGTCATGTAGGCCTCTATGAAAAATATAAACGTTTAAATCAGTATGTGGATAAACTGGAACCTGCCGTCATAACAATGATGTACAAGGAATTTAAAAATGGTTCAACATTTTATCCCAATGTGGGCCTTTTTTTCAATGAATTCGCACTGATTTATTCTTCTAGCATCCACATCAACAAAAAGTCGACTCATGTATAAATAAAACTCAAGTTAAAAATGACAGCAACTGAAAACGTTATTCGTATTCTTTTGAGTGCTGCCCTTGTTTTAACTTTAACGATTTATACTCAATCGCCAGACAATCATTTTGCTAAGGACCCCTGGTTTATGCCATTGATTTTTGTGCTGGTATGGATGACCTACTATCACAAGTGAGGCCTTGAGGGCGCTCTTCAGGGCACTCGGGGGGGCCGTGAGTACAGCTCGGCGAAGCACAGCTCTGCGAAGCACAGCTCTGCGAAGCACAGCATGACCTTGCACAGCTCTGCGAAGCACAGCATGACCTTGCATAGCAACTACAGAGTCCTTTTATCGAAAAGAATACTCGAGTGTCGTGGCAGCATGACGACCTATAATTTGGATCGTCCTCATCAAATTCGCAGTTTTCGCATTGAAATGCCATCAAGATACACATATTTATTTTTTATGTACAAACTTATATGGTCAAACCGCGTTTACAAACTTATAGTTTCAAAAAGAGTGCCTAATAAAAAATGTATGCTGTTATTGCTGGCATAATCTTGGGACCTCTTGTTCTTGGGCCCGCTCTTCAGAATGCAATCATAGATTTTGGTTTTATTTTTTGTGGTCTTGCTTATGAAAGACTCCGCACATTGTGTTGCTCTAAACGAGTAACAAAAATTCCAAGCATTTCAGATACTTGCAATTCAGTGTTTGAAAACAGTGGATTCGGTATGACTCAGTGCCAAGAAGATTTAGCCGAAGATGACAAGTATTCTTCGGACGAAGATTGTGCGGCCGAAGGCTCCGATGCAGCCGAAGAAGGCCACGTAGGGACTGAAACACAGAATTCAGCAGAACAAGACGAAATCCTGTTTCGAAATGCAGTTTTAGAGCTGCAGTCTCAGCTGGTAACAAAGTTTGTCAGCGATCTGGAAACAGTTCCTGTTGAGGCCCCTGTTGAATCGGGCGTTGCGACTCAGGCCTTCACTGAGGCCCCTGTTAAGGCCCCTGTTGAGGCCCCTGTTGAGGCCCCCTTTCGGATGGACTCATCTTCCAGCGAGCAGCCACTGGAGAGTTCCAATTGAACCAAACTTCATTATTATTTCCATAGGACTAGCTGTATTCATGTGAATGCCCAACAGGCTCTCAGGGCTCTGTAATGCATAGTTCGTTTTTATTGTAGAATTATCTTCATAGTTTGTAAGGGCCACAGGCCTCTTAGTCGACCAAAATGTTTTTTCTTGCATCAAATGCAATGCTGCATCACTAGACGTGCATCCACGCATGGTTTTAAAGGTATCAATGTGCATCAACAAGGGCCAAGAGGTCCATACGATTCGTTGACTCGGACCATCTTTAAGAAGGGGCCTGGTGACAATGTTTGGCCCCATATATGGCCCATTTTTTGAAAAATCACGAACAGCTGTGTAACCTGGTCTTAATGTAGAAGAATCGTAAGCACAGCCACAATAGAGGCCTCCAAAATTAGAAGTAAAGATCATTTCTTGCATATTTGCTTCGAGGCCAAGGTCCCACGATGGCACAAAAGTGCATTCTTGGGTACTCACAAGAACGTAAGGCCTATCACTATAGCCCATAATGTGTATAGCTTCATTCATGACGCATGCATCAATGACCTGATGAATAGTCACCAGATCTAAAAAGTCTTCTGTATAAAGGCCCTTTGCCTTAGACTTTCCCTTGTACTGCAATATCGTGGATGATTCCTTTTCAAAAGACGTCACTGATTCAATTAGAGTTATTTTCAGGCCTCTAGGACATTCTGCATGATGTATGATGGAAAACAGTGTTTCACTTAACTGCTCGCTAGAATGGCCTACGAGTACGACCCGAATAAGGCCTAAATTGGATTCACAACGACTCACGAGCCCTTTTGTGCGATGAAGCCTATTTTTATTGTCAAAATAAGAAATGAGTCGTAATACTACATAGAGACCTATGACACAATAGAGTATATAAATCATTTTTGTTTAACATGGACTGATTATTACAGGAAGATCTAACCTCATGAGGCCGCCTCATGAAGTAATCAAGGCTCTTACACGGGCACCAGGGCACTCAAGCTTGAGTTTAGACGCCGTATCAGAGTCCAGCAGCAAGTCATAATGATTGTTTGAAGAAAAAAGAAGCTTCACTGTTCCAAGGTCTGTTTCTGGACCAACTCGATTGACCATAAGTATTTGACCCCGCGGGTCCTTTTGATACACTTCGACTGTCAATTTACTCATAAATGCAAATGCTGTATACTCAGGAGCTCCGCCCCACGTTGCAGGCCTTTTTAATCTTTCAAGGTACCGTAACATGGTGGACCTCTTTTGCAGTGCGTCATCGGGAACATCCGTATTGAATATGTTGACTGACTCCATGACCAAAAGATCACCTCGTGTGATTTTATTTTCTGAATGTATAGAATCAAATGTCTTAAGTTCCTTGTCCAGGCCGACATCAAACCATTGAATAATGCACTCCTTCAATTTCAAAGCGGAGCCCAATACTAAAGCATGAAAGCCATCTAAAATGCCTAAATTTTTTTTCGGGTCTTTTAAGATAGCATGGAACTCGAGACCAAGGTACAAAGATATGAAAAGGCAGTCTCCATTAGGCTTTGAACGAATTACATGCCACATTTTATTCATCAGAGTTTGCTCTAAGTTTGCTCGTACAAACTTAGCACATTAATGCACATTAATGCACATTAAATAGCACATTAAATAAAAATGGACCTTCAATTCAGAATCTTCGTGTTTAACTTTTCTATAGAGTACCTTGGCAAAACGTATGGCACAGGCACAGGTGATTTCGACGGGAATTTTGCGCAGCCAATATTTGGAACTGATGAGGGAGATTCAAAAATTAAGATGCTGTATCCAGAAGTAGTTAATCAGCTCCTAATGTTTTATTTATCAAAGTTGTTTCCGGAAGTGTTTACAGAAAAAGCAAAACAAAGTATCACGGATATCGTGTTGGGCTACGTGGAAGAACATGTGGACGATTTGATGGATGATGAGCCTCTGGATCATGAGATTGAAATTTCAGGAGGGATCACCCTGCACTTTACAACTTCTATAACTTATGATGACACCGAAACCTTTTTTTCGGTTGCCGATTATAACGACTATGATCTTATAGAGTACGCACCTAATTTTAAAATGAAATCATCAAGGCTCTGATCGAGTGCTCATTTAGGCCTATGCACTATTGAAAGAAAATAGCTCTTAATTAATCAGACCATTTTAATTTTCTGCTTGAATGTTTATTGAGCCTCTTCACTATTTCAGGGGGCAACTCTATTGAAACCAATTTTTGAATGCACGTAGAGCCCCTGTAGCCCATCATTTTTTTTGTGTCAACTAGAACGGGCAAGACCGATAGCCATTGTGGCTTGACGCCAGTGCTGGCCCGAATGTCTTGCAGCAATACATAGGAATCCAACGATGCATTTTTAATAAGTTTGTATTCATCAAGATGGACCTCTGGATTTAAGTAGAGAATCCAGTTGTAGGCCTCTGAAATATCAAAAGATGGTGGCTTATTCATTTGTTTTAAACAAAAAAAAACACCGCCGAACTGCCACCACAAAGGGCGACAGTTCGGCGGTGGGGAAAACGAGATTTAGAAAAATAGTTTAGTATATACAATATAAACCAAAACTTACACAATTCTTTATATTTCATTCTATGTCCATTTGTAGAATGAAAGACCCAAGGACTTCCCAATACCTTCTGGATTTCCAACACTAGATTTCGCTGCTGTATGTTCGCTCCCTAGAAAAGCTATTTGATCCTACACAAGTTGAGGACAATATGAAGCATACGCAATAACACATCTGTGGGCCCCACAGAAAATGGACTCACATAGAACCAAATGGAACAAATACAGCAGCGAGCTTACCTTCTAACGATTTTTTAATACCACAACAATTTTGTTTTTTTAGGTATAGCATCGTTACGCAAACTCCATAATAGGGCACAATGTTTTGAAACTTTTATGGAAAGAGGCTGATCAAACGATTTATGTTTAAAACACGTCAAGAGCCGCACGTTATGCAAGCGGTCTTATTGCATGATCTGAAGAGGACTTTATGGTATACCTTTTATGGTATACCATATGCCCGCCTAATTTTCCATTTACGTTTCTGTACCCTAATGGAGCTTAGTCTCGAAGGATAAGCACTAGAACCTAAACCATTCTATCGTAATAAAACAGCAAAGGCAAAAAATAATTCAATCAGCAAGAATCTATTTATTTACAGTAGGCTCCACTTTTCCACGAAGATTCAACGCACGCACGCACAAAAAAAACAAAAAAATCTTTCTGACTATAAATAAAAATGTCAAAGAAGAAAAGTCCAGAAGTCATAGATCTCACAGGCTCTGATTCTGAGGTCATTGATCTCACTGAAACAAGTCCGAAACTTCATATTTCAGTTCCGAAGCGCCGCATACAACCTGTAGCCGTTTCATCGAGGGCCTCATCTCCTTCCTTTCAACATAGAGGCTCCTCTCCAAAGTCGTCGTCAAGAGGCTCGTCGCCGTCAAGAGCCTCACAGAAGAAAAGTGGCTCTGAAACAAGTCCGAAAGTTTCGAAGCGCCGCATACAACCTGTACCTGTTTCATCGAGGGCCGCATCTCCGTCCTTTCAGCATAGAGGCTCCTCTCCAAAGTCGTCGTCAAGAGGCTCGTCGCCGTCAAGAGCCTCACAGAAGAAAAGTGGCTCTGAAACAATTCTGAAACTTCCGAAGCGCCGCATACAACCTGTACCTGTTTCATCGAGGGCCTCGTCTCCTTCCTTTCAACATCCTAAAAGAGGCTCGCCATCTCGTAGTGCATCTCATAGTGCATCTCGCAGTGCATCTCCTGTAAAAGATGAAGGCATGATTCATGAATTAAAAGATGATTTAACAGGAGAGATTATTCGTTTAATTCCCAAAAGACGCAGAAAACAAAAGTCTCCAGAAGAAGAACACCCGTATTTAAGCGCAGCTCATTCAAGATTATTAAAAGGATCTATTCAAGACATTTTAAAAAGCTACGAACATGAAAAGGAAGAAATACTTGGTTCAAATAGTAAAAAAAACAAAGAAGATCAAAGGTTTTTAAGGCTCATGTTAGACAAAAAGGAAGACGGCGGTGGTAAATTGTCTGTACATGATGCCCTCACTAATTTAAAACTGGAATACAATACGTTGCTCTCCATGATGCATGGAACACATAAAACCATTGAGGAATTGGAAGAAGATACAAAATTTGATTTGTTGTTAGAACATTTGAGTGAATCCACAAAAAAGCACTTAAAAGAAATAGATCAAGAACTTGCTAGGTTCAATGATGAAGTTAAAAAGAAAAAGTATACGAAGCGCACGTAAAGCGTCACACAGGCCCATCATACAGTTGTTGCTCATAAGACTGACTGAGACGCGAAACCTCATCGCGCCTCTGCGTGGCGTATTCGGAGACCTCCGGACTCAAGGTGCTCATATTGAAAAGTTGGCAGTCATCGACAAAGCAGGGCCCACTCAGTAGACCTTGAATCAATTGATGATCGCTTTCGGGAAGTCCCAACAGTCTCTGAAGGCCCGCTGTGTCGCCTGCCAGATAGTAAGAGCGCGCCAAAGTAGTGCAGATTCCAGACTTGTTTGATGCATCGGCTTCCTGGTTTGGCAAGTCATTATGAAAATTCAAAAAGGTGCCGTCGTCACGAATGGCATTAAAGTCCAGAAAAATGGTCTCTCGTGGTTCTCCGGCTTCGGCTGCGCCCTGCACCAAAGGACCCCCCAAAGGACCCAAAGGCCCCAAAGGCACCGTGGTCCACTTGAAAACCAAGAAGGTATTGGCATCGTTGCGCACATTGAAGCCTTGTTTCGGGACATCGGAGACCAAAGTAGCCAAAAATTGTTTTTTGGGCGCCTCCTGTTGAATAATCAGCTTGGCATCGCACTTGGAAAAGACTCTTGTTTCCATTTCTGCAAGGAGAGTTCCGACAACTTCACTAAGGCCTTCCGTGGTTTCGGCCAAAGTAAAGACTCCGTTGGAATCAAGGGCCATGCTGTTTAAAAGTCGAGTGTTGACTTCAGCGCCTTCCAGTTGAAGGCCCAACGTGTGAATCACATTGGTTTCGTAATGCGGCATGTCACGAATCATACTGATAAGCTGCTCGCAGCCAAGGATGCCGCGATTAGCTAGGCCATCGGTAATGAACAGAATGGTCTGATTGGGCCTGTTGAGAGCTATGCGCAGAGCGTACTCCAAATTAGTAGGGAGCCCGCGCGTCACAAGCTTTTCAACAATTAGTTTCTGAATTACTGGTCTTGTCTCGTCAGTCAAAGTGGTTTGAGACAAGATCTCTTCAGAGAACTCATCGAATTTTATGATTCTGAGCGTCGTGGTAGCATTTGGCAAAGAATCCAAACAGGCTAGAGCAGAGGCCCTCAGTTGGATCAAGTTTGGGCTCATAGAGCCACTGACATCCAACACCAAAACAACATTGTTTTGATTCTTGATTCGATCACGCAAGGCCTTTATGGACACTCGGCTAAAGGTTCCTGCAAAAGGAATTGTCCAGGTTGAGCAGACAAGAGAGACGGGCCACATCATTTTGAATATTTAGAATAAACACTAACATTCTTAATTTAAACTTAATTTAAACTTAATTTAAATGTTTATGCATTCATTTGTGCAAGCCACATGGCCAGCCACATGGCCATATAAAATGTTTACACGGTTCTCTGCATATTCTTTGGCATTTTGCCTATAATGATGCAAGCATTGAAGCTCTTCGGCAATAGCAGTTTTTATAATAATAACTTTTGCATTAATGGTAATTTTGGCAAAACTTGGCCTAAATTGTTGTCAGAATGTTTAAAGGACCCTTAATGTTGCACTTGACGCGCGCACAGGCATCAAATGCAGCTTCAAGTTTTTCCCACGAGGCATAAGATGTGTCCTGAAGGGCGTACAAGGCTCCAGTCGCAACATCAGCGGCATTCCCGATGGCAGAAAAGTCTTCTTCACATTCTTCTACGTCGCCCAAGGAGTCTAGAATGTATATTTGATGGCCTACACAGAACAACAGCGACCAATCTTGAATGCATTCTTTTTGTGAATCATGCCAAAATCTTTCATTCAGTTGTTTTATTAGGAGTTGTTGTGTGGCTACAAGATACTCTAAAATAGTTCCACCAGGTGGTATTCTAGGCCATTTGAATGAATAGCGCAAGAACTGACAAGTACTAAAGAGTCCACTAAAGCCTACAAGGACTTTTTTGCGATGAATGGCCTCGATGGTCCAAATTTTACTGTTGCTACGCGTAGTGAAGGCATCTTCATTGCAACTTCCTGAATCAGATGCCAGAACGACCACGGAGCCATCTTTGATAGCCATGGTTATTGTCATTTTTTATTTATCTTTTACAGAGTAAAATTAGCTGTTTCAAACTTATTATGAAGTGATAAATAAATAGTGAAGTGGTAAATAAATGGCACTTAGCGTCTACGAAACAAATCTGTTGAAAAAATTCGAGGAACGAATTGAATTTAATCGACTAGAGCACAAAAAACCAGGCCTGACATTTATATTCAGTTTAACTTGGACTGCCATTGTAGGCCTTGTACTTGGCGGACTGGTCAATTTTCTTGTGATTAAGATGCAAGGCCCTGTTGACAAAACTACTATAAGTTACTCTGATTGCCTGATCTTTGTATTGGTCCAAATAGTTTTACTTTCCATCATTTCTTTTCTTAGCATTCATATAAACAGACATTTTGATGACTGGATATGGAGTTCATTTACAGGAATGATGTTTTGGCTCACCATTATTTCTTCACAGTCGCGCTTTATGACCAATATTAGTGTTTTGACAGATAACGGCTAAAAAAAAATTTTGAAATTATAGAAGATGGTATAAAAAACTAAAGGATGGTATAAAAAAATGAAGATGGTCATTGTGAAAAGCAAAGCAGACGGGTCGTGTTTCTTTCATTCGATTGCATATCAAATGAATGACACGGCCGACGGTTTACGAAAATTATGCTCTGATGCTGTAATAAAAAATCAAGAACAAGATTACAATGGACTCAAATTAAAGGAATGGATCTTTTATGAAACTAGTTTAAATGTGGAAGATTATTCAAAACGTTTGTTGGGCCGCCGGCAATGGGGAGGATTCCTTGAAATGAAAATCATTTCGGATGCCTTTAAGAGGCCTATAGCTGTTTACCAAAAAGAACAGGGTGAAATCGCTACATTGATTGCCACGATTGATGGCCCAAGGAGTGGCGCAAATGGCGCAAACCCATTTTACTTGTTGTATTCTGGACGTAGCCATTATGATTCCTTGATTCCAGACAATGTGTGTTCTGTGAAATAGCCCTTCTTTGAGAACTCAATAATAAAATGGAAGACATCATCACAATTCGACGAAGAAAATTAGCTGAAATTAGACAAAAGATCAATAGTCAAAGCCCTTTAGAGCCATTCAGCATTTCCAAGACCTTGACGACTGGCGAAATTATTTCCGACTTTGTGGTGAGCCTGGCATTAAACATCCATAAGAAACGTGTAGTTAAGACTTGCTAAAAATGCTAGCTTGCGGCGGCGGTCTCCACGACTTCAATCTTAGGAGGAATCTCTACTGGCCGAATTGCGTCAATCGGCTTTACAAGCTGCTCGCCATTGTACTTTAGAAAGCTGTTCATTGCGCCTTGAATGGTGGGCCTTAATGGTGCTACAGGCTGGCCCAATGAGGGGCCCAAAGAAGCGGCGTCCAATGAGGGGCCCAACAATGAGGGGCCCAATAATGAGGGGCCCAATGCTGCTGGACTCAAGGAATTCGCAAAGTCCAAGAGTGCCTCAGGAGTCCTAACCGATGCGAAGCGTTTGGGTCCTCCACTGCTTGAGGAGCCCAATACGGTAGGATAGCCTGCAATACTGTGTTTGGCGCTTGTAACTGGAGCGTTAGAGCCCTGAATCCTAATAAACGGTATCGAACCGGACTTGGCGGCAGCATCATAGGCATCCATCATGTTTTTGCAATGACTGCACCATTCTGCGTAGACCATGACAACATGGGGCCCATAGGCTCCAGACAGTATGGCGTCAACTGTTTTGTCGGACTTGAGTTCTTGTACGAGGCCCAATTGAGGCACATAGTTCACGGCATCATTGGCATTAAACTCTGCGGCCAAGGTTTTTGGCTGGCCCTTTGTAAAACTTTTGAGGAGTCTAGTAGAAAAATTATACAAAAACCAGAGGACCGTGAGAACCATGAGGCCCACCACAATTTTCTTCATGAGTGTTAACATTGAGGTCAAGAGAGCCATTTGTTGGCATGTCATGATTATCAATAAATGCAAATCAACGCATTATTTAACATCGACCCAAAGGTGTGGGGTCCAAGTACTTGGGCCACCCTGCATTTTTTAGCACTGAAAGCAGATGCTTTTCAAGAACATGATTCTTTTCAAAAGTATGTGGAGATCCTTTCAACCTTGTTGCCCTGTGAGTCCTGCCGCAACGATTTTCAAATGTGGCTGAAAGTGCACCCTACGCCTAGCGTTGGCTCTACCTTTGAATGGACCGTGGATTTGCACAATCATGTTAATAAAAAACTAGGCAAGGGCCTCTTGAGTTACGCTGAGGCTCGAAGTGCTTGGGCCTCTGATTTATGTTCGTATAAATGCTCCATTTCAAAAGAGCCCACAAACTTATCGACAAACTTGATCATTTTGACGAGTCTTGTCGTTATACTTGCAGTATTTGTGTGGTTTCGGCGGCCAAGTAAGGCATTGAATTCGAATGCAAACACTTAAGTTTAGGCTTCCTGTATGCTCAGACCTTACCAAGCTCGTAATCGTAAAGGGCCTCGTGGTTCCAGAAGGCACAATAGTGGAACACGGCTTAGAAGAAAAAAAAAGTCCTAGCCTTGAAAGCTGCATTGCTGATTTTAAACTGCTTTTTGGCATTAAGCGATTAAAAAAGATTGTGGCAGAAGAAGAAGAAGAAGAGGCCCAACTTGAAAAATCATCTGACGAGGGCTCGGATGACCAGTCCTGTTTTTCCGAGATAGAAGAGGAAGAGGAAAAGGCCGAAGATTCAGATTGACAATAAACAAATGTCAACTGTTCAAATGTCGTATGCACACATTTTAAAAACCAACAGAAATGCGGCCATCGTTCACATAGTAACTGCATGCATTGTTATATATTTGTACAACCATTGGCCGGCCACGCAGACCCGATCAACATTCGAGGTCTTCCGATCACAGATTGCTGGACCTGATACAATCACTGAATGTTCTACAAGTACCATCGGGCCGCCCACGCAATGCAACTCGGAATTGGCCTTTCAAAAGCCAGCAAATGTCACAAGTGTCAATCTAATTTATGGAACTATTGCATTCTTTCTCATTACAGCAGCAGCACACATTTTTTATGCAACTGATGGCTTTGGCTCCCGTGCGTATACCTCAAATCTTGCTCAGGGTTGGAATCCCTTTCGGTGGTTTGAGTATGCCGTTAGCGCTTCCATCATGAGTGTTCTGATTGGCCTCGCGGATGGCGTGCGAGATTCGAGTACCCTCATTTTATTGGCTGGTGTCACGGCTGCAATGCAGTTTAATGGATTCACAGTGGAGTCCTTGTTGCGCGGAAAACAAAAGTTGAGCGCAAATGCCGTAACGGGCATTCAAGGCTCTACAGTTTCTGGATGGATCTTGTTTGTAATTTTATGGAGCGTTTTGATCTACAGCTTTCTGACACTCAAGCATGATGTAGACACGCTGTACTCTGGCGAAACTGGACCTGATAACAAGCCTATTCAGGTGCCCTCTTGGATAATTTTCGTGGTACTTTTTCAGTTGGTGTACTATGCTAGTTTTGGCATTGTTCAGTTCAAACACATTCAAAAGCGCCTCAAGGGGCCCTATGATTACTTAAGCACTGAAAGCTCATACATCTGGCTTTCATACTTTGCAAAACTAAGTCTTGGAGCGGGCCTATCGTATGGACTCTTGTTTCGATTTAAGGACTGTTGAAAGTAAAAATTATAATATGTACTTAATAAATGCTTCCTTCAGAAATATCTGATTACATAAGAAAGTATGTAGGCCATTATACCAGTCCAGGCCCAAGTCATTCGCTTTCAAATTTTCCATACGATGTTGCGCTCGGCCTTGTAGCAAGTTCCAACGCGTATGCTTACGACAAAATAATGTATAATCAAAATGATATTATACGAAATGTCTTCAAGTACCGATCGAGAAATGAAATTAGAACTGACATTCTTGTACATAAAAACACTTTTGTACTTAACGAAGCTACAGGAAAAGTTCCATCCAAGTATGATACTAATTTTATGGGAGACACTTTTTATAGAAAAACACCAAAAATTCCAGAAAATAATACTTTTATGAAATATAATACATATTACTCCAGCGATTTTATGGGCGTATGGATCATGGACATAAATTTCAATGAAACATTGAGTGACGAACAGGCGGAAAAAGAAGGTCTAATAAAATATTATAAAAAAGTTATCTTTGGTTTTAGAGGCACTGATCCATCCGATCCTATTCGATTTTTAAACTTAATACCAATATCATGGGAACAGTCATTATATGAAAAATTCATAGAGT
>Ga0114962_10003616_pt1 | contig 12484 bp, 14 predicted proteins | sample C_130820_MF_Meta_FD_87017 | JGI IMG/M metagenome (GOLD analysis project Ga0114962, IMG submission 87017) | Freshwater microbial communities from Lake Croche, Canada to study carbon cycling - C_130820_MF_MetaG | ecosystem: Environmental > Aquatic > Freshwater > Lake | place: Lake Croche, Canada... | reverse complement strand
GTCGCAATAGAGGCCGCGCGCCTCTTTCCAGACACGCTCATCATTGCCAGTGCCATCTATGCCCTTTTCACGCTATCCGTTCCTTTTGGGGTCATGTTCGCCTCTCTCTTGGAGGCCACTGCCCTTTTCCACGGATTACGGATTGCCGGATCCTATCTGGGCGCCAAGGCCGGCTACGACCCGCGCGCCTCGAACCGCGCCTGCCGCACTGGATTTTCGACGACGACCCTGCAGGATCTTTCCCTCTTTTCCAGCAAGGCCCCCTCGAACTTCCCCTCGGCACCCCTCTATATTCTCTCCGTGGCTTCCGCCTACATCTTTTCCAGCTTGAATGCCCAGTCGGAACAGCTTCAGGCCCTCGGCCCGGCATACTCCTCAAGATACTATATGAGTCTGGCACTGCTCTGTGCCCTCATTCTCCTTTTCGCCCTTTTCAGACTCTATAATACCTGCGACGATTTCGGAGTGATTATGGGAACAATCCCGATCGGTCTCGTGGTAGGCGCCCTCCTCCTCATCCAGAACCAGCGCCTCTTTGGCTCCGAGTCTATCAATCTTCTGGGCATCCCGAGTCTGGCGGGCGTGACGGCCACGGGGAAGGCACTCTATGTCTGCCCGACAGCGAGTTAAAATGCGCTCTAAGCAGAAGGAATGGAGATTCTCCATTCGATACGTGTATCCTTACTTTTAGCCTTCATGGCACTCCCTCTTATCCTTATAAGCTTTACTGGCTTTCTAGCACTCGCGCTAGGCAATCTCGGCCTCTTTATCCTCTTTATTGGTCAGGCAACCCTCATACCGGCCGTAACCTTCGCCCTTCATTTAGTGACGAACTTTATCGGATTCGCCAACCACCCAGGCAGCGATGTGGGGCAGCTCATTCCCAGCGAGCCCTACTCGGGTTACCAGAATGTGACGCCGAGCTACTGGGCCATGCACGTAGTCTTCTTCCTCTCCTACCTTCTTTCGAATGCCACGCAGATATATAATCTTCCTGTTGCGGCGGGGGCCAGTGATTGGCAGGTGGCGAATAGACGGTCAAAGGCCGTGGCAGTCATTATAGTGGCGAGCATCGCACTCCTCACGCTCCCCTTCCTTCGTTACTGGTATACGGGCGCGGAGACACTGCCTGGCCTCGCCATCGCAGGAGGTGTCGCGGGTCTCCTGGGCTGGGGCTGGTATAAGCTGGCCTCTGTCTGCGGGGCACGGGCGTCCGATGTCTTTGGCATTATTCAGCAGATTCTTCCCGCGAGCGCCACTACGCCCATGACATGTGTCTATACGCCGAAGTCATAGTAAAATTGCCCCCCAGCGAATCCCGACGAATCCCTAACATGGATCCGAGCGTTCCAGTCCCGCAAGTAATCTGGGAATCGCTCGAACTCACTCTCTCTAATGTAATGCGGACCCTAACAAAAGATATTGCAAAGAGCCTCGGCAAGAGTCACGAACCTCTGGCCAAGGCCCTCAGTGGGAAGATCAAAGTCCATCTAGTCGAGGAGGATGCGGACGAGGACACTCGTTGCGACTTCGTGTGTCAGCATGCGGAGACACCGGCCTTTCTCAGCCCCTGTGGCCAACCCATTCTCTGGGGCTCCACCCGCTGCCCGGCCCATCTTGTGAGTCCAGTGCCGAATCTCCGTAAAATGGCCTCTCTGAAGCATGATGGCATCCTATACGGCCTCGAAGAGGATGGGACGGTCTATTCGGGCCAAGGCGAGCCCGTCGGATTCTACGACGGAAGCCGCTTGACTTTGATGACCTAAATCTCTCCAGATATATCTATACAATGGATGTCCCTGGCGAGTTTTCTATAGGAGTTGCCTCGCGCAAAAAGGCCAAACCGAAAGCCAAACCGAAAGCCAAGCCGAAGCCCAGACGGAGAGGCAGACATGAATCCTTTTTCACAGGCCCTCTCGTTTTTCACACCTGGTATCTTCTGCCCCGCACATCTTTTACGGTGGACCTCCTTTTGGATCGCCGTCCAAATCTGCAGGAGACAATGAACTATATTAAATCGAAGCGGCCCAAGCGGCGCTTCTACAACACCTTCAATATTGTGGAGATTCATGATCTTATACCGACGGCCAGCGACTATCTCCTAGGTATTACGGCGGCCGACACAAGAGAGGCCATGCGCCTCGCCTTTTTGAATGAATCCGTGCGCCGCCGCCTGAAGACCATGGTCCGCCACTGGAAGCGCCGGCGCTTTTCTCGGGCGAATGATGAGGATCTGATTACTATCGAGAGACCGGTCAAGGAGGTCATCATCTATGATTGGGTCGCGCGAAAGACCTATCATTTTGAGGCCTCTACCATTATGCGCTGCATCATACGTCGAATCCTGAGCCACGATGTTCTCTTTATTCAGCCCCTACAGCCGGTCAATCCTTATACGAATCTCCCTTTGACGTTGGGAAACATGCATTCCGTTATTGATCAACTGCGCATGCACGGAATGACGCACTGGGCTCTAGAGGCTCTACGATCTGCCCAGTATGTTTGGTGCATCTTTAAAACCGTAAATGAGAGGGCCCTGCAAATGGATGCCCTGAAAAAGACATTCTTGGACGGAGCCGACGCACGCGACCTTATATATGATTTCATCGAATCCGAGCACAGCATTCATGAAAGAGGGTTTAATAAGGATGTATACCTCTGGGCGATTACACATGCGGATAAATCGCCGCACATTCAAAAATGGCGTAATCTCTGTTATACTTATTACCACAGTGCCATTCTATATAAGGATATTCCGATTAAGGCAAAGGTAATCTATGCGAATGCTCTGAAAGTTGCTAATGCGAAGGGCATTTTTAATATTCCAAAGGGGATTATTAACATGGCACTACAATCCGTTTTACCGGGGCCAGGTGAAGAGGATGAACCTGGGGTTTGAAGGCGAAGCCGCGGCCTTTGGTCTCCGCGATTCCGATACCATTCCAAATGGCGGAGCAGGGCATGGAACCGAACCAGCGTTTCACGAACCGAGCCTGGTCACATGCATTCAGACCGAATCCATGCGACTTTGCCCGATCGGCGGCGGACCATTCATCTGGAATATCGCAGAAGTAGGAGTCGTAGAACTCTTCGCGCCCCGCGTCGGAGGCCCGGGCGGCGGCCACCGCATCCGCCCAGAGGGGAGAGACGGCCAAGGCGGCCTCCAGCTTCCGAGTATCGGTCAGCTCCGAATCGGTGCTGGTATAGGAGTCGAGGGCGCCGCGGGCCGTGATCATACTGAGACAGCCTTCGGGAATGGTGTAGACGCGTCGGCGACGCAGATTCATCTCGGCTTCCCAGGAGGCGACGGCCTCGGCGACATCCGCTGGTAGGGCCAGGGCCGGCTCTTTGAAGTCGAGGCGCTGGCACACAATGGCTGTTTGGAGGGCGGCGGTCACGGTCGGCTCCAAGTCAGGCAGATCTACGAGACGTCCGTGCTTGAAGAGCATGGCTGCGGTCCAGGTCTGACCCCATGAGGCGCGAGCCGCAAAGGCGGATCCGGCCTTTCCCTGGATCATGGCGCTCAGGGCATAGATCTCTTCTGGAGTCCAGGTGCCCGGCGGGATGACAGGCGTTCCGACGCGATCCGGTCTGGATCCGAGAATGGCTACCACGGAGGCATCGTGCGGCCATCGGCTGAGGGCAACGGCCAAAGGCAGCGGGTCGGTCCCCAGAAGAGGAATGAAGCCGAGGCCAGCCACACCGATTCCGTAGGTCCAGGCCATCAAGAGTTCTTTGGTAAAGTCCTCTCCAGATTCGGCGAGTTCCGTGGCCCAGAAGGCCGTTTCGATGACCCGGCCCTTCAGAATGCACCAGAGAAGCGCGGCCCGGACCTCGTCGACTCGGTATAGTTGTCTTGTGAGCATGCTAGACTCGCCACGAAACCCGTTTAGCAATTTTATAGGATTTAAATAAGGAATGTCGGGTCGCTCGACGCTGTCGAAGTCCAAAAGTTCCAAGATAAGTGGTCCGAAATGGTCAAAGACGCGCTCTAATAATGGGGAGGATGTCGAGCGACGAGTTCTCACCAAGTATGCCAAGATTCTATTTGGAGAGGAGGTCGTTAATGAGTTGAAGGTAAGGAAACTGAGGGTGCGGGACATCTGGGAACTGACGACGCCCACTATACAGTGTAACAACACGATTGGTATAGTTACACCTGAAACCCGCTGCTGGATATGCGACGAACTTATTACAGAGGCCAGGGGTATGACAGCTGATTGCGAGCATATTCTTCCCGTGGCCCAGGCCGCCATCTGGCTGCGTCTCTATAGTCCTGGCATTGAGACTGCGCGTGATAGAGGCGCTGCCGCTCTAGAATATGGATGGGCGCACGCTGTCTGCAATCAAGAAAAATCGGATATATGCGCGCTCATAAGTAAATCTAGTGGATTTATGGTAGATGTCGCGCAGATTCGAAAGCTCCTTAAGAGTATATTTAACAGCTCCCGTGTGGATTCAGCAGCTCTAAAGACTGTCCTCAGAAGACACGGGACCTACGAGCAGTTTATCGCTGCGCGTCTTCCGGAAATCGTAGGCAGATATCAGCGTATCGTGGATTTCATCACGCGTGGTGAAAACGGACTCGCGGCTGCCACCGTCATAACCATGGCGGGCGTATCTGGACTCTCGGATCTCAACATCATCCGAAAGGAGTTGCATGCACTCCTGAGTCCGGATAGACTGAGGGCGGCCGCGGAGGCCGAGCAGGCCGAACTCGAAAGAGCAGCGGCCATATTTTCGAGAGGTGAGGCCGTCGAAAATATAACACAAATGCTGGGGTTCTATGATGCCGTGCAAGAATCGGTGGTTGCCACGCTGCAGAATATTATAAGAAATATTCCGGTGCAGCCGGCATATCGCGAGTATTTTGCCACGCGCGGAATCAATGCGAGAGCCCCTCTGAAAAGCTTGAATCCGAGTGGATTCCAGAATGAGATCTTCCGATTCTTGGCAGATGTCTACCCTAGACTCTACAGGACTCTGATGGATCATCGGGCAGTGACTAGCGCCGCCGCCGATTTCATTTCTTTAAAGATGCTGCCGACGTTTTTGCCGGCATCGAATAACGCCTCGAGAAGACCAGATCGGTTTTTCAGAGAAATACGGGAGGGCATGGAGCGCTTAGAGGGGCGATTAAATACTATGGTCGATTCTGTCTCTATGCTTGGCTACTTGAATACGGAGTATGATAAGTTTATTCAGATAAACGCCGCACGGACGATGCTGACATTGGGTCATAATACACGGCGTCTGAATACGCTAATCGAGGCGGCTGAGATTTAGATCCGAATCCGGAAAGCGCGATGTATGATCCATCGAGGAAGCGCTCTATAGCGTCCGAACTCCCTTTCACTAATCGTGACGCTATGTTTGGCAGAGATCGTCGTTTTAAAAAGAGAATACTTACGGAACTTACTGGTATATTCCTTCATCTGCGGGGAGCCTGATAACTGCGCCATGGACTCCTTTTTAATCGCCTTTAGGGCATCGACGTGCGGCTTTGTAGCTTCTTTATACTCCCTTTTGGCCCGCGTGGCACATCCATTTATCGCCCTCTTTGCCTTTCGAAGCGCCTTTAGAACTTCCGAATACTTACGCATATCTGCACGATATTCATCAGTATCTGGAACAGGCGCCGGCTCTGGATCCTCGGTTCCGCTGAGGAGGATTCCACAGGCGCATCGGACATTATACCAGTAGGGAGTGTTAGCCAGCATCTGGAGGGCGCAGGTGGAATGGTATACAGCAGAGCAACAGGGCATAGACATTTTTGGATCGGCCTCTTCGATTCCCGTATTACAGTTCGAGCAGTTCATTGGACTCTGTTGTTAGAGATATTTTAGGCCCCCTTGCGTTTGCCCCCCAGCTTCGTGCCAAGCCCCCTGGTAGAATGGCCGCCCATGAGATCGTCCCCGGTCTCTGGATCGGAAATCGGGAATCCTCTATGGACCGCGACTTCCTGGCCCGGGCTAAAATAGCCGCCGTCTTTAACTGCACAAAGAATCTTCCTTTTGAGCCGACGATCAAGCGCCAGTTTCGCGTGCCGCTCGATGATAATCTACAGGCGGAGGAAATCCGCAATATGGAGCTCTGGGCCATGGAGATCGCCTATAAGATAACGACAGAGTTGGCGGCGGCCCGGGCCAAGGATGAGGCTGTTCTCGTTCACTGCCACGCGGGTATGCAACGGTCGGCGGGATCGGTGGCCATTTATCTGATTGCCACGCAGGGCATTACTACGGACCAGGCGGTTGCTCTTATTAAAGAGAAACGGCCCGTGGCATTCAAGCCGGCCATCAACTTCGAGAAGGCCATTCGGGGGTTCGAGGCTACCTTTGAGAAGGAAGTTAGGCCCCGATTGATGGATCGATCCTAATAACAGCGTCCCGCTTGTAATCCAGATTCTCATGAAGCCGGCCACGAGGATTGGTGGCAATGTAGACGCGGCCCGTGCCATCCACGGCCGACCACTCTTTTTCGAACTCGACGCTTTTGTGCATGTAGCCGCAGAGCCAGGCCACGAGAGGTTGGCGTAGAAGGAGCTCCATTTCCGGGACGGCCAGGCTTTTGTCCGGATCTCCTACGAAGGTCTCTTCCTGCATCCAGGTGGTGGGGCCCATATGGGAAAGAATAACTACGGGTTCTCTTTGAGCCCCCAGCATGGATCGGAGCCACTCGATGTCGGAGCGGTAGAGGGCTCGCATGGCTGTGGGGTCTATGGGGCTCGGCTCGGCCTCTACGTAGCGATGAAACTGCGGATTCCAGATGGCCACTCCGTCTCTGGGAAACTTCCAGAAGGGGAGGCCAAAGATATAGATGCCGTCAGTGCTGACCATGCCCTCGTGGTCTAGGACGTGCAGATTGAGATAGGGAGAGGCCACGGTCCGCATACGGTCCACGGCGGCTTCTAGGCCAAGCCCAGAATCGAGGAGCTCGGAATAGCCCGGGATCCAGATAACTGTTTCCCAGTGTTCGGAGCACCATTCTAAAAAAGGCTGGAGGTTGGGGCAGGTGAGAGGCGCCACGTCTCCGAGAAGAGCAAGGATGGGCGCGGCGGGCTCCAGAAACTCGCGCGGAGTCTGTTTGGGCCGGAGTTCTAAATGCAGATCACTGGCGATCTGTAATCGCATCTATTACCTATAAGGATTCCACGGTCGTCCATCTGCCCCTACTCTATTCGCACCACCCAAGATCCGCCCGAAAAGGGCGCTCACAGGAATCACGGGACCCTCTTCAAAGGGCTCGGGCACCGGCACCGTCATGGGCATCTCCTGTTCGAACTCGATGGCCACCTCGTCGCCCTGCATGAGAACGACGGAGGCCGGTTCCGTCACCCGGACATCGAACTCGATCTCGTAGCCGTTGAGGGAAACGAGAGGAAAGCGGATGATGTCCCCGACACTAAGAATACCGATGCGGGTGAGGGCCACTTCCAGCTCCTCCTTCACATTCGTGTCGAAGAAGATCTCGTCCCGCGGCTTGAGAACGAGTCGCGTGGCCTCCGGAAAGGCCTCCTCGGAGCGCCAGATGACCTCCACTTCCTCCCCCATTCCCTCGAGGCCCAGACGATTCAGGACTGCATTGGGGGCGTAGAGCTTATCCGGCCCATACTCTCTCGGAATGGGCGATCCGACGGCGCAGTAGGCGCTGCGGTCACCGACGCGAATCTCGGCAATGATGCGCCGGGCCTGCGTCTCCTCGAGGACCCGCCGCCACAGCCCCTCTTCGATAATGCAGGTCGTTCCTGCCTCATCGAGGAATGCGTGTGACCAGATGTGCATGATGAGGGCTAAGGCCCTGCCACCAAGCAATTTTAGTTATGTATAAAGATAGGCCGTCGGCCTTTGAAAATGCTTTTCAAATACTGGCCCTCACTCCAGTGCAGCGGACCGTCGTGGATAATCGTTTCATTCCTCTTGTGAAGCATCTGCGATGGCGGACCTGGCGCGCGGCCATTCTCTTTCACAGCGGGCGTATTATAGTGACGGTCGGCTCTCTTATCGTGCCGGCTCTTCTTTCGATTCAGACTAGCCAGCCTTCCGGAGCAGCTGGTACCGGCGTCTATTGGAGCACATGGGTCGTCTCTCTCTTTGTGACTATTTGTAATGCTCTGCTGACTCTCTTTAAGATTGATAAGCGCTACTATTACTTGCACACGTGCATGGAGCAGATGATTTCCGACGGCTGGCAGTATGTTGAACTCAGTGGAAAATACAGTGGATTCAATACGCCGGATGTGACGCCGACGCACTCGAATCAGTTCGTCTTTTTCTGCCACTCGGTTGAAAAGATCCGGATGAAGCAGGTCGAGGAGGAGTATTTTAAGCTCATCGAGACGCCCCAGCAGCCGGGTCAAAAGGTCGGCATTGACAGTCTCGTGCCACCGACGCCTCTAAAGGAGGAGCTGCGACGACTCATGCAAACAATAGATTCACCTATAGTAAATGGGTCGAACCAGGAGGTTACGAGAGCACCGACCCAGGACGCGGAAAATACCCCATACGGGTCGACATGGACAGTGCCAGTGCTCGGTAGAGTGCCGAACACAGTCGTTGCCGGGAAAGGCCTTCTGCAAGGATCATCAGGGATGCGTAAAGGGTTCGCCCCTAACCCACTCCGAACCGAAATACAATCCGGCCCTGTGGAACAAGGATCAGCGAGTCCGTCTCCGTCATAACTGCTTTTCGTATGCGATGAACACCATTGATCCGAAGCAGCTGGCCTTGTGCAAGAAGGATCCGGATTGCGAGGCGCCCTTTCACCAGCCGGGATCGGCGGCCAAGTATAAGGGATTCAGCTCTAGCCGGCCAAAGACGTGCCCGGGCATGATCGCGCGGATTATTGGAGATAACCCGGACATCACTCGGACCACCTTTGAGGCCAAGTGCCCCCCGAGATCTTCGAAGATTGCCCTGGTAGTGGACGAGGATCAGGATTACCACTTTTTGCGACAGGATAAGTCAGGTTTCTGGTCACAGAAGTCGGGGGCGCGGCCTGTCACGGATCGGGACGCCAGGGGGCATCAGATATGGAACCCGCAGCTGGCCGACCTGAACTATCAGGACGGCGAGAACGTGTTGAACTATAATCTCTTTTGCAGCTACCTCTGTGTTCCCCGGGATAAGAGACTCTTTTTAAAGGTCGGTGGGGGGACGCAATAGGGGGCGAGGGGGGGCTTGCGCCCCCCTAAAGGTCTCAATGGACAGGGGGCGGGGGGGAGGCTTGCGTCCCCCTAAAGGTCTCAATGGACAGGGGGCGGGGGGGAGGCTTGCGTCCCCCCCCTAATGCCTCTTAGCCGCCAGCCACTTCGCCCCCGCTCCCGTCACGATCGGATGCAGAGGATTAAAGAGAGCCAGTGCCTCTAAACAATCGAGCCGCTTCCGTGGAGAGCTGTGAAGAAGTCCTTTTATGACTCCTTCAATGATCTCCTTCTTAGTCCACTCACCTTGAACGAATTCGTGCGACAGCAGTCGAGTCCGCAGCAGCTCCACGAGAATGGCCCCGATCGACCACGCATCAAAGGTCGGCCAATAAGTCTTCCAGTAGCTGACCCAATCAGCCGCCAAGGCCGACTTAGATCCATTCCAGAACTGCACGAGTTCCTCCAGCTGATCCTTGCGAGAGACCCCGAGCACCCTCTCCATCTGGATCATGCTGGACTTCTGCTCATACATATCCTTGATACACTTCTCCAGATCCACCTCTTCATGCACGGAGATCACCAGAGACATGTCGGGAGGCTCGTAGGAGAAATCGGGGGCATAGGACGTCCAGCCCTGGTCGATCATTTCCTGGGAAATCCGAGTGGCCGAGAAGGAGCGTCCGAAATCGATGAGGCGGACGGCGCCATTGTCGACCAGCACGTTTTTCATGTGAAAGTCGCCGTGCACGTAGCGGTTCACTACAAGGGTCGCCCCGATCTGGAGCAGCTGGTCCATGAAACTGAGAAAAGAAAAGGGTGTCCGAGGATTGGAGGAAACCACTTTCACGGACTGTCCCCCGAATCGCATTTCGTATTGGAGCATTTGCTTTCGATCTATCCGCTCCAGTGGCTCGCATTTATCTATATCCGGCTCGGTCTGCTGCGCCAAGGGCGCGGGGATACACAGACTCTTTGTATCAGGGAGCACAAAGAACTCGGGGGCCACATCTTTTAGGTCAATGGCGGCCTGTATCTCTCTTTTGATGTCACCGACCTCGCTGATTTTCCCCAGTCTCCCTTTGGAGATGGCGGCCTTATTTTTACAGAGCAAGGGTGAAGAAAAGACACAGCCGTAGCTGCCTTGTCCAATAATCTTTCCGCCCTCCTGGCTCATCTAACGTATTGTGCTAAATACCGGGCTTCGAAAATGCTGCGCATCAGCAGAGAGGATGTCCGGAGTCTGGATAGGGGCCATGATCCTCATAGGGGCCATACTTTTGGAAATATTTGCGCCCAGAGTGGTGGCCGAGGGCTTCAAGGCCCTGTCCCCCCCAGCCGAGAAGCAAAACTTGATTACGAATACGATTCTGAAGCGGGGCGACGTCGGCCCGGGTCGCGAGGACGGGAACTACACTCAGGACCAGCGCTACTTTGCCGACTACGCTGATGTGCAGCGCTATGGAGTGGCACACGATTTCTGTCGGATGGTCACCCCCTTGGGCGCCAAGCCGGCCGAGACCTTCTTTGCCTGTGCCCTGGCTGGAATGGGCACGGCCTCTTCGGTTGCCTACCGGACACCGGCGACCAAGGACGGATTCGAGCTGGGTCGCGACGACTACATGAGCGATATTTTGAAGGAGGGCCGCCAGGCCTATTGTCGTATTCTGAAGGGCCCGAAGGGCTTTCTGCCCCAGTGCCGGCGGGCTCTTGACGGGGGCTTCGCGGCCACGGATCAGTTTGACTCCAATCCACCCGGAGAGATTGAGACTCTCCTATCATTCTATGAGGGCTGCGAGATGTGGTTGCGACTGCGGGATGATATGGTGGACTATATTGGCCGCGCTGTTATCCAGGTGGCGGGTCGGGCGGCGGTCGATGAGACGCCGAAGCCCTATAAAACAAAGGGGTTGCAGTTCAATGGGAATGACCAGTTCGTGCGGCTAGGGGATTCGACCAGCCTGGAGCTGGGCTCGCAGATCAAGCTGCGGACGGTGCGGGCCTTTTCAATCTGGGCAAAGTTCGACGAGTTCACGAACAATGCGCATCTCTTTGATTTCGGCGACGGCCCGGGCAAGAACAATGTCTTTTTGGGTATTCTGGGGAAGGGCGATGGGGACGCGGTGCTGCGCCCGCCCAGCCAGTGCGAGGCTTCTACGGTGCCGGCCTCGCCGTCGGGTGCCCAGTTCTGTCCGGAAATGCGGGCGCAGACGCTTATGGAGGACTCGGCGGCCAATGTGGACGAGTATGTCTGCCCGGGCCCGGAAGTTCTGGCCAGACGTATTGAGCCTATTCGGACCAAGAAACCTGTCGTGAAGGACGCGACACGGGCCACTCTAATCTATGAGGTCTGGGATAAGACGCTGCGTAAGGTGCAGATCAAGGTCAATCGCGCTATTCCGAAGGGTGAGTGGGTCCATATCGTGGTGACGGCGACGAATATGGATGCCACGACACCGGGTCTGAAGGTCTACGTGAACGGGCAGGAGATCTATAGTCTGGAGAATGGGGCGCTGCCGCAGGCGGCCGTGCTCGACCATAACTATCTCGGAAAGTCGAACTGGGCTTCTGGTATCTCGTTATACGAGATGCAGGATGAGCTCTTTAAGGGAAGTATGTTTGATTTCCGGATGTATTCGACGCCACTGAATGCGAAAAAGGTGGCGGCGATTTATGCGTGGGGGAAGGAGATGCTTTAATGAGACTTGCCGGTAATAAATATCTATTTAGAGTATATGAGTGGGTTAATAGCCGTTGGATCATTATTTTTACTTACGTTTCTGATTGAAAAGACTACAAATATAAAACCTACTATCAACTATAATAATAAGTTTGAATACATACCTATAATAACAGCTAATATCTATGCGGATTTATTTATCATTTTTTTGAGTTTTGCGAAGCTGTATATTAACACAGAAACCTTAGAAGGATGGTATAAAAAATATAGATTGTCTGCTATGACTGCAGATATATTGATCGGCGTTTTATATATGCTATTAGGAAGATATATAGTTTATACGAGTGGTCTAAAGGTTGGCCTGACAGCATTTGCTGGTATATGCGTGGTCATTCAAATAATCTTTGACTTCCTATTTTATATTTTCTTTAGCGCTATTCCTAAAGGGTCAAATAATATGTTAGATTATTTCAAAGTTTACTCAAAAGAAGCCGGTGTTGGCGCCTTATTGGGAGATAGTTTCCTAGTAATCATGGCTGTTATAGTAAGCGCTTTATTGAACCAGTCAAGTTATGATACTAATATAGTGGCTTTAATTATCAGTATTTACTTGGCACCTTATTTTATTTATATGAAAGATTAAGTTAAGCGCTTACCGGTAT
>Ga0114962_10003615_pt1 | contig 12485 bp, 9 predicted proteins | sample C_130820_MF_Meta_FD_87017 | JGI IMG/M metagenome (GOLD analysis project Ga0114962, IMG submission 87017) | Freshwater microbial communities from Lake Croche, Canada to study carbon cycling - C_130820_MF_MetaG | ecosystem: Environmental > Aquatic > Freshwater > Lake | place: Lake Croche, Canada... | reverse complement strand
TGCTGGGCCTCGTTGAGCTGCGAATGGGTGGTGGAGGCGCTGTGAATGGCCAGACTCTTGGCGTCGCCGACGTTGGCGAGGTGCTTGAAGACGCGCAGGCTTTCGATGAATTTCTTACCGGCCTCCATGCCGCCCTGGATGCCGAAGACCACCATGCCGCCGCCCTTGCCGTTGAGGTATTTTTGGTTGAGGTCGAATTGGGAATCGTCGGGCAGGCCGGGGTAGCGCACCCAGGAGACTTTCGGGTGATCCTTGAGGTGCTTGGCCACGGCAAGCGAGTTTTGGGTGTGTCGCTCCATGCGCAGCCCAAGCGTCTCGATGCCTTGCAATAAAAACCACGAATTATCCGGCGAAATCGCCGCCCCGAGGTTGCGCAGCGGCACCGTGCGCGCCCGCAAAATAAACGCCAGCGGCGCCAGCGCGGCCGGCAGGTCGTGCCCCCAGCGCATCCCGTGGTAGCCGTTGTCGGGCTGGTCGTAGAGCGGATGCTTGCCAGCGGCCCAATTGAACTTGCCGCCATCGACGATGATGCCGCCGATGCCCGCACCATGACCACCAAACCATTTCGTCAGCGAATGCACGACAATGTCGGCTCCAAAGTCGATCGGTCGGGTCAGATAGGGCGTCGAAAACGTCGCATCCACAATCAACGGCAGGCCGTGGGCGTGGGCGATGGTGGCAATTTTTTCCAGATCGGCCACTTCGAGGGCAGGATTGGAAACCGTTTCAGTGAACAGGGCGCGGGTATTCCCGTCGATCGCCTTGGCAAAATTTTCCGGCTCATTGGAATCGACGAAGCGCACCTCGATGCCCAGGTCGGGCAGGATGTCCTTGAACTGGGTGTAGGTGCCACCGTAGAGGTTGCGGGCGGAAACGATGTTGTCGCCAGCTTTGGCCAAATTAATAATGGCGTAAAACACCGCGCTGGTGCCCGAGGCCACACCGAGGCCGCCGAGTTCGGGCGCTCCTTCAAGCAGGGCCACGCGCTTTTCCAGCACCTCGGTGGTGGGATTGGTGATGCGGGTATAAATATTGCCGAGTTCGCGCAGCGCAAAGAGGTTGGCGGCTTGCTCGGTGCTGTCAAAAACAAATGAGCTGGTCCGGTACAACGGGACTGCGGCGGAGCGGGAACTGGGGTCGCCGGAGTATCCCCCGTGCAGGGCTATGGTTTCGAGTTTGTGGGACATAAGCTTGGCTGGGGTTGTGGGGTGAAGTGGAGTGGGCTGCTTTGCCAGGACAGGATAAGGGATGTTTGGGGTGGTTTGCGACGAATTTTACCACTGAGGTACTGATTACCACTGAAATATTTGTCAATTTATTCTCAGTGTGATCAGTGGTAATCAGTGTTTCAGTGGTTTCTTTGCCGCGATTCACTACGCAAAAAACACCCGGCCGCTGTGAAGCGAGCCGGGTGTTTCATTAAATTGATTCGGGAGACTTGGGCTTACCAGCCGCCGCCACCTTTGTGGCCACCGCCGCCGCCGCCGCCTTTATAGCCGCCGCCGCCGCCGCCGCCACCTCTGTAGCCGCCGCCGCCGCCGCCACCGTAGTCACCACCGCCACCGGGACGGGCTTCCTTCGGTTCGGAGGCGTTCACGCGTAGTGGACGTCCGTTGTAATCGTAATCGTTGAGGGCCTCAATGGCCGCATTCAACTGGGTTTGGTCGCCGAGAGTAACGAAAGCAAATCCTTTGGATTGCCCGGTTTCGCGGTCGGTGATGATTTTGACCCGTTCGACCGGTCCAAAAGCGGCAAAGAGACCTGTGACGTCCCCTTCAGTAGCAGTGTAGGGCAGATTGCCCACGTAGATGTCCATTGTTTTCAGTTCTAAATAACGCCATTTCTTTCATCACTCGCTTTGATCTAGGCGTCACAGATCAATCCAAGCGCAGCGGCACAGCCAAGCGGCGTGCAACCGGCACGCAGAGTGACGCGTCACGAATCAATAGCAAGATATTTTTTAAAATTTCGCGCAAGCACATGCCCGGCCCTTGAAACATGAGTGGAAAACTCAGGCAAATTGAGCCGGAAATGCCCCACATGCCAGTCAATCGTGGGATCTTTGGCCAGCCCCATTCCGATGCCAACAAAAAAGCCTCCCCGGCTGAACCGGGGAGGCTGGCCTATGGCCTGCTGGCAGGCCGGTTAGATGTTAGAAACGGAAGTTGGCACCCAGCACAAAACCGGCCAGACCGAAGTTGCCGTTGCCAGTGTTGGAGTTTGGAAGTGCCCACCATTGACCTTCCACCCCGAGGCGGATGTTGGAGGCGACGCCGCTGAAGCAGAAGTCATACTGCAGGCCGAGGCCAAGCTCGCTGATGGACACCACACTATCGGAGCTGTCACTGTAATTGTCGCCAAGGCCCGAGGCGGCGCTTTTACTGCTACCGAAGATCACAGACTCCTTGGCGGTGCCGTAGAGCGAGAAGTCGTTGCCCAACGCGCGGGTGGCGTCAATGCCAACCACGATGCCAAGACCTTGGAAATCTTCCCGGTACGCCCGGATCGGCACAGTCGTCGTGCCTACGACCGCTGGGTAAGGGGAAGTTAGGGTATCTGTGTAACCTTGCTGACCCGTTGCCCAGCGCAGACCCACAAACGGCGAAAGCTTGAGCGTGTCGGTCGGTTTGAAATTTTGGCCAAGGACCAAATCAATGTACGTCGCGCTCATTCTGCCGCTATACTGGTCCAAAAAGCCGGCCGAGCCGTCAGCTGGCGTGATGCTCGTGTGATCAATTAGATCGCCACCATAACCAAAGTAGGTCGCAGTGACGAACATCCCGTCGGAAAATTGATAGCCGAGAGAACCACGACCCGCAAAGGTGTAATCGTTCTTGGTCCAACTGTCAGATGCATAGGGAGCCATGGCCATGGGTTCGATACCCAGGGTCCAGCCTTGTTCGGTGTTTGCTTGCGGGGTGAGGACCGGTGCATGGGTACCAGCAAAAAGCGGCGCGGCGGTCAACAACAGTGTCAGGGTGTATTTTTTCATACATTGGTCAAAATGCGATAAACCTCAGATATGTCAATTTAAAAATGATCCATCCTTTATGTTGAGCTAACAATTTCAATGAAGTCTGACAAATTCATGGCGGCGTGGGCCAGCGCCTAGCTAACAATACCGGCCGGAACGGCGGCTGATACCTAATTGAAGCTAGCTGTGGCTCGCTATTTCTACCGGTTCCATATATGTGATTCCGGATGGTGGACCCGGGGCTCTTTACCTATGTGAAGTGAGGGTGACGCCGTTTCATTAAAGATAGTCTTCCGGTTTCGGGCGGTGTAGTGGATCGGGACAAAGATGACCACGGGTGAAGAGGATTACGCGGATTCTGCAACCCCTATCCCACCCTGGTGAAGACACAACAGTAAGTCGTTGACTGAGTTCCGGCGCTTACTCAAAGCGCTCGGCTTGGCCGGTGGCGGCCAACACCGCGCGCCAGGCGGGGCCGCTGGGATCCACGCACTTCTTTTGTTTTGTTAGTAAAGCGATGGGTACATGGATGAAGCGGTCGTGGAGGATGCCCACCACCACGCCGGTCTTGCCGGCCATGGCGGCGTGGGCGGCGTGGCGGGCAAATTGATCACATAACATCGAGTCTTCCGCATCGGCGGGCACGCTGCGGATGATATAGTTCGGATCAAAGTAACGCAGCGTTGTGGGAATATGAGCCGTGGCGAAATGGGCCGCGATTTTCTCCCGCAAAAACTGCCCGATGTCCTTGAGTTTGAGGTTGCCCGAAGCGTCGCGTTGCTCGCCGGCCCGATCTATCAAATCCTGGCCGGCACCCTCGGCCACCACGATGAGCGCGTGAGCCCGCCGCCGGATGCGCTGCTCCAGAGCTGCCAGCAAACCGCACGGGCCGTCGAGCGCGAAGGGCACTTCGGGAATCAGGCAAAAGTTCACATCCTGGCTAGCGACTGTGGCACCTGCGGCGATGAAGCCGGCGTTGCGGCCCATCAATTTGACCAGCGCAATCCCGTTGTGAATGCTGTGCGCCTCGGTGTGCGCGCACTTGAGGATTCTCGAGGCTTCCTCCACCGCGGTGAAATACCCGAAGCTGCGCGCGACAAACGCCACGTCGTTATCCACCGTCTTGGGGATGCCCACCACGGCTAGCGGATAGCCCCGGCGTTGGGCTTCCAGAAACAATGCGTGGCCGCCGAGTTGGGTGCCATCCCCGCCTATCGTAAAAAGAATATTCACCCCCTGCTGAATCAAATTCTCCACTGCCACGGCGGTGTCCACCGGTCCCCGCGAGGTGCCTAACACGGTGCCGCCTTCCTGGTGGATGGCGTCCACAAACTCGGGCGTGATGACCACTGGAGCGGCAGCGCGGCGTGGATCGAGCCCCTGATAGCCATGGCGGAAACCCAGCACTTCCTTCACCCCGTAGCTGTGGTAGAGTTCGAGAAAAAGTGAGCGGATGACGTTGTTGATACCGGGGCACAGACCGCCGCAAGTGACGATAGCCGCTCGCGTCTGCGCTGGCTCAAAAAACAGCTTGGGCCGCGGCCCCGCCAATTCGAACAGATAGCCCGGATCTGCACCCACCTCGATGGTTTGCGGAATGCGGCTCTCATCGTTGATAGTGAGTGCAAGTGGCGAGGCAAAGCGCGCTAGGCCGAGGTTAGGGGTGTTCATAGCCTTAAATGAAGCATGCTGGTGCCGTCACAATGGCTAAGTTGCGGCGCGATTGCGAGCGCGATTGCACCGATGCACCCATGTCCAGCCCTGGAATCGTGCTGGACATGGGTCCCGCGCGTGGTATCAGCTGGCAGCCACTTATGGATCAACCATTCGACACTCCCACCCGGCCCGCACCACCGCCGCCGAACCTGCCCCTCTACACGCCGCCGTTGCCGTCATTCGCTACGCCGTCAGATATACCGCCGTCCGCACCCTCAACGCCGGTCGAGCCAACCGGCAAACTCAAGCTGCGGCTGGCAGCCGAACCGGAAATCCACCTATCTCCCCACGGCCCACTGGCACCCTTCAACACCCGTGTCATCGCCGCGGTCATTGATGGCGTGCTGGCGGGCGGCCTGGCCATCGCCACCTGGATAATCATGCCCGACATTTTTGGCAGCAGGCTGCCTTGGCTGGTGGGGCTGGCCTATCTCATCAGCCGCGATTCCCTGCCTGTGCTCAGTGGCCAGAGCGTCGGTAAAATGGCCATGCAGCTCCGCGTCGTCACCCTCGCTGGCGAGTCGCTCGCAGGCAATTGGCAGGCCGGCCTGTTGCGCAATGCGGTGCTGGCCATCCCCCTGTTTGCATTCGTCGAGCTATACATCCTGCTCACCCGCGAGGACAAACCCGAACACGGCCGCCGGCTCGGCGACGAGTGGTCCGGCACCAAGGTGATCGTCGTCGAGCCCGCGCCCACCGAAGCCCCACCAGACCGTTAGACGTTGACCTACCCTTGCCAGCTGAGCTGGCAGTGCCTCCCGCCGGCGCCCCATGTCTGACCCCATCTCCAGCCAAAAACTCACCGAGCTTGAGCAGCGCATGCTGGCACTTGGCATCACTGACGTAACCCTGACCGAGAAATTTGTCAGAGGCTCGGGGGCTGGCGGTCAAAAGATCAACAAGACCTCCAGTTGTGTGTTTCTCAAGCACCTGCCCAGCGGCGTGACCGTCAAGTGCCAGGCGGCACGCTCGCGCGAAATGAACCGCTTCCTCGCCCGCCGCGAGTTATGCCAAGAATTGGAGGCCCTGCGCGATGGCAAGGAGTCGGAACGAGTCCAGGAAATGGCAAAAATCCGCCGCCAGAAACGCCGCCGCTCGCGGCGCTCGAAACAACGCTCGGTGGCTGATAAGCGCCTCCTGTCCAACAAGAAAACCCTGCGCCGCTCACCCGCCGCGGAGTAGGCTGCGAGCGGCTTTCAACCTCTGAGGACCAACGACATTCGAGCCTAGATACAAAAATGGGAACCATAATCACCCATTCCATTTTCCTCTTTAGGTTGAGCCGCGAGGCGCATCGCCTTCATTGCGCGCGGCGCGTCTATGACCGCCGATGACCATCAAACCGCCAATGGTCAGCGCCGTGCGCCCACCCATTGGCTCGCCATGGGCCTGCCGGCTCAAGCCGGCGCGCCATGAGAAGGGGAAGCAATCTCCGCCCCGCCGCCCAACACGCGTGTAAACACCAGCGAGTCCCGCCCGCTCGCCTCAAATTGATGGCGCCTAGCCACCGGCAAATCCTCCACCCTGGCCGCGGAGTAGCTGAGCCGACGATTGAAAAAACCCGCCGCCCGGTTGGTTAGAGCGAACACCCGCACAATCCCCCGCTCGCGTGCCATCGCTTCGGCGTACCTCACCAATTCGACGCCGTAGCCGCGGCCGGCGTGGGATTTTTTCACATGCAGGCAGGCTACCTCGGCGCAACCCTCGGCGGGATACTCGTGCAAGGCTACGCAACCGACCACGTTGTCGTCGATGGTTAGGACCCGGAAATCCGCCAGGCGCGATTGAATATCCTCGTACGTGCGCTCGACCAGCTTGGTGCGGCGCACCGCCCGCCCGATCATGCCTAGCAACTCAGGAATATCCTCCTCGCGCAATTCGCGGATCACCCGGTAGCTGTCGGCGTGAACCATCGTGCCCACGCCCTCGTTGAAGAACAACTCATCAACCAACACCCCTTGGCGCCGGCCATTGAGCACATGCACCCGGGGCACCCCGCGCTGGCAGGCGACGGCAGCGGCCCGCAGCAAGGCGGCCCCGGCACCTGTTACCCGGCTGGCCAAGCCCTCGGCATCGGCGGCGCGGATGGCGTGGACGGGTTCGCCGTCGATGAGAATCGCTTCTTCTAACAGCGCAATTATTTTGGCGACGCCGATGCCTTTGGCGAAATCGACGACCGGGAAATCCAGTGGACCGGTGGCGGTGGCATCGATGATGGCAGACTGGCCGCGGCCGAGGATTTCGAGCACCTCGCGCACCGCTGCGGGGTCGGTGATGGGCCGGGTGACCCGCGCTGCCATGATCTCGCATTCCAAGGTCCAAGCGTACAGGTCGTTCAAATCCCCGCCCAAGACCCCGAGCACCAACTTGACTCCCAAATCCTCGAGCACCGCCAAATCCAGCAAGGTTTCGGCGATCGCCGGCTCGGGCAACAAGCCCGCTTCAATTAACACGAAAAATACCTTCCCACGGAATTGGGGAATGTACTGGAGAATTTCTCTTACGTCGCTCTGCTGCGCCACGCCCGAATCCTAGCAGACGCAGCCCCCACCGCAAGGGTGATGTCGGCAGCGTACTCTAGGAGCGCCCACCTTCTGTGGCATGGACAGCTCCGCAGCCCAGCGGGCAAGCCCGCCCCGCCCCGGCGGTAGCGAGCCACCGCATTCCTGAGCAGACACTCGCCAGCAAGCTGCCGCGCGGAGTGCGGGGGCTTGCCCCCGCCCTGGGAGGGGCGGGCTTGCCCGCCGTGGCGCGGAGCCGTGCATGAGTTTCCGCTGTGATGCACACTCGCCAGCAAGCTGGCTTGGCGTGGCGGTGGCGAGCCACCGCACTCCTGAGCAGACACTCGCCAGCAAGCCACCGCGGGGAGTGCGGGGGCTTGCCCCCGCCTTGGTCAGGGCGGGCTTGCCCGCCGTGGCGCGGAGCCGTGCATGAGCTGCCTATGCCACAGCAGCGTGGGCGATAGCCGATACGCGCCAGCAAGCGAGCTTGGCTCGGCGGTGGCTTGCCACCGCGCTCAAGGATTATACCAAGGTATGCCTAGCGGGATCGGCGGAGGTTTGCACAATGCCCCTTCACGCAACGAGTTTTTTGGCTTGCCATAAGCGACGGCAGCCCAGCGGCGCGTGTCCCGGCATCCACCTGATCGGCATCCCCATGATCCCCACCACGCTGACCGCCGAAAGCCCCACCACGGGAGCTGCACTCGCCGCCGATCCGCGCTGCGGCATGAGCGTCGCAGATATCAAGCAATCCTTCCTCGATAACTTGTGCTGCAACTTGGGCCGCATGCCGCTGCTGGTCACGCCTAACGATGCCTATACCGCCTTGGCGCTGAGCGTGCGCGACCGGGTTCTCAAACAAGGCGTCGAGACGCTGGAAACCTACACGCGGCGCGATGTGCGGGTGGTGGCCTATGTATCCGCCGAGTTCATGCCCGGCCCGCATTTGGAAAATAACCTGCTCAATCTCGGCATCGTCGAGCCCACCCGGGTGGCGCTGGCGGAACTGGGCCTGAACCTCGCCGCGTTGATCGATCAGGAAGAGGAGCCAGGCCTCGGCAATGGCGGGCTCGGCCGGCTCGCGTCGTGTTATCTCGACTCCCTCGCGTCGCTCGAAGTGCCGGCCGTCGGTTATGGCATTCGCTATGAGTTCGGCATCTTTGATCAGACAATCCACGACGGCTGGCAAGTGGAAAGCACCGATAAATGGCTGCGTTTCGGCAATCCCTGGGAAATCGCCCGACCCGAAATTACCTACGACGTGAAGTTCGGCGGCCACACCGAGGCCGGCACGGATGAGCAGGGCCACCACCGCGTGCGCTGGGTGCCGCGCAGCGTCGTCAAGGGCATGGCCTACGACACCCCGATCCTTGGCTTCCGCGTCGGCACCTGCAATCCGTTGCGCCTGTGGAAAGCCGAGGCTGTGGAGTCGTTCGATTTCGCCGCCTTCAATCACGGCGATTACTATCGTGCGGTGGAAGACAAGATGCGCTCCGAGAATATCACCAAGGTGCTTTATCCTAACGACGAAGATATCCATGGAAAAACCCTCCGACTGCAACAGCAATTCCTGTTAGTCACCTGTTCGTTGCAAGACATGATTAGCATTCACCGCTTGCTCAAGCGCCCACTCGATAGGTTCCACGAAAAATGGGCGGTGCAACTCAACGATACCCACCCGGCCATCGCCGTGGCCGAGATGATGCGCCTGCTCGTTGATAAACATCACCTCGCCTGGGACATCGCTTGGCACGTGACGCGCCATACCTTCGCCTACACCAATCACACGTTGCTGCCAGAGGCGTTGGAAAAATGGCCGGTTTCCTTGTTAGGCGAACTCCTGCCCCGCCATCTGGAAATTATTTTTGAGATCAACCGGTGTTTTCTCGATGAGGTGCGTGCCAGGTTTCCCGGCGACGAGGGCCGGCTCGCCCGATTGTCGTTGATTGACGAAACCGGCGAACGATTTGTGCGCATGGCCCACCTGGCCACGGTTGGCAGTCATCGTGTCAATGGCGTGGCCCGCCTCCACACTGCACTGCTCACCCAAACAGTGATGCGCGACTTCGCCGAGCTGTGGCCGGAAAAATTCTGCAATGTGACCAACGGCGTCACTCCGCGCCGCTTCGTTGCGGTGAGCAACCCGCCGCTCACCCGGCTCATCAGCGGGCAGATAGGCGACGGCTGGCTGCGCGACCTCGAACAACTCCGCCAGCTCGAGCCGCTGGCGGATGACCCGCAGTTCCAGCAGCAATGGCGGATCGTGAAACTCACCGCCAAGTGCGACCTCGCAGCACTCATCGCACAGCGCACCGGTATCCTGATCGACCCTGCCTCGCTCTTCGATATCCAGGCCAAGCGCTTGCACGAATACAAACGCCAACACCTCAACGTCCTCCACATCCTCACCCTCTATCTGCGCCTCAAGCGCGACCCCCAGGCCAACCTGCCCGCCCGCACCTGCATTTTCGCGGCCAAAGCCGCGCCGGGTTATGTCATGGCCAAGCTCATCATCAAGCTCATCCATGCCGTGGCCGAGTTAGTCAACCACGATCCGGAGGTAAGCGATCGGCTCAAGGTGGTGTTCTTTCCCGACTTCAACGTGAAGAACGCACAACATATCTATCCAGCGGCCGACTTGTCAGAGCAAATATCCACCGCTGGCAAGGAGGCCTCCGGTACCGGCAACATGAAGTTTGCCCTCAATGGCGCCCTGACCATCGGCACCCTCGACGGTGCCAACGTCGAAATCCGCGAGGAAGTCACCGCCGATAACTTTTTCCTCTTCGGTCTCAACGCTGCCCAGGTTCAACAACTCAAGCGCCGCGGCTACCAACCGCGCGAAATCTATCTACACAACGCCGACTTGCGCGAAGTGCTCGACTTTATAGCTTCCGGCGCGCTCGCCGGCGGCGATGCCGCGCTGTTTCGCCCGCTGGTGGACAACCTGCTAGAGCGCGACCCGTTCCTGGTGCTCGCCGACTTTCAGGCCTACGTCCAATGCCAGCAGCGGGTCAGCACACTGTGGCATAATCCTCAGGCTTGGACCCGCATGGCCATTCTCAACGTCGCACGCATGGGCAAGTTCTCTTCCGATCGCTCGATCCGCGAGTATTGCCAGCTCATCTGGAAGGTCCATCCCGTGACCGTGACCTAACAATAATTACCATGCCCACCACCACCCGCATCAAAACTCGTTCGCACGCATGGTATGGCTGGCTGCCCGACCTGCCCGACCACCGGGACCTGCGCTTCCCACAAATGACCCGACCCGCGCTGCGCAAGTTGCCGCCGGCGGTGGACCTGCGCGGCGACTGCTCGCCGGTGGAAAACCAGGGCAGGCTGGGCAGTTGCACGGCCAACGCCTTAGTCGGCGCGCTGGAATTTCTCGAACTCAAAGCTGGCCAGACACTGGTGGATTTGAGCCGGCTGTTCATTTACTACAACGAGCGGGTGATCGAAGGCCACATCACCGAGGACAGTGGCGCCTTCCTGCGCGACGGCATCAAAGCCCTAGCTAAACTCGGCGTCTGCGCCGAAACCTCCTGGCCCTACACAATTGCTAGGTTCGCCCGCAAGCCCACCCCCGCCTGCTACATCCAAGCCCAGCAACACCTGATCGCCTCCTACCATCGGCTGGCCACCGTCGATGATATGCGTGCCTGCCTGGCTGGCGGCTATCCCTTCGTCTTCGGCTTCAGCGTCTATGAATCGTTCGAATCCGCCGCCGTGGCCACCAGCGGCGTGGTCAACTTGCCCGCACCCGCCGAGGCGCTGCTCGGCGGCCACGCGGTCGTGGGCGTCGGCTATAACGACACGACCCAGCGCTTCATCGTGCGCAATTCTTGGGACCGCGATTGGGGGCAGCAGGGGTACTTCACCATGCCCTATGCCTATCTGGCAGACCGCAACCTGTCCGATGACTTCTGGACCATCCGCAAATAGCTTTGTTGGTAGGGAGCGACGACCTTAGTGTCGTCGTGCGGAAGGAGCGATCATGAAGCGAGCCTTCGGCACTTATTCATGAGCAGAGCTTCCGCAACCACCACAAAAATGTGGTGGCTCCTAAAATGTGGTGGCTCCTTAGCGGCCAAAAATGTTGTTGAATCGCTGATTGCGCCGACGTCGTGTGCGTGCCAGCCTGCCGCGCGCCGCACCCGTCATGCAAATTTCCTGCCCCAATCCATCCTGTTGCCATCACTTGAGCGGCCCCAAGGCACTGATGGGCCGCCGCTTCTCATGCCCGGCCTGCGGCCACTCGTTCATCTGGTCCGACTGCTTCCACAGCGGCGACACGTTCGTGATTTACGACCTTGAGACCACCGGACTCTATCCGGATTCAGACGAATTCATCCAGATCGCCGCAGTCAGGTTGCGGGCCGGTTGCCTGTGCCCGGCAGAGGACTTCTTCAGCTTTGCCCGGCCACGCCAGCGCATCTCGTCGTTCATCACCAGTTACACGGGCATCAGCAACGACGATGTGCGCGACGCCCCGCGACCGGAAGCAGTCCTCTGCGACTTTTCCAAATGGGCTGGCGACTCCACCCTCATCGCGCACAACGGCAAGCGCTTCGACGGCAAATTTCTCGCCGCCACCTGCCAGCGCCACCACCTGCCGACACGCGAAACCCAGTGCATCGACTCAATCCATATCTCAAAAATGCTTTTCGGCAACACCCGCGGCACCGGGCATTCCCTCGATCACGTGCAGTCGCGTCTCGGTTTGCGCGATACCGCCATGCGCCGCCACGATGCCCGTGGTGACGTGGATCTGCTGGGCAGGGCGGTCGAGGAAATGTCCCGCCGGCTTGGGCTAGATGCCGCATTCAACGGCGTGCCCCGACACGCCACCCAGCTGCCAGCAATGTGAACCCCGTATTCCTGGCTCACGGGCGCGTGACAGTTTCTCCGTGACAGCTTCTCTGTCCCTCTGTCAAGCATTGGCGGTACGGCGGCTCGTGGGGAGCACTCGCGTCGGAGGAGTGCGGGGGCTTGCCACCGCCTGGGAGGATGGAGCTTGCTCCATGTGGGGGGGGGCCACTGAGATGTATCAGTGATGCTCAAGCGGAGCAGATACTCGCCAGCAGGCTGGCTTGGCCTGGCGGCAGCAAGCTGCCGCACTCCTTAGCCGATGGCGCGCCACAGTTTCTCTGTCCCTTTGTCGTGACCGAACGCTGTTGACTAACAATTTCGCCACAGTTTCTCTGTCCCTTTGTCGTGACCGCCTGGGAGTGCGGGGGCTTGCCACCGCTTGGGAGGATGGAGCTTGCTCCATGTGGGGGGGCCACTGAGAT
>Ga0114962_10003614_pt1 | contig 12486 bp, 7 predicted proteins | sample C_130820_MF_Meta_FD_87017 | JGI IMG/M metagenome (GOLD analysis project Ga0114962, IMG submission 87017) | Freshwater microbial communities from Lake Croche, Canada to study carbon cycling - C_130820_MF_MetaG | ecosystem: Environmental > Aquatic > Freshwater > Lake | place: Lake Croche, Canada... | reverse complement strand
AAGAGAACGTTGATTTGTTAATTCCTACAACTAAACCTTCACCAATTGAAAAAATTGAAGAAAAAACAAAAGTTTACATACCGGAAAAAAAACCAGATCGTTGGTGGTAAATAAAATGAAAAAATTAAAAAAGCATTCCAAAGAATGCTTTTTTAATTTTAGCTTGTTTTTATTAAAGTTTTATTGCCCATTCTTTTATTGAAATAATATGGTTAGGTACAGAGGAAAAAAACTTTATAAATAATTTAAAATACTGTTTGTAGATCGAATGAATCTCCCTATCTTTGCACTCCCAAAACGGGGAAACAGTTATTCAAATAACTCGATTTCGTAGCTCAGTTGGTAGAGCAATACACTTTTAATGTATGGGTCCTGGGTTCGAGTCCCAGCGGAATCACTGAAAACCATCCTACTTTAGGATGGTTTTTTTTATGACTATTTTTTAGATTACCAATAGATTACAATCTGCCACCTGATTTTTGGATAAATTTAAATAAGTGGATGGCAACCAATCTATATAATGAATACATTATAAGAAAATCAAATTCAGTGGTTAATGGTTACAAGCTTGTTATAATTAATCTATCTTTTTATTTATAATAGTTTTGCTTTTCATAAGTTTAAATTTCATTTAAATAACTTTTTTAAATACAATATGAATACACAACTAGATGTGCACCGACAGTTTGCTTCATTTTTTGGCGATTTAGGTTTGCAACCTTTTGCCTATTTGGTTTCAAAGAGGTTACACGAAGGTCATATCTGTATAGAAAATGATGAAGTAAATCAAACAAATAATGAAATCCCCAATGATTTAAGTCAATTTGCGGCTAATCCTATTGATTATAAACAATGGGTTTCCACTTCGCTAGATCCCATACGTCCATTTGTGGTGCATAAAAACCTAATGTATTTACATCGCTATTTTAATTATGAAACCAGTATTCTCAAATCATTAGGTAGAATTCTGAAAAGTGAAGCCATTGTAATACAAGATAGAATGAATGAATTGGCTTCAAAAAAATCATTTTTAAATCCATTATTGGCAGATTATGATTTAAGCAATTTGCCAGTTTTAGAGCAAACGGATTGGCAATTTGTTGGAGCAATTCAAGGATTTCTGAACAATTTAACTATCATAACTGGCGGACCAGGTACGGGTAAAACCACTACAGTTGCTAAAATTCTTGCTATTTTATACCACATTAATCCAAATTGTAGTGTTGCATTGGCTGCACCAACAGGAAAAGCGGCAGTTAGAATGGCTGAATCTTTGAAAAATACAAACTTGACTGTTGATGATAATATTAGAGAGAAATTTAATAATCTTTCGCCAAGTACTATTCATAGACTATTACAATCTATCCCCAATTCTATTTATTTCAAGCACAATGCAGATAACCCATTGCCTTATGATGTAGTAATTGTGGATGAAGCATCTATGATAGATGTAGCAATTTTTTCTAAATTGCTTGATGCCATAGCAAATGGAACAAGATTCATTCTTTTGGGAGATAAAAACCAGCTCGCTTCTGTTGAAGCAGGGAGCTTATTGGGCGATTTCTGCAAGTCGCTTGGGAAAATAAATCAATTTGATTCTACTATAGCATCGTTTATCAACCAATTTGTGATAGATGATACAAGGAAAATTGGTAATAATAATATTGGTCAATCCAATCACCCGCTATCAGGTCATGTTATTGAATTAATGATGAGTCATAGATTTAGAAGTGATAGTGGCATTGGTCAACTCAGTAAAGCAATAATAAATAATGATCAATCAGTTTTGAAAATCTGGATTAACGCACCAAAACAACCTCCGGTTCAACTTGATTTAGATGGCACTAGTTCAGTGTTTGAAGATTTTATATATGGGTTTGAAGCTTATATTAAAGAACCTGACATTGCAAAAGCACTAAAGAAATTAAATAGTTTAAGGGTGCTTTGTGCAATTAGAGAATCAGATTTTGGATTGAATACAATCAATAAAAAAATTGAAAAAATATTACAACAAAAAAAGCTAATCAATACTGCTGATGATTTTTATGAAAACAGACCTGTAATCGTAACTAAAAATTATGCAGAACTTAAATTGTTTAATGGCGATGTAGGAATAATTAGAACAGATGAAAATGGTGTAAAAAAAGTTTGGTTTGAAAACCCAGATCTATCTATTCGTGGAGTATTGCCCGCATATATTGCTAATATGGAAACCGTTTTTGCTATGACTATTCACAAAAGCCAAGGCTCCGAATACAATAAAATTTTAGTGGTTTTCCCCAATAATATAGACAACAAATTGCTAACAAGGGAATTGTTGTATACTGCTGTGACGCGGGCAAAAGATGAACTCATTGTTCAGGCAACTGAAGAAATTGTTTTAAAAACAGCTTCAGAAAGCGTGAGAAGAGCTTCTGGAATCATGCACCGCTTTGACGAAATTTAACCTACAACAAAAAACTTTTAGCAACTATGAGTATTCAACTTTTTGTTTCCAATCAACTTTCAAAACTGTCGCAACAATTAACAGATAATTTACAATCTGCTAAAACAAGTGTTTTTGATAAAAATCATATAGTTACACAGACTGAAGGTATAAACAATTGGCTTAAGAGTAATATTGCCGCCTCTTTAGGTATTGCAGCAAATTGTTCTTTTAATAAACCCAACGACATAGTTTTTTTACTTCAATCTCTGCTAGTAAAAGATACGCAAACAAGTATTTCTGCAGATTACTTAAAATGGGCTATTTACCGTGAATTGGGTGATCCTAATTTTGTTTCAAGATTTCCAGCGATTACAAATTATTATCGGAACAATGATATTAAAAAGATTGCTTTGGCAGAAAATGTGGCAGATCTATTTGATCAATACCAAATGTATCGACATAAATTGATAGATGAATGGAATAGAAAAAATGTTGCTCATCTGGATTCCAATGATTGGCAAGAATACATTTGGGTAAAACTAAAAAGTAAAAAAGAAAATGGGTTTCAAGATAAATCTACAATTATAAATGCTATCATCAATGCTTTAAAAGAAGATCATAACGTACAACTTATTAAAAAGAAAATACCTGTTTTGTATTTTTTTGGAATAGCAGTAATTACGCCATTTTACTTAAAGTTGTTTAATTATTTATCGCAATTTATTGATATTCAATTTTATTTGCTTAATCCTGCTCCAACATCTTATTGGCTTGAAGATTTATCAGAAAAGCAAATTGCAAAAATCTCATTGCGAAACAAAAATGTAGCAAATTCACTCAATTACATCAATCAAGGAAATACACTTCTTGTAAATTGGGGCAATATAGTTAAAGAAAGTTTTGCATTGTTGTTTGAAGAAGAGCAATACATCAATCAATATGACGACAGTTTGAGTGTTGAACCAAATGAGCCCAACACATTATTAGAAAAAATTAAACATGATATTTTCTATAATGCTGTGGATGATAGAAATCAATTGTCAGCAATAGATGTGAATGATGGTTCAATAACTATAAATGCATGTTTTACACCAGTAAGAGAGGTAGAAGTTTTATACAACTATCTTGTAGAACTTATTGATAAACGTACAGAAAAATTATCTGCTCGAGACATCGTTGTGATGGTTAGTGATATTGATGCTTATGCACCTTTCATAAGGGCCGTTTTTGACAATGCACCAATTAATGCACGTTTCCCTTACAATATTGCCGATGAAAGTATTTCATCAGGCAACAACTTCTTTAGTGCATTAGAGTTATTGCTAAATGTTGACGAAAATAGTTTCAAGGCTGAAGAAATAATGGAACTTTTAGAGTCGGCTTATATCACAGATAGATTTGGATTTGATGATATTGACTTTATTCGAGAAACAGTTAAAACAGCTGGAATTAAATTTGGATGGAAAGGTGATGTAAAAGATGAAACCAGATTGGTGAGTTGGGAATATGGTTTACAGAGGATGATGTTGGGTATTTGTATAAGCGGCGAACCCATTTACGACAATGGAACTGAAGTTTTGTTGCCTTTAGACAATCGTGAAGGTACAGATACGGTTCATTTAATTCGCTTTTGGAATTTCATTCAAGTGTTAAAATCCAATATTTCTAAAAGACATCAGAAAAGAACTGTAACGGGTTGGTCTGAATACCTCTGCAATTTAGTAGAATCAATGGTATTTGAATCTAAAGAACACGAAGATGAAGATTATCACCAGTTTATCAAATACACAGAGCAATTGTCTTTGTTAACAGATTTGGAAGATGTAGAAATAAATTTTGAGGTGTTTAGGCATAGTTTTTTAAATATTCTTAACGTAAATAAAAGGGCTCAAGCATTTTCAGGAAAAGGAATTACCTTTTGCTCACTCATTCCAATGAGAAGCATACCGTTTAAAGTGGTAGCTATGCTAGGTATGGATTTCGATAAATTTCCAAGAAGAGAATCTCCAATCAGTTTTAGTAAAATAGAAGAAAAAAGAGAAAGAGGTGATCGGAAAATTAAAGACAACGACAAGCATTTGTTTTTAGAAAATATATTGTCTGCACAAAAATATTTATACATAAGCTATATTGGGCGTAGTGCAAAAGACGCATCTATCATTCCACCTTCTTCTGTAATTGATGAGTTGATAAATTATATTGAACAAGGGGTAGAAATAGGAGGGGAGAAGCTTTCAAATGCTATTGTAAGAGCACATCCTTTACAGGGATTTAGCCAACAATATTTTAATGGATCTGGTTTGATTAGTTATTTAAAAGAGCCACAAGCTTTTGATCTATTAAAATCTAGACGAGATAATTCTGAAGTGACCACCAATATTAAAGAGGTAAACTTAGACCAACTTGTTGCATTTTTTAAGGATCCGCTAAAATGGTATTTCAATAAAAAATTGAAGGTTTATTATAAGGATGATGAAGTTTTATTGCCTGAAACCGAAGTCTTTAATTTGGATTCATTGTCTGCTTGGGTTATTAAAAACGACCTTTTAAAAATTCCGGAATCTGAGCAAGACAAATATTTAGAACGGGCTAAATTATCTGGAAATCTCCCATTAAAAAATACTGGCAAATTGTTGAATATTGAAATGAAATATTCTGTAAAAGAGATCAATGAAATTATTCAAGAAATTACCCAATCAAAACTAAATACACCACAAAATATACATTTGAATGTAGACGATATATTTCTATCGGGGATAGTAAAGTCTGTTTATGATGAAAACATGATTTCAGTGTGTACATCTATTAAGCGCAATAAACATGTAATTGGAGCTTTTATAGAATATACTGCACTTAGAGCACAAAATTTGCCAATTGATTTTCATTTTCTTCAGTTTTCTAAAACAACAGGTATACAGCGTTTTACGCTTTTACATGCTGATTATACGGAAATTAAGGCTTATACTCAACTACGGTTTTTTGTACAAGCTTTCGTCAATGCAAGTGATAAGTTGTTTAATTTTTATCCCGGGTTTTCAATAAGTCCATTTAAACTGTTTGAGGATGATTTTAACAACTTTAATGAAAAGATTGAAAAAATCAAGAGAAGTTCACACGATTTCACATTTGATGATCCTTATTTCTCTAAAGGTTATTCCAATGGTTTTTTTGATGAAGAATTTTATGAAGCATTGAAGTTTAATAGTTTAACAATTTTTGATAGTATCAATTCACTTATTCCTGGTATTGTTGAATAAAGAGAAAATTTAAAATAATATTGTAATGGCTCTATTTAATGTGGAAACAGTAGAAATAAAAGGTAGCAATCTTATAGAAGCAAGTGCTGGAACAGGTAAAACATATTCAATTGCTATATTGACCTTGCGGTTAATATTAGAAAACAATATCCTAATCTCTGAAATATTGATGGTAACATTTACAAATGCTGCTGTGGCTGAGTTGGAAACCCGCATTCGCGAATTTGTAGGAAAAGCATATAAGGAAAGTGTAGGACAATCTTCGGGTGATAATATTATTAGAAATGTAGTGTTATCAACGCAAAAAAATATTGGTGAAAAAGAAACAACCCAGAGATTAAAAAATGCAATTTTGTTTTTGGACGAAACTTCGATTATGACAATGCATGGTTTTTGTCAAAGAACTTTGTCGGAGTTTGCGTTTGAAACTGGGCAGGTTTTTGGTGCTGAAACCCTTAGTTCTGATGCTATAGATGTTTTGATAACAGATTGTTTGAATGATTTTTGGCGTAAGCAAATCACAACAATTGATATTTCATTATTGAAGTACATTATAAAACAAAATTTTAATCAAAAGTCATTAAAAGATGTAGTTGATGCATCACTTTCTGGAAAGAAATTATTGCCTTTGGCAGATCTTCCATTGGATTTTTTGTCTGTTAAAAACCATGCTGAATTATTGGCTTCTTTTATCGAATTGGAAACAAAGATTCAAGAGAAAGAGCAGGAAATTTTTAATGTGATTGAAATAAATCATGAAGATTTGTTGGATTTAACATTTAAAAATACCCATGCAAAAAAAATCTTCCCTCCACTTTTTGAAAATTATGAACTTTTATTAGCAAAAATTATTGAAAAACGAGAAACAGGATATGTTGTAAAGATTTTTGCTGAAATCATTTTAATGCTGCCTAAATTGGATGAACTAAAAGCTGAGTTGGTCATGGCAATTCAAGTTTTCATGAATCAATTGTACCAATTTGCAATACAATCTGTTGACAATCAATTTGAAGAAGCAAAACAAAAAGAAAGTTTTATCACCTTTAACGATATGATTGTTAATGTGCATAAAGCTGTGTATGTTCAAAAACAAGACAAACTGCTTACGGCACTTAGAAAGAAATACCAAGCAGCATTTATTGATGAGTTTCAGGATACAGATCGATTACAGTTTGAGATTTTTCATACGATTTTCAAGGAAAGTAATATTTTATTTTATATCGGAGATCCTAAGCAATCAATTTACGGTTGGCGCAAAGCGGATATTTTTACTTATTTCGAAGCTCGAAATAGCGTTGATCATCAATATGAAATGAATACGAATTTTCGTTCTTCTGCTTCAGTAATTAATGCTTTAAATACATTTTTTTTACCTGATGAAGATTTTGATACATTTTACTACGATGTAGAACAAAATTTACAAAATCGAATTCTTTATTCAAAAGTTCATGCACCAGAAAAAGAAAAGGGAACTTTGTTGTTGAATAGCGATAAGTTGGTGCCTTTAACAATAATTGAGTGCAACAAAAACGATGAAATTAATCAATCTGTAGCAGCCACTATAGTTGAATTGTTGAGCAATCCAGATTATGTTATTGTTGAAAATAATATGTCTAGGCCAATTAAGCCTTCTGATTTTGGTGTTTTAGTAAGAACTAACAACCAAGCAAAAGCTATTAAAGAATCTTTAACAGCATATAAAATTCCATCTGTAACGATTGATGAATCCAAATTATTAACTACGGAAGAAGCAAATGAAATGTTATTTGTATTAAAAGCGGTTGTTGATATCCATGCGGGTAATATCAATAAAGCATTATTAACATCTCTAACTGGCTTTACCATTAATCAAGTGCTGGAATTAAATGAAGAACATATTCTCAATCAATTCAAATTGTATCAACAAATCTGGTTAAAAAATGGTGTTTATGTAATGTTGCTCAAATTTATTTCAGATTTTAGAGTTAAATCTGTTTTATTAAACCCAATAATAAATAATGGCGAAAGAAAATTATCTAATGTGTTGCAATTGGCAGAATTGTTGCATAAAATAAGCATCAGAAAGCAATACATGCCAACTGAACTGATCAATTGGTTAAATAAAGGCATTGAGGGTAAGGTGAATGAGGGTGATGAGTTTGAGCAAAGGATCGAAAATGATGAGGATGCTGTAAAAATTATTTCAATCCATAAATGTAAAGGTTTAGAATACAATATTGTTTTGGCACCTTTTTTAGATTTGAATAGCGATCCGCGTGTTATTGCAAATTTCAGAGAAGAAGACGGTACTTATTGGTTTTCGGATTTATTTCATCTTACAGAAGAACAATTGGAACTAACTAAAACTCAAGCTGAACAAGAAAACAGAAGATTGTTATACGTTGCTTTAACAAGAGCAAAATACAAATGTTACATACATAGAAATATGTATCATAAAACATCCGCTTTGTCTGTTTTTACAGACAATCCAAATTCTTTTGATCCTAATTTAATTGAATACATCAAGTTAGAAGATATAGAACCAATTAAAAATCTTTACGCAGATAAAAAAACAGTTTTTGCACCGAATTATGCTACCGCATCAAATTTTTCTTTGCTGCAACCCAATTGGATGAAATTGAGTTATACCTTTTTGTCTCCAGAGCATCATCCAATTACAAAATTTGAATCTACTTTAAGTAGTGATGAATACAGCAGATTTGTATTCAATCAATTAAAAAGAGGTGCTCATACAGGGAATTTATTGCATTATATTTTTGAACATATCGATTTCACTGATGATTCAAGATGGGAAAAAACAATTCAACAAGCATTGAAAAGGTTGTCTGGAATAAAAGATGACACCTTTGTTGGTCAGTTAGTTTTAATGCTTCGCCAGGTTTTAAACGCAAAAATAACAAAAGGTGAAACAAGTTTTTCTTTAAATCAAATTAAAAAAGAAAAGCGATTAGATGAGTTGGAGTTTGATATGCTTGTTCCTGAACTATCTACCAATCAACTACAAGAATTATCGGATCCTGAACACCCTTTTAATGTTAAAAACATTACTCAATTGGAAGGGATGCTAAATGGTAGGGTGGATTTGTTTTTTGAACATGATGGGAAATTTTACATTTTAGATTGGAAATCAAACTTTTTAGGAAATGATTTGGAAGATTATAGTGCCGAAAATATAAAAATTGCAATGAAGGAAAACAATTATAATCTTCAATATCTTATTTATACTATTGCTTTAGTAAAATATCTGGGAACAAGAAAAACAGATTTTGATTATGAAAAGGATTTTGGTGGTGTAATTTACCTTTTTGTAAGAGGAGTTAGGGAAGATGGGAGCGGAGGAGTCTTTTTCTGTAAACCTCAATTGGATTTAGTGGAAAAAATAAGTGCGTTGCTTTCTAAATAGCAACGCACTTAAATTAAAATTGATAAAGATATAATTTACTGAACTTTAAAACGCTCTTCAATTTTTTGTAAAAGGTTTGATGAATTAACTCGTTTTGCCATCACCAACATGTTAAAAAATGCAGGTGCTTTGGAAATGCCATGACCAATCATAACTGTTTTTGATATTCCTAAAACAGGCACACCTCCGTATTGTTCAAAATTAAATCGGTCGAAATATTCGTCTTTTACATTGCGTTGTTGAGATATGTCGTACACACTTTCTAGCAATTTTAAGATTACATTTCCGGTAAAACCTTCACAAACAACAACATCGGCTTTGTCTGCAATAATATCACGACCTTCAATATTGCCTACAAAATTTATTTTATCAGAATTTTTAAGCAAACCATAAGCAGCTTGAGCAAGAATATTTCCCTTTCCTTCTTCTTCACCAATATTTACAAGAGCTACACGAGGTTGTTCAATATTCCAAACGTGTTCAACAAAAAGAGAGCCTAAAATTCCAAATTGTAGTAAGTTTTCAGGCTTACAATCAGCGTTAATGCCAACATCTACCAACCATCCTGATTTTCCATTTTCTCTTGGTAGATAAGCACCAATTGTAGGGCGTAAAACACCTTCAATAGCTTTTATGCTAAAAAGAGAACCTACCATCATTGCACCAGTGTTGCCCGCACTTGCAAAAGCATCAATTTTACCAGTTGCAAGCAAATGAAATCCTTTAACAATGGAAGAATCTTGCTTTTCTTTGAAAGCCTTTGTTGGATGCTCATGCATATCAATTACTTGAGATGCATCAACAATAGTGTAAATAGATGCATCAATTTGGTAATCATCCAATAATGGTATTAATTGGTTTTTATCTCCAATGAGCACCAAATGCACATCTTGATTAGATTCGGTAAAGAGTTTTACACCTTTAATGGCTTCTAAAGGGGCAAAATCTCCCCCCATCATATCTATTCCTATTTTCATTAACTCAAAAATAAAGGATTAAATTTAAAAAAGACCAAATAAGATTAATATAACACAAAAGCCAAAATGTACCTTTTAGGAAACATTTTGGCTTTCTATGAAATAAATAAATTAGATAGGTGATTTCTCAGCTACTAATTTCCCTTTGTAAAACAATTTTCCCTCACTTTCATGTGCACGGTGACGAACATGCAATTCACCAGTTGTACTGTCTTTGCTTAATGTTATTTTATCCGCTTTGTAGTGAGTCCTTCTTTTTGCACTGCGTTGTTGAGAGTGCCTTCTTTTTGGATTTGGCATATTATAATTTTTTAATTATTCCTGAATTTATCTAATCCCTTCCAGATAGGGTTTGTTTTTTCTTCATTTTCTTCAGACATTTTTTTCAACATGTCTAACGCTGCGATATTGCATTTTATTCCTCCCATTTCATTTTCACTACACATTCTGTATGCAGGAATACTAAGTGTAGAAAATTCGTATAACCAATTTTCTACATTAATATGACTTTCCCCTTTTGCAATATAAAATACATCAGGATCTTCCTCTTCTTCATTCATTTTGTCGGGTTCATCTGCCATTTTGACTAAAATCTCAAAATCATCCCACAATTGAACAGCTAATGTATTTCCACACCGATCACATATTACGTCTGATTTGCCACCTACAGAAAATTTTAACAGCATAAATGAACTATTTTTCTCCAATTGAAGTGTTACTTTTGCATTTATGTTAAAAAAATCTTGTGCAGGATAAACTGAAAAGAACTTATCTAATAATTCATAGTTGAACTCATGAACTCCAGGTTTTAGTCCTACAAAGGCAATTTCGTACTCCCGGCGTCCAGACATGACTAATTTTATTTAGAGTTTGCGAAGTTAAGATAATTTAATAAATTAAACAACTGATGTTTTTAAGAAATCTTATACCTAAGTATAGTTTGCCAATAATTGCATTGTTTCTTATTGTTAAAGTATTACAGCGTTTCCCAATATTTATAGAATTTTATTATAGCAATTGGGCTTATAATAGTATTTCTAAGTTTTTTAGATTGCTATTTGGTTGGATTCCAATGAGTATTGGAGATATATTTTATATTCTTGTCATACTAATTGTTTTGTTTAAAATTTTAAGTGTTTTTGTTATAATTCTTAAAAAGAATTATAATTTAGAAATCTTTTTTAAAAATTTACGAAATGTTGCTCTTTATTCAATTACAATCTATACATTTTTTCATCTGCTTTGGGGATTGAATTATTATCGTCAATCCATTGATTTAAAGTTGCGATTACCCATTGCTGATACTTCAAAAAACCATTTGGTTGAATTGACAAACAAATTATTGATTCTAACCAACCAATGGAAACCACATTTTAGTAATTCACCTGATTTTTTAAATGTTAAAAATGAAGCAATAAAGGGATATCGTAAATTGAGTTTAGACTATACTTTTATAAAATACAATTCACCATCTGTAAAAGCTTCTTTGTTTGGTGTTTTAGGAAATTATATGGGTTATTCTGGATATTTTAATCCTTTTAGTGCTGAGGCTCAAATAAATACAAGCATGCCAGACTTTATTCTACCCTTTGTTACTTGTCATGAAATTGCGCATCAATTGGGGTATGCTAAAGAAAATGAAGCAAGCTTCATAGGATTCTTAGCGGCTAAAAACAGTAATGATAGTGCATTAAGGTACTCTACCTATATTCAAATGTTTTTGTATGCTAATGGAGAATTTAGGCGATCTGATTCCGCATTATTTAGAAAAAACTTGCAAGCATTAGCAGAACCAATCAAGAAAGACATCGACGATTATCGTAAATTCTTAAATAAGTATCAATCTCCATTAGATCAATTTGTTACAGCTTTTTACGAGCAATATTTACATGTAAACCAACAGCCTGAAGGACATAAATCTTACAATAAAGTGATTCTTTGGCTTCTAGCTTATGATCAAAAGTTTGGTGTTTTATAATTTTAAAGTTTAAAGAATTAAAATGAATTCTTCCACATCATACTTTCTATTGGTTTGTCGGGTTGCCCACTGTATTTTGCATTTTTCTTTTGGTTGTATTTTACACCAATTTCTCCGTCTACAGGAAAGTAGATAAGTTGTCCAATTGGCATTCCTTTATAAATTTTTACTGGTTGTTTTACAGAGATTTCTAAGGTCCAATTGCCACAAAAGCCAACATCACCTTTGCCAGCAGTTGCATGAATATCAATTCCTAATCTACCTGTTGATGATTTTCCTTCCAAAAATGGAACATGAGCATGTGTTTCAGTATATTCAGCAGTTACGCCTAAATAAAAAACATGTGGATATAATACAAATCCTTCGTCAGGTATTTCAAAATATTCAATTGGATTGTGTTTTTTAGCATCGAGAATGTGATCAGTATATGTGGCTAACCATTT
>Ga0114962_10003612_pt1 | contig 12491 bp, 14 predicted proteins | sample C_130820_MF_Meta_FD_87017 | JGI IMG/M metagenome (GOLD analysis project Ga0114962, IMG submission 87017) | Freshwater microbial communities from Lake Croche, Canada to study carbon cycling - C_130820_MF_MetaG | ecosystem: Environmental > Aquatic > Freshwater > Lake | place: Lake Croche, Canada... | reverse complement strand
TCCCAGTAATCAATCTGCCACCCGCTGTAGTGACCATTGCTACGCGATCATTTGGGTTATTTATAAATGCCACGGTACCTGCACCATGTATAACCCCTTTTTCATCTGTTACTACAAGCATAAGGTTCTGCCCAGTCAGCACCAAAAGCTTCAGCTGGTCTATCGTAAAATCCCCATTACAATACGGGATTGCCTTCTCAATGAACAATGCCGCATGAGGCCAAGTAACCGAAGCGTATTCTATTGGTACCTCTTGAACTGTTAAAGTCATGCTGGCATGTATTTACTAGGGTTGATCTCTCTGCCTTGCGCTTCACGTCCGGTACGAGCCTTACGTACTTTGTCCATCATGGCATACAAGTGCTTGGCACCTGCATCAGTAGATCCGTTTCCTAAATGACTTACTACATCAGCCGGAACTACAAACTCACCATCCGCTAATCTAGCTTGCTGCTTCCCATCAATGTTGGCGTGGATACCATCACTCATCCCATCACCGTGACCTTTAAGAAGCTTGCCCCCTACAGATAGCTGGGCAATACCACCTTGTGCCATATGCGCTGTGGCTTCTCCCGTAAGAGGATTAGTCTTAGGTTCATAGCTAGCCATAGCTTGCTGAGCACTCATAGGCATCTGAGATGGAGAGTTGTAGAAAGACATCTTCTGCTGACTACCGGGATACATATCCCCACCCATGAAATCAACACTATCAGTAGCACCTTTGGCTGGATCAGCCGAACCAAGAGCGGCAATACCACCTTCTGCAAACCCCGGATTCCCATACAAATACCCAGTGTAGCCTGATGGCTGTGGGTTAAACCTACGCATGTTGAATTTGTAGTCACCCAATGGATTCCAATCTTGGCCGGGAGGAGTAGCTTGTGAAGTCGAATTACCACCAAGCATAGTACCAAGCGTAGCCCCAATACCGGGGATCATAAGATTGTGTTGGCCGTATAAGGAATTAGCTAACCTACTTCTGATAGCGGCTTCAGACCCCGGCTGCATAGACGGAACCTCTGACATAGTAGGAGCTTCTGGCGTACCAAACCCAGCTTGCTTAGCTAGGTCACCAAGAGTAGTACCTCGACCTGCAAATGATTCTGCGGCATTAGGAGCAAAAGCTTCTGCGTTAGATACAGGTCCAGTAAATTGAGCCATGTTACCGGGGGTAGCAACTTGCTCAGCCGTTTTAGCGGCTTGAACACCAGCGGTTTCGGGAGCAGCTGCGGAACCAGCGCCTACTGCTTCTCCTCCTATACTTCCAACAGCTGAACCAAGACCACTTAATGCGCCCCCACCTAGAGCGCCAAATAGAGCACCCTTACCCGGATCTTGTCCGGTGAGAGCAGAAGTGGCTGCGCCCATAGCTGATCCAGTAACAGCACCTTCAGCTGCAGCACCAAGCCCAGTACCAATAGCACCCGCAGTTTCGGCTCCAATACCGGCTCCAACTAAACCTTCCGTAGCTACACCGCCTACGATGACAGCAATGTCAATAAAACTCATGATGGCTTCTCCAGAAGGCGTGACGCCTCAACATTTACTTTGCGTGCAAGTCTATAACATACCGTAACTTCTTGCCCTCTATTTATAGGACGTACAGCATATGCAGCTACGTTATCTCCTTCTATTAAGAACTCGCAGTTTGGACTAATAGAATGATTGGTGTACCTACCAATCGGAGTGCGTAAGATCTTTATTCGCACCGTACCAATCCGATCACCAACGGCGAAGTTTTTATTTGCGAACACTCCGATACCTTCTCGGAGAGAAGAACTCAGATAGACATCCCTGTGTGCCAATTCGTCGGGCGGCGTATCGGTTTGCGTTCTAGGATTTTCAGAAATGAGACGTGCCCACTTTTCCGTTACATTGTTTTCGACTAAGATCTTTTTGTAGTCTTCTTGGTCAGCTTCTTCAAGAGAAGTACATACGAGAGCAGCTTCAATCTTGTCCAGATCCTGTTCTTCGCAAGCGTGCACAGTAAGCCATTCAACGTCGTCGTGAGCGTAGACCGCTCTGCGCGTGCCGGGTCTTGTAATAAATACTGATGGAGCTACAACTTCTGTCTTAACGCCATCCTCGTCAAGCACTGTGCAGCTGCCTTTAAGGGCTACTGTGATATGTTCTGACTTATGCACTTTGGTGATGACCGCCGTGCCACCTTTTACAAATATCCGTCTGCCGTACTGCTGAGCGGTGTGATAGTGCTCAAGGGGAGGAATGATTTGTTTTATTACACCTGAGTCAATGGCATCCACCATGCTGCCTTTAAAATCATCAAGAGAGCTCTTAACTTTTGCTACGGTGCTCATAGTTTATCCAATGATGTTCCACGATAAGCCATTGTATATGAAAGTACGGAACTGATAGTTAGTGTTCATCACATAATTAACCGTGTTGTCAATCGTACCAATGACCGTGCAGTTGGCTGTAGCGAAGTTACCCTTAGCGTCCTTTACTGTGCACACATTTCCGACATTAGCACTTGGAGGTAGTGTGACTGCCATTGCTCCGGAAGATACAACCAAGATGACGGAGTCGTATGGGCTTATGACATAGTTTGTCGTAACTTGTTTTGTCGGTCTGTACGCGGTGTTGAACACCGTGTTAGCTGCTTCTGTAAAGTTATCTATCTGGGCAAAGTATTGCCGCAACGCATTGTTAGCCTCTTCTTGGTAGCTCTGCGAATATTCAACCGGCGCAACCAACAAGTTAGGCGCTTTAGAGGGCCTAATGAAGAACGTCTTAAGGGATTGCAGAATAGCCATTATCTACGACCATCAGGACGCAGGTCGATACGAGGAGTGCCCAACTGCCAAGCAACCCCAAGACTATTAGACTCAATGCGGAAGCTCATCTGACGACCTCGCAATCTGGTGTATACCTGCCCTGTATACTCTTGAATAGTGAACTGCGGGAGCCTCTGATAGTTCTGTGCGCTTGTAACCTGCGGGCTGTCCACTGGGCCATATGGCGACCCGGAGTTCTGCCGTGGCTTTACAGTCATAGTGACATACGGCTCATTGACATTAGACCCAGTGAAGTTAAGGTCAGGAAGGATACGCCACACGAACCCAAAGTTGTGTCCATCACCAATGTCAAAATCGGAAGACTGACAATACGCATTTATAGGTAAAGGTAACGCAGTTGCTTGGTCATCTGTTCCGTTCTCATGGAACAATAATCTGCCGTTATAGTCGGCAGCTACAGGATAAGGGAGCATCCCAGAATAGACCCAAGCGGACCTGTTCATGTTGCCGTAGTACCAGACTCTGTCTAAGTAGTTATACACAACGTACTTATCTACAACGGTAACACCACTGCTCTGACTTACATAGAACCACCAGACTTCATTGAACGCTTCGTTAGATGCAGCAAAGATCTGATAAGACTGAGTCCTATTGATATCGTCAAAAAGATACTGACGGAGAGAACAGGGTAGAACTTCCACACGTCCTGAGTACATATAGAATCGGTCGATACCCATCCAGTAGGTCACGTTGTTGACCGTAATCATGCAGTTAGGAGACATGATGGAGATGTTGTCCATCATGATGTTAAAGCCCCAAACGTAGGGGGATCCTAGATACTGCATGGAGTACAGACAAGAATCGGTCCATACCAGAATTTCCTGACGGGTAGCTCGTGCCCCCATGATGAAGGAACCATTGGTCAGAAGATATTCACCTGACTGATTCGAGACTGTAGGCACCCATTGATAGGGGTTAGCCTGATCTGACCAGCGCACCATCATAGGATTAAATGCTGTGGTAGCGTTGTATGGGTTGTATGAATTGGACCCAAACGCAATGATGAACTCTTGAATGACTGAGGTGATAACCTGATATGTGGCTACCGGAGTGTACGCACCAGCATAAGAGAACGAGTAAGATCCTGAATTAACTGCCGTAGTCGTCGTAGTGATTGGTACCGTAGTCAGCCCGGTAGTATAGTTTTGAGCCACCTGCGTGTTAGCTGGGAGTCCGATTCCGGTGATGACCATAGTCGGATATATGTATGGTGCGACTGCACTCGATACAGTGATGCTTGTAGCCCCGGAAGAGAAAGTGGAGTTGTCCGTCTGCGCCGTGGTTGTGTTAGCAAGACTCTTAATAGGTTGGGTACGAGCAGATACGCCTAGAGCGTCCTGCCAATAATAGATGGGCCCACCGCGAGGTGCGCTTACAAGATCAGCACCGAAGTTATCGCTAGACCAAAGGCGAAGCTGCTGCCCTAATCCGAACGTGTTACCACTAGAAGAGAAAGCGGTGCCCCACCCACCACGGCTATAAGGACCTGAGCCCCAGCCAGTACCAGTAGAGAATACGTTTAGACCAACGGGGTATTCGTAAGCAACTGAGACAGATCCACCAGTAGCAGCGGAAGTAGATGCCGTAGTTGCGTTAATTGTGAATACTGTAGCACTAGGTGTACCTGTTACTTTGTACTCAGAAGCTGCTTGTAAGGTAGTCCCGGTGCTTACTGTTATGCCACCTACGGAGACGGTTCCGGTGCCGTAAATTAAAACATAGTCTCCCACATTGGGAGAGTAAGAACCATCAGTCACAGAAAGTGTGTAGCAGCCTGCGGTGGCCCCTGTAGTGTGGGCAGCAGGGACAGTGCCGTTGTAACCCCTAGTCAGACCGGTTAGCTGGTTTCCGGATACGCTAGCATAGGCAATCTGTTCAGCATCAATAAGGATCACACCCCCTGTTGTCGGGTATGTCGTAGCTGAAGCTAAGGTCAGTGTAGTAGCGGATGCTGTAATAGTACCATTAAGCGTAGAGAACGCAGTGCTGAAAGCGCTAGTCAGTGAGTCAGTCTGTACAATAGGTGTGATGTCATTGTATGAACCGCCGAAGTAAATGTAGTACTTGCTTGTAGTTCCGACACCAATATAGACGTTACCAACACCCAAGTCGCCATCAGACCAGACCCATAGATCACGGCACACGCCTTGAAACTGATTAGGGGAAACTTGTGTCCACCCACCGATCTTTTCGGGGAAGCCAGAACGGAAACGAATTTTGTCGCCGTCGTACCAGCCGCCTTCATTTGAATAGTCGGTACCTTCCCGGTTTAGACCCGGACGGAATTGGAGTTTTTGTAACGGCACACTTGCACCTCAGATGCCAGCTTTCGGATTAGTGATGACCCGGTAAACGCTATACAAAAGGCTAATGGTGATAGCCCAGCCGCTAGCTACCGTATGAAGGTCCGTGCCGCCTACGTTTACAGCGATCCCAAGATCTTTGAGGATCAATACGAGAGCCGAAAGTAGCCCATATAAGGCGGCTGCACCAGCTTCTGAATTGCTGAGGAAAGTACTACCACGGATCGAACTACCTTGTGACAAGAGTGCTTTAATGTGGGTGACAAGAGATACGATGTTCATTAGACCCTCGCTAGTTGGAAGTGCATACCATCAGGTTTAGACCACTTACCGCCCCAATCAAAACCGGCGTCGGTAAAACATTTAACAAGCTCTGCTGACATAGTAGGCGGTTTGCCGAATTGGTTCCACGCTGCATTGATGTCAATAGCGATCCCCCACGAGTGCAGGGAAGAAGAAGTAGCGCCGCGCTTCTTACGGATATTAAAGCATCCATCGTAAGTCTTGACCTGCGCGGCGAGGCCACGATCGTTTATGTTTTTAAACGCCTGATCTAATGGAGCCACCATAGCCTTATTACAGTAAATCTTTTTCGGGATCGCGCCGTGCTCACGGTCTGCTGGCACATCCCAGACAACCATAAACTTACCCTCATTAGAGGCGGGGTCTCCCCACTTGGCGTAACAATCTCTAGACGTAACCATAATTATACCTTCTCATCCAGCTGCACTTGAAGATTTTCAATCTTAGCGTTCAACTCTTGAATGGCTCTAGCCATCAATGACACCATGCTGTCATAAGAAAGACCTTCTGGCCTACCCTCTGGATCGTAGTTAACAAACTCAGTAAGGCCAAGCTCTTCTACTTCTTCTGCAATGAACCCACCACGTAAGATGTCTGGGAAGTCATTAAACCGGAAAGTAACCGGGCGAAGCTTAAGCACCTCAGCAAGTCCAATGTCAGTGTCGTGGATGTCGTGCTTGTATCTAAGAGAGCTTACCGTACGCACCATCGTATTGGTGCCGGTGTTAATAGACAAAGCATTGAATGACCCGGTACCAAGTCCAGAGAAAACTGCGCTAGGGCCTGAAACAATAAGCTGTTGCGTTTGCATTGTAGTAGAAACATTACACCCGTAGAGGTTAGCATAACCAAGTACATCAACAGACCATTTAGCAACGCTATTCACATAAAACGTGGTATACCCTAAGTTATTGAGGGATAACGTAAAGCTAGGATCAGGAGCGGTAAGCTGAGCAGCATTTGCGGCAATGATATTGTAGCTGCCCCCGTTGTTGTAAACCCCATTGGTTACGGTAGCTGCGTTACCGGTTATGCCTATACCCCAAGCGCCACCAGAAGCCCCATTGCCTGTCAAAGAAGGAGCATACCCGTTGAAGTTAGCCGAAGTTAATACTGTGTTGTTCTGTACGGTAAGCGTCGTAAAATTGGTTTGTGTAGTAGCTGTGGCAGTTGCGGCGGTGCCCCCAATCGAAAGGCTAGTCGCTGTTCCAGTCAACCCGGTGCCAGCACCTGTAAAAGATGCGGCAGTTACAATGCCAGAGAAAGTACCGGTTGTTCCGTTAAACGGTCCAGTAAAAGATGCAGCAGCTAGAGCGCCAGAGAAAGTCGCGGAGGTTCCGGTCATCGCACCTTGGTGTGCGGTCGTGCCAGATACAGTCAAGTTACCGTTAACTAGGAAGTTACCAGTAGAAGTGGTCTGCGCCGCATAAAAATTGACACCGTCGCAATAGACCTGCGCCGTGGTGCCGTTGGGGATTGTGATAACCGATCCTGAAGAACAACCAACAGTGATGGCATAGCCGCCACTTGTCTGATTAGAGACTACATAAAACTTTGGGGCAAGCGGAGCAACGACTTGATAGATAGCAGAGTTAGTTCCTTGAACTACCAGCACCATGTTGTGTGCCTCACTCTGTACCCCGTTAAGGTTTGCCAAAGTGTAGTTGGTGTTACCCATAACAATCGTCTGCACGCCAGCTACGGCTTGCTCGATCATGTTCCAGTTGGTGTTAGTCGTCGTGCCCCAAGTACCGGACTGATCGCCGTTACCCATGAGTGAAAGTCTAAGACTTGTAGAATATGATGTTGCCATAGTTATCTCTGTGAGTCGTCAATCGGAGTCCAAGAGGAGTCTTGCGTGTTATCTACTTGGCCCCAATTGTTAGCGGGGGCATCACTTATCGGAGTCCAACTAGTAGTCTGTATGTTGCTGATTGTATTCCATGTAGACGCAACGGTGTTATTTATGTTAGCCCAATTGTTAAGTTGGGTGTCGTCTACAGAGATCCACCCTGTAATCACCACGGAATCAAGGATAGTTAGGGCTTCTACATCTATTATACGGAAGTTAGTCTGGGTACTCGCAGCATCAGCTAAGTTGATATTTTCTATAGGGGAGAAAAGATACGAAGATCCTAAGTTTGCAGCGTCTCCTGCTGTTAAGTTTTCTACAGTATCAAACGGATAGTTCTGATTGAGTGGAGCCGCATCCCCGGAAGTGAATCCTTCTATAGGTGCAAATGAATACGCCGAACCAAGAAACCCTATGTCCCCAGAGACAATGCCATCCGTACCTATGAAATTGTAAGAAACCCCTAGAGTTCCTAGATCACCAGAGGTGAAGGGTTCTACTACGCTAACCGACGATCCTTTAGAGACTACGCCAACATCACCAATAACAATGTTTTCTACTGGGGCAAACGCATAAGAAAAACCTATAGTCCCAGAGTCACCAGAGGTAAAGTTTTCTGTAACCGTGAACGGGGTGTCTCGCACCGCCGTAGCTATATCCGCTGCTGTTATTCCGTCCGTAGCTGTGACTGGATTGCCTTTACTAATTGCTGGGGTGTCGGCAAGTACTGATCCGTCTACGCCGGTTACATTGTATGTACTGAGCACCGTTGGGGTGTCAGCCGCAGTAAATCCGTCTGTAGCAGCTACACCATAGGTCATTACCACAATTGTGGCGTCAGCAGAGTTTATGTTCTCTGTGACAGCTATCGGGATAATGTTGCCTGTAGATCCAGTATCAGAAATACCGACGTTCTCAACAGGCGCAAAGAACAGCACGGAAGAAATAGAGGACCCATCCCCAACCGTGATAGCTTCTACGTCAGTGAAAGAGAAAGAAGATCCAGCTACCCCAGAATCGCCAATAGTTATGGCTTCTGTATCGGGTACGATATAAGCGGTTGCAGTCGGTGCCGCATCCGCAGATACAATGTTTTGTACAGTAGAAAACGAGTAAGCTGCAGCTGCTGCAGCCGTGTCGCCTAGGACTATGCTTTCTACATCAGCAAAAGAAAACGCAGCGGAGAATGATGCAGCGTCAGCAGATGTTAATGCTTCTACAGCGGAGAAAGCGTAAGCCGAACCTGCTACACCGGAGTCTCCAATGGTGATAGCTTCTGTATCAGGGATGATGTATGCAGCCAAAGCCGCAACCGAGTCCTGAGCAGTAAACCCTTCAACATCTATAAAGGAGTAAGCAGCGGACAGGGACGCCGCGTCGCCAGATGTTACGCCGTCTGAAGGAGAGAATAAGTAAGCTGAAGAACCAACACCGACATCACCAGAGGTGAAGTTTTCTACGATGGTGGCTTTGAATGAGGTGGAAGTAGCGTTAAGGTCTGTGACCGTTATGTTTTCTACAACCGCAACTGTATATGCGGTGCTGGGTAGCGACGCAAAGGGAGTCCTAGATAACGCCGCTAACCCAAACATTTTCTACCTCGCTAATCGCTAGGCGTATTACGCCGCAGATTGCTCAGATTCAGGTGCAGGAACTTGAGAGAGTGCTTGCGTGCGGATCTTCATAATAAGAGCCTCTACCTGTTCGTAGGGCAACTTAGTTAAAGCGACAAGCACGCCGTTGGTTTCGTGCACGGTGAGACTGAGGTTAATAATTGTATCGTTCATGGTTACCTGTTCAGTTAGCGTTTATGAGTTTAACTTCGGGGTGAACCTCTTTAACCGTAGCCAGTAGGAGCTGGTGACTTAACTCGCTGCCCTTCACCATTTCGTTCCTAAAACTTTCTACAGCCGCACTGGTAGATCGTTGCTGATTAGAGTTCTCTATCGCAAGTAAGGGCATCCACGCCATAGAACATCCCCATTCGTCCACATCTTCCCCAGTGTTGACGTTCTTCCCCCTTACCATGATATACCAAGCGCAGCGATGAATGGCACCGTTTTTTATCTCTTCGCATTTGCTGCCTAGTGGACAGACTGATACTACTGGGATTGAGCTCATGTTAATTCTTTGTGCAAAGGATATGATCTAAGTACTGAACCGCCAAGTTAATCGCATTACCTGCGAAGCCACCAGTCTGAGCGTTCATAGCTAAGCTGTGGCTATGGCCCCCGCCACCACCTGTGTTAGTCGTGCTAATGCCGGTAGTGCTGCTGTTATTCGTTACGCCGGTAGTTGATGTGTTGGTGTTGTAGTTAGCTGAAGTACCCGCCGTAGGAGAATAAAAAGTAGCACCAGCCGCTCCTACCGCGGTTCTTGTGAAGATAACATTAGTGTGGCTATGACTAGGATCGTTAACTGAGTGATTATGGCTAGGATCTGATACTCCGTGGTTATGCGCCGGGATGTCTGCTGCCTGCAGCGTATAAGATCCGACTGTACCTGTAGCTGTAGATACACTCACACTACCCGAAGGAGTCTGAGAAGCGAAAGCCGTAGTAAATGCTACAGAGCCACCCGTGCCTCCACCAACACCACTGACAATACGAAACGCGTAGTTGTTGTACGTCGTTACCTGCGTCCAACCCGTAGGAGCCGCAGCATTGAAGAAGTTAGTAACCGCACCAGATGGCACGGACGTAGTCGCCGCAGTAGCCTGAGTCGAAGAATCAGGAAACTTAAATCCAACAGCAGTAGCTTGAATTGTACTAGCTGCCGTAAGTGTACCCGGCAAGGATACGTTTCCGCTTGCATCTGCATAGACAGACTTACCCGCTGGGTAGTCGCACCATACGTTCTGAGTGCCCGTACTAAAGTTTACTAGTGCCCCGCCAGCAGATGAGGCCAAGACCGTCGTACGAGTAAGCGTATTACCTGCACTTGTATAAGTACCAAGACCAACTTCCCAGTTAGTTCCTGTCTGATCCGCTATAACATAATAGGTAGTATTTGCGTTGCCTACAGCCGCAGAAAAAGTCTGGTACCCGCTTGGCGAACCAAGCAGGGTTACCGTTCCTGTACCGGGACTAGTACAAGTTTCTTGGACTCTGTCTTTTAGGACTAGGGCCACTTATACCACCTTACGAAGTAGCGGTCGTGCTGTACGTAACAGTTACCGTATCACCAGCAGTCACAGCTTTAGAAGAACCAAACAAGACTTCGCTGTAGAGCGTACCCGTGGTAGTGCTGATCGTGGTAACTGCACCGGTCCCCGTAACAAGGAAGCACCCATAGACAGTACCGCCCGCACCGGTGATGGTGTAGGTGATACCAGCCGCAGCCGAAGTAGTTACGTTGGAAGGAGTCGTACCAGAAGAAGTAGAAACAGCGAACACCGCGGTGCCACGAACCGCTGAACCACCAACCGTGTAGTTGGCAAACTCAGTCCAGCCTTTAGAGGTCATGGTGTCAGCAGCGGATGCAGTAAACGTAGTAGAGCAAAGTCCGAGGAACGGGCCAACTACAGAATAAGAAGCGCCTTTAAGGAAAGTGTCGAGCATCAGCTGTTTACCGACGGCAACAACTAGATTCGGTGCGGTTTCTTCCCACTTGAGCTTACCGCTTTCATCGCGGCACTCTATATGGTAGAACCCTTCGACACCAAGTGAATCATGACCCATAGCGTTAGCCTGCATCGAGGCTACAGCGTGGTCACCAAATCCTGCAATTTCGTTTGACATATAGACCTCGTTAAGCAAACCGGATGATCGCGTTGCTCGCGTCATCTGTTGGGAAAGTTATAGTAAAAGTGTTACTAGCCGTTTTATCAGAACCAAAATCAAGCACCGCCACCGCAGCGCCTGTAGTGCTGTTGTAGATCAACGCACCGCGACATACAAAAGAAGCCGGGCTCCAAATCACATTCTGAAACGAAACATAGGCAGCATTAGCCGTACTGTTAGACGTTACAGGGATGATCGAAAGAACTTTACCTCCCGCAGTATACCCCGTACCCACCACTTCATTCACGCTGGTATAAGTAAGCGTGGTGTTGCTTAGATTGGCGTTAGCATTGTAAAGCGCAATCTTGTAGGAGTACGGAGAAGTAGCAGTAAAGTTCTCCAAACCGCTTAAGCAGTTCTGCTTGAAGATTGTAGTCTGCCCTTGGGAAATCATGGGTTAGGCTGATTGATGCGGGCCTGCCCGTCTCTGTACGCGTCGCCGCGTTCGAGGCCGGTGCCGAGGCGGTTAAGCATACCAAGTGCTTCTTGGAACTTCTGCTCGTAATACGAGACAAGGTCTTGCTCCTGCTTCATGAACAGCATAGCTTCACGCATTGCCCCATAAAAGAGTACCGGATCAAAGTTATTACCGAGCCAACTAGTACCAGTAGCATTAGAGATAGCACTAACAGTGACAGTAAATCCAGAACCTGTGGGACCCAACGACGAACACGAAAGGATGTCCCCGACCACATAGAAGTTGCCTCCAAAGGTAATGTTGCAGGAGGTGATAACCTGACCCACAATTACAATGTCTGCCGTAGCATTAGCACCGGAACCACCCGTAAGGAGGACGTTCTGATACACACCGTTGGTGTACAAGCTACCGGGAGTTAAAGTTGAAATTGTAGTAATCTGGCCCTGCACGATAGTCGGCGGGTAATAGAAGTAATGCAGTTCAGTGCTGTACGTCTTGTCGGGCGTAGGTCCGACGATCAAGCTCATGTTGTTAATGCTCCCAATTTGGGAGCCGAACAGAGCATAGTGCGCTGGAGTGCCGGTTACATTAGAAACAGGATAAGCCTCACGGATGAAGTTAACATCCTTATTGAGCAGGTACGTATAGTTTCCAAGCGTGTCAATGACCGCCATCGAGTACGTAGCTAGATAATCAGCAGGTAACGATACGTATTGATTGTTGATCGTCAACGCCCCAGTCACATTCTTACGAAGTGAAGGGATCTGCACCGAATTGTAGATGCGCGTTTCCGCTTCCTGTACGAACACAGGAATGCTAGCCAAAAACAACTGCTCGTTGGTTTCAGCGTACGCTTGGATATTATTGTAGATTTGTTCGTAATTCAAGGCTTAGCCCATCTTGTCAGAGCACTTGTCGCCACGTTCAGCAGCGCCGGTACCACGAATCTTGATAGACTGCTTCTTAGCTTTTTCTTCAGGTCCAATATTACCGATAGACACAGTCATAGCTAGCGTA
>Ga0114962_10003611_pt1 | contig 12495 bp, 7 predicted proteins | sample C_130820_MF_Meta_FD_87017 | JGI IMG/M metagenome (GOLD analysis project Ga0114962, IMG submission 87017) | Freshwater microbial communities from Lake Croche, Canada to study carbon cycling - C_130820_MF_MetaG | ecosystem: Environmental > Aquatic > Freshwater > Lake | place: Lake Croche, Canada... | reverse complement strand
CCACTTGCGCCAAGGTCAAGTGAAAGCGTGGTTGCGGTAATTCCGCTATCAAAAGCCACTGTTCCATCGCCAACGGTGAGCACTGCCGCAGCAACCGCGGAGGTAGTCAGAACTGGTGTACCTAAATCGGTCGCGTCCACATAGCCAGCAAGATAACCAGGCGCTGCAACCTTAACCCTATACATACCATCGGGCGCGTATATGGCGAAGTTACCGTTGCTGTCGGTCTGCCCAGTGAGTGAGGCATTGCCTGAGGTCGAAACCAAAGTTACTGAAACCAGAGAAACAGAGCCGCCTACTACTGCCCATTGGCCGTCATGGATGTTTCCGGTGAACAGCGTCCAGGCGGCAGTTGCCTGTGGGTCGATTCCACTTGCATAGTGTCCGAGCGTTGCGGTGACAGTATCGGCATCCTTAAAGGTGGCTGCGTTTGAATCGCCACCAAACCAATAAGAGGACGACGGCACATCGGCCGTGCTGTTATCGAAGTAGAGCTTGTTACCACCTGGCATAACACCGATGAAGTTGTAGTTTCCGTTCGCATCTGTCTGTGCCGTGGCAATTGCAGTCAAACCTGCGCCATTGGCCGAGTAAAGCGAAACTGTAGCGCCAACAACTGGCGAGTGTGCATCATCGCTTAGTGTCACATGGCCCGAGATTCCAGAGGCCGCGGCCAGCTGCTCATCTAGTGTGGTTGTCGAGCCCGCTACTACTACATATTTCTTTTCATACTTAACGCCGTATCCGTCGGCCACAAACTTTAACGTGTAGGTGCCTGGAACAATCTGGCGCAGTGAGTAGCTGCCATCTTCTCGAGAAAGGATCGAGTCAACCAGGGATCCAGTGTTATCAATCAACTGCACAGTTGCACTCACGATGGCAGCGGAATTCGCATCAGATACTGTTCCGTGCACAATGCCTGCAGTTGAATCCATCACGACGTTGCCCAGTGTTGGCGCCGCGCCTGTGGCTGGAATTGTGATGGTAGATGCTGAATCCACTGTCTTGGCTAGACGCGCAGCGCCCACCCAAATTGGGGTTAGCAGATCAGCATTGGGTACAACTCGAATTCGGTACTGGTCACCATTTGTCACACCGAAAGAAACGGAGCCGACTGAAGTCTCTCGGGTCAGTGAATTATTTAATGTCCAAGATCCGTCCACTTGGCTGTAAACCTCAACCGTTACCGGTTGCTTAAAGGCGGTAGCCGGTGCGCCTGGGTTAACCACATTGACGGTCAATTTTGGCAAAGTTTTTACATTGATTGTTTTCGATGGTTGATTCGCTGAATTAACCAAGACTGCTCCGGTTTTTGGATCAGAGATTTCGGCAGTATCACCGAAGAAGGTCTTGGCGAACATGCCTTCTTGGGTGTAAGCCAACCGATAAGTTCCGTTCAGGCCAGAAATTGTGAACACGCCACCTTGAGCAGCGTCGTCATAACCAGCGACATTTCCAGTCGAGTCATAGGCGGTAACTTGACCGTCGGTCACACTCTTGCCGGCATCGTCCTTTACTGTCACGGTCACTGCCCCACCAGATCCGGCAAGGTCAACGGTGATGGCTTTATTGGCGGCACCATCAAGCGTGGCAACGCTGTCGGTGACTTCAACTCTTGTGGCATCGGTTGCCGTTGGAATTACAGTTGAATTTTTACCCTGAACTGAATCGACATATCCAGCCGCGTAGCCTGAAGCGGCAACACGGATCTGGTACTGACCGTCTGGTGCATAAAGCTGCCAGTTACCGTATTCGTCCGTTATGTCGGTTGTGACGACCGTGCCGGTAACAGTAGCCAAAGAAACTGTGACGAGCGACACAGACGCACCTGATACAGCCAGTGAACTATTTAGGATTGTTCCGCGAATCAGCGCCCAAGGCTGCGTCGGTGTGGGATCGATGTTCTTCAGGTATTCACCAAGTGTGGTGGTCAGAGCTGTTGCGTCGTTGAACGATGCCACATTACTCGACTCGTTGTACCAGAATGCCGAAGTAGGAACATCAGCCGTGGTGCCATCGAACTTAACTTTGTAGGAACCAGCGGCAAGGCCGATGAGATTATAGGAACCGTCAGTGTTGGTGGTGACTGTTTGAATTGGCGTTGCCCCAGATCCGGAAGCGCTGAATACCGAAACCGTGGCACCAACCACCGCATCGCCGTTCGTGGCAAGTAACAAACCGGTAATGCCGGTCGCGTTGCTCAGTTGCACATCTTTGGCTTTGGTTTCGCCACCAGCAACAGCGATGTTCACATACTTGATGCCGAACCCTTCTGCAATGAACTGCAGTGTGTAGGCGCCAGGGGCAACGCGGTAGAGGTGATACATACCGTCTTCACGAGTGTTGGTGCTCTGTAGCACTGTGCCAGATGAATCGAGCAAATTGACTTGCGCATTTTGCAAGTCTGCATTTTCATCATCGCTGACAGTTCCTTGGAAAATTCCAGCTTGCACATTCAAAACAACGTTGTCCACAGCTGGAGCTTTGCCTGCTGGCGGGATTACGATTGCCGATGCGTGATTAACATCGGTGGCGAACGGCGCCGCGCCAACCCAAACTGCGGCATACAACGCATTGTCCGGTACAACTCGAATTCGGTAGGCGGCCCCATTTGCCACACCGAGGCTGAAGGTGCCATCGCTAGTGGTAGTAGTCAGGTCCTGGTTCAGTGACCATTTGCCGGATGACTGGGTGTAGACCTCGACCGTTGCATCATCGCTGTAGTTCGGGGCATTAGCACCCGTTGTGGTGACTATGTTGAATGCCAAAGTTGGCAAGGTGACTGCGGAAAGGTTGTAAGACTTCGTAGCCGAGTCATTTGTTGAGAATGACACCTTGGTCGTACCGGCATCGGCAATTCGAGTAGTTCCGCCAAGGAATCGTTTTGCGTAGGTGCCAGCCAATTCAAAACTGAAGTAGTAGGTAGTGTTCCGGCTTAACCCAGAAAGTGTGAACATTCCGTTGTCATCACAGGAATCAGTGAACGCAACTGCGTTGCCCGCAGCGTCGTAGGCCACAAGCACACCGTCGGTTACTGCCGTCTTGGTCTCGTCAGTGACCGTTACATTCACAGTTGCACCTTTGCCAGAAAGATCAAGGGTGAACGGTTCGGTTAATGTGTTTGGCGCAAATGCAGCTTTGCCAGCATCTACGGTTATGATCGCTGCATCTGATGGTTCCGTGACTAGTGCAGGCGCATTTGCAACCGCACCAACATAGCCGGCGGAGAACCCGGTTGCAGCAACTTTTAGAACATATGCGCCATCCGGCGCAAAGATATTGAAGTTGCCATCCGAATCACTTTCGTCGCTGTAAACCGCAGAGCCATCAGTACTCACTGCAAGTACGGTCGCACTTTCAATTCCGGTGTCACCGTTATTTATTGTTCCAGTGATGTTACCCCAAGGTGTTGCCGCAACTGGATTGATGTTGGCGGTCACCAGGCCTGGTCGAGTTGTAACATCTGCAGCGCGACCAAATGACACTGCATTATTGCCTGCGCCAGCTGTGTTTTGCCAGAAAACACCAGTGACCGGGCTGGCAGTTGACCCGTCGTACTTGATTCGGTAATCGCCGGGGCGCAGACCGCTGAACTGATAAGTGCCGTCTGACTGGGTCAAGGTGGTGCTAACTGGCAGTAAACCCGAACCAGTGGATGAATAAACGGAGACCTGAACACCCTGGTAGACCAAGCCATTGACAGTGCTTCGGACCTTACCAGTAATGCCAGAACCTGAGTTCAAAACGATGTTCGCAGTTTTAGTTTGATCGCCAGTTACGGTGAATTCATCCGAGTAGGCAACACGATAATTATCACTAGAAAACTTAGCGGTGTAGCGGCCCGGGGTTAACTTTGCAAGTTTGTAATTGCCAGTGTCATCGGTGTTAGTCGAGGCAACAGTGTCGCCAAACGATCCGAGTAGCTCGACGAGCACTGAGCCAACTGCAGCGCCGTCGGTGTTTGTAACCTTGCCACTGACTACAGACGCAGATGGCAAAGTTGCGTTCTTACCAGTGACACTAGATGTGCCAACGGTTACTGAAATCGAGGTAGAAAGTCTGAAGTCCTGATTCGGAGATGACTCATCAAAGAAGTACAGGTTGTAGTCGCCAGCATCTAAACCGTTTGTGCGATAGTTGCCACTGGCATCGGAATAAGCAGGCGACATTTGTGTTTCATTACCGTCTGCATCCACTTGCTCGACATCGATTCGGGCGCCCGGCACCGGTGATGCTGGGTTGCCGGCGGTTACTTTGCCGGAAATTGTCTGTCCAGGCACAAGCAGAACCGTCGGTGGCGTGGTCAGCTGACCCGCGACAATCGTCACAGTTACTGGGTCAGAATCTTTTAGTGTGTCACCCTGTGGGCCGCCAACCTGCATAGTCAAATCACCTGGTGGCAGGGCGGTAAATGTGGCAACACCAGTGGTCGGATCGGTTGTTCCAGTGGCCACATCTTGGTCATCAGAAGTCAGATGCACGGTGGCATTGCCGACTGGAACTGTGATCCTGCCAGAGGTCTTTGTGACCGTAACCGCTAAGTTGCCGGCTGGGTTGAGTTTTTGCGAAGCTGCAACGGGATTGGTGACGCCAACGCGCAGTGTGGTCGCATCCGCATTCAGGTCCTGATGAAAACCAGTCGGGTCGGTTACCTTCAATGAATAAGAACCGGACTCGGGAATCGCAAATTGGGCGGTACCGCTGTCACTTGGGTCAGTCAGGGACCTATAGGTGACGTCGTTGCCCTGGAAGCTTCCGCTTAAGGTAAATACTGCGTTAGGAATAACTGCGTTTGTTACTAAGTCAACAGCTTTGACATTGAATTTACCCATCGCGTTAAGCGCTAAGGACGGGATTTTTGGCGAGGTCTTGCCATCCACAGTAATCACACCGGAGGCCACCACGAACTGAGCCGAAGTGGAAGTGGCGAATGTAGATGTTGGCACAGACGCCAAAGTCAGCGGATATGAAACTCGGTAAGTTCTATCGGTCACATTGTCAAAGCGATACGGCGCATTTGTTGAAGTTGGCGACGGAGATGGGTTGGCTGTGACAACGGCAACCGGGGTGTAAGTGTCAGAATCGGCATCGTACTTTTCAAGTTGGACGTTGGCGCCCACCAAGCTATTGCCCTTGGCGGCGGTTGCAGTGCCACTTAGGGTCGCCCCGGTGACATCCGCGTGCACTGGAGCAACAAAGCCCGTCGCAGCAACTAGCACTACCAATAAAAACCGGCCAAGATTCTTCATTTTAACTACTTCCAGAAAAGTGAATTTCTTTAATCATTCCACACGATTATCGGGGGGTGTACCAATTTTCTGTCAGATGTCTATTTGTTTTCAAAAAGTTAAGGCACTGCCGAAGTGCGCAGATATTTACCGCCTTTTACACTGTTCTTATGGCTGAAAATCTTGATATCACAATCCCTGCTGAATTACTTCCGGTTGATGGGCGCTTTGGTGCTGGTCCTTCACGCGTGCGCGCCGCACAAATTGAATCTTTGGGCAAAGTCTCCCAGAGCTATTTGGGCACTTCACACCGACAGAAACCAGTAAAAAGTCAGGTTTCGCGCATGCGCACGGGAGTTGCCAAGCTTTTCAACCTGCCTGAAGGCTACGAAGTGGTTATTGGCAACGGCGGATCAACTGCGTTTTGGGAGATTGCCGTTTTTGGTCTGATTCGCGATCGCGCCCAGTTCCTTTCATTCGGTGAATTCGGCTCGAAGTTTGCTGGCTCAGCAAAAAGTGCGCCATTTTTGGGCGAGCCAACAGTTCGCAAGGGCGAGCCAGGCGATGCACCAGCATTTTCCGCTGAAGCTGGCGTGGATGCTTACTGCAGTCCGCACAATGAGACTTCAACCGGCGTTGCGATTGCGCCCCTTCGCCCAGCCGGTGCTGACGACGACGCGCTTGTGCTGATTGATGCCACCTCTGGCGCTGGTGGCTTGGCTGTTGATTTAACTCAGGTTGATGTTTACTACTTCTCCCCACAGAAATGTTTCGGTTCAGACGGTGGCCTGTTCATCGCGCTGATGTCACCACGAGCCATCGCGCGCGCCGAAGAGATCAAAGCAAGCGGCCGATACATTCCGGCTTTCCTTGATTTAATGACTGCGATTGAAAACAGTCGTCTGGACCAGACCTACAACACACCAGCGCTGGCCACAATCTTCATGATGGCTGAACAGGTTGATTGGTTTAATGCCAACGGCGGACTTGACTGGTGCATTTCACGCTCAACTGAATCTTCCGACGCTATTTACAACTGGGCCGAAGCAAACGACTACACCACGCCCTATGTAACTGATCCAGCAAAGCGATCCAAGGTAGTTGCAACTATTGACTTCAATGACGACATTGATGCGACTGTGATTGCTAAAGTCCTTCGAGCAAATGGCATCGTAGATGTTGAGCCCTACCGCAAACTCGGTCGCAACCAGCTTCGCATCTCAGTTTTCCCAGCGGTTGAACCAAACGATGTTCGCCAGTTACTGAAGAGTATCGATTTCGTAGTAGCGCAGCTAGCAAGCGCCTAGCTACTTGCTGAAAATCGCAGCCAAGACAACGGCAGAAAACATACCGGCTAGTACGGCGATCGTGACGATTCGGCGCACTGCAGGACTCATGACTTCAGCCTACTGTGTGCTCATTGCCCGACAGGTACGCTGATTGTTGTGGCTGAATCTGCGTTAAACACCAATGGTGAACTTGAACCTATTTCTGTGGATGGAGTTCGCGCCGTCACTATTGGCACAGCAATTTGGGCAATTGCATTAGTGGTTTGCCTAATCGAGCGCAAAATATTTTCTGATCTAGCGCACTTAATTGTCTGGACCCAAGGGGTGCGGATTTGTTCAGCTGGCGTCGTCTTGGGCTTGCTCGGGCAGATCTACACTCGCCGACGGGTCAACCGGCTCAAGCTCGTCAGCGACATCATCAACAACTAATTCAACTACCGGCACGGGTGACGTTTCATCAACTACAACTGATGAATGAGCGCCACAGCCATAAGTCATTGCTACAACTCGACCGTCAGCAGCGCCAAACTCATTCCCACACATACCAAATGCTTGGCCTAGTGAGCCACCGATAGGGATTAAGAAACCGCAGGTCGCGCAACCCGCCGGTGCGGACTTCGCCATAGAACTGCGGGGGCCGGTTTGCCCGGACATCCAGCGCTTGACGGCCTGCGAGACTCCAAGCTCGCTGAGAATTTGCTCGCGCCCTAAACCTAACCGCCATTGATTGGGCTGCAGTTGCTCAAGCTCGTCAGTCAAATCATCGAGACCTGTGAAGCCCGCAGTGAGCCTCGGGTCATTTGCTGAAACTGGGAGTAAATCCCCTACGCCTAAGTCGCCAGCTTCCACGCGTTGTGCCCAGGGCTTCCAAGCTGGTGGGACCAAGGCGTCAGGACCTGGGAGCAAATTGATTTCACTTATGGTGCAATGTGACTGACCTTCAATTGCTACAACTGAGACCGCCCAGTACCAGCCTGGGTAGCCCGGTGAGGTGCAAGAAAAAGTGTGAACAGCAATTGCTGCCTGGTCATTCTCGGAGACTTGTGCCTGCACATCAATCGGAGAACCGATGTCTGCTGCGGGCACAGACTCTTTGAGAGCGGCCAATGCCACAGCAATAGCGTCGCTGGCAAGTGTTGCAAGTTTCACAATAATTCGATTCTAAGATTAAACGTCAATTTGATCGGCAACAGCGCGAAGTACGGCTGCCGCCTTCTGGCTTTGCCGATCATCTGGGTAACGACCTCGCCGCAAACTATTTGCATACGAGTCAAGAAGCTTGATTACATCCTCAAGCACAATTGCCATGTCTTCAGCATCTTTGCGACCTGAGCGAGCAATACTTGGTGGCTCTTCCAGGATACGAACCGAAAGCGCCTGCATGCCTTTACGACCTTCGGCCACGCCAAATTCCACGCGAGTGCCATTTTTTACTGAGAGCACGCCAGCAGGTAACGCCGATGCGTGAAGAAAGACCTCTTCACCGTCATCGGTTTGCAAAAAGCCGAAGCCTTTTTCATTGTCGTAAAACTTTACTTTGCCTGTAGGCATCGCCTTGCTCCTTGCTGATAGACCTGTGCTCAGATTCCTCTAACACTCACCTAAGCGTAGGGGAGATTAGGCATCCACCAAAATACCCGCAAATTGCCTACTATGTACTCATGCGCGGTGATGGACTTATGCGGATTGGCGCAGTGATCCTGGTTATTGGGATTATCTTCACTGGGATTGCCATTTCACCACTATTTATTCAAGGCTGGCACCTACCTGGCTATTGGTGGGGGCTTTCGATGCTCACTGGAGTTGGCCTTGGCTTAATTCTGATTGGCCTTCGCCGATCATCAAAGAGCCGATCGAAGCACGATTAGCGCAATATCCCCATAGGCGCGTAGCGTTAGACAGATGGGCACTTTCAGTACAGCAACCAAACTACGCTCACTTGCCGACGACTTGCGTAGTAGAAGTGATGAGCAGTTGCATGCCCTTTTTATTCAACGACCAGACCTAATGCATCCAGTGCCAAGTGATCTCAGCCAACTGGCAACGCGCGCGGCAACCAACACTAGTTCTGCAGCGGCGCTTGACTCGCTCAACCAACTTGAACTAACGCTTTGTGAAGTACTGGCGGTGTTACCTGACGGTACATCCCTGGACCTGATTATGAATTCACTTGCGCCATCGGAAGGTTTTGATCGCGAGGCTATTACTGCTGCGCTCGCTCATCTCTGGGAACTTGGGCTCGTTTGGGGCAATGTAGTTGGGTTGCACCTAGTTCGCAGCGTATTGGAAAGTTTCGGAAAATTCCCCTGCGCACTCGGTCCGGAATTTGCGCTAATCCGACGCGAGGTCGCCGACTTTGTCGCCAGTCCAAATTTGCTGAACGATTTAATCCAGAGCGCTACCGATGAAGCCCTGGTAATCATTCAAGATTTAGCCTGGATCAACCCGCAACGTGCCTACGCAAATGCGCAACGTTCAATCAAGCCTGAGACAGCAACCACCACTGGCCAATGGCTACTAGCCCATGGCTTGCTCGTGGCGCTAGATGATCGAACTGTAGTGATGCCGCGCGAAGTTGCCCTAATTATTCGTGGACATAAATATGTTTCGCATTTGCCAACATCCAGGCCAGAAATTGGCACGATCGATTACCCGATGGCGCGCGTTGATAGCGCAGGGATTCACTGTGTGCTAACTGTGCTCAGTCTCGTTGAAGAAGTGGTCTCTGCGTTAAGTAATGAACCGATATCTCCGCTTAAAAGTGGTGGCATCGCACACCGCGATTTTTCCGCCCTAGCGGAAGCTAGCCAAGTAACTCACGAAGTTTTAGCAGCCATTCTTGAAATTAGCTTTGCTGCAGGGCTGATTAGCTGCGATGAGCAGGAAGGCTGGATGCCATCGACTAACTACGACCGGTGGCTAACGAGCGCAGATGAGGTCCGTTGGGAATCGCTGGCGACCGCTTGGCTAATTATGGATCGTGCGCCGCACTTGGTCACAGGAGAGACCATAGAGAAAGTTAATGCTCTTTCTGCTTTGACAGTCCGGCCAAATTTCTCGAGTTTGCGACGCAGCGTGCTTGATCTGCTTCAATCATTCGAGCCTGGTCGAGCCATTACTGCCGCTGAAACCGTTGCCATTCTGGAGTGGTTGCAACCACGGCGCATCTCTGCGCTTAGGCACAGCGCAATCGCTGCGCTGCTTACTGAATCTGAGCTACTGGGCATCACTGGAGCCGGGGCATTAACTAGCTTTGGGCGGCTGATTGTCGCTGGCGCAGACAGTACGTCAGTGTTAGCGAAGCAATTACCAGATTTTGTAGACCACATAATCGTGCAGGCTGATTTAACCGCACTTGCCCCAGGTCGGCTTCCGGTAACGCAGCGCCGAAATATGGCATTGATTGCAGAAACTGAATCTTCTGGCGTTGCAACTACTTATCGCTTCACTCCTGCATCAATTCTTCGAGCAATTGATCACGGCAAAAATGCCGCAGACCTAAAACAATTTCTTGCTGGAATTTCACGCACCGAAATCCCGCAGCCACTGATTTATTTGATTGACGATGTGGCGCGAAAACATGGCCACCTTCGCATTGGTCATGCAACCATGTACTTGCGTTGTGATGATAACAACATCCTGGTTGCGCTTTTAGCCGATAAACGGCTTAAACCACTTAGGCTCCGACACCTTGCTGAGGGAATTTTAATCACTGAACAAAGCGATGACATTGTGTTGCGCAAATTGCGGGAAGCTGGATACTCGCCAACTGCAGAGAACGCCGATGGGACTATGGCGATCACAGCAGCGGTGGCCAATCGTGCGCCTGTTCGTTCAAGTGCGGGCAGCGTTGCCACGCCAAACTTAGCCCGATTAATTTCAGCAGCGATTAAATCGGTGCGAGCTGGCGACCGTGCGACTCAAGTCACAGATTCCAGTTCAGTATCTTCACTGAAGACTTCTACAAAAGAATCTCTAGAGATACTAAATCAGGCGTTGCAGGCCGGACTTGAGGTTTGGATTAGCTATGCCGATAAGGGTGGCCTATCTACCGCAAGAATTGTTGAGCCATTAACTATCGCTGGTGGCTTCTTAACAGCTTTTGATACGCGCTCAAGCGAAGTGAAGACCTTTACAATCTCTCGAATTTCTGGAGCGCAATTTCTGGAAGCACCTACGCAAGGGCAGGCACAATGACTGACGGACCACTGATTGTTCAAAGTGACAAAACTTTGTTACTGGAAATTGATCACGAACAAAGTGTCGAAGCTCGGCAAGCTATCGCCCCCTTCGCTGAGTTAGAGCGCGCACCAGAGCACATTCATACTTACCGAATCACTCCCCTTGGCTTATGGAATGCTCGTGCTGCTGGCCATGACGCTGAGGGTGTTGTCGACACTTTGCTTCGCTTCTCGCGCTATCCAGTTCCGCATGCCTTATTGGTTGATATCGCCGAAACGATGTCTCGCTACGGTCGCTTGCAACTACATATGCATCCATCTCACGGATTAATTTTGCAAGCAACCGATGTTCCCGTACTTGAGGAAGTATTGCGCTCGAAGAAAGTAATCCCACTTGTTGGTAAGCGCCTAGATGAGCAAACGGTAGTTGTGCATCCGAGTGAACGTGGTCACTTGAAGCAAGTTCTACTGAAGTTAGGTTGGCCCGCCGAGGATTTGGCCGGTTATGTAGATGGCGAAGCTCACGCCATCGCACTAAGCGATTCATCTTGGAAATTACGCCCTTACCAGCAGGAGGCGGTCGACGGTTTTTGGCATGGTGGCAGTGGCGTAGTGGTGCTGCCCTGTGGCGCTGGAAAAACAATCGTTGGCGCCGCAGCCATGGCAACCGCTGGCGCGACAACTTTGATCCTTGTCACTAACACCGTTTCGGCTCGGCAGTGGAAAGCTGAGCTGCTTAAACGCACCACGCTCACTGAAGAAGAGATCGGTGAATACTCAGGTGCTCGCAAAGAAATCAGACCTGTCACCATTGCGACTTATCAGGTGATGACCACTCGCCGACAAGGTGTCTACGCTCACTTGGAGCTTTTTGATGCGCGTGACTGGGGACTAATTATTTATGACGAAGTGCACTTACTTCCTGCGCCGGTGTTCAGATTCACTGCTGATATTCAAGCCAGGCGACGTTTAGGGCTAACCGCCACGCTCGTTCGCGAAGATGGAATGGAAGGTGAAGTTTTTTCACTGATCGGCCCGAAGCGATATGACGCTCCATGGAAAGACATCGAAGCACAGGGATACATCGCTCCAGCAGAATGTGTAGAGGTGCGAGTTTCGCTACCAGAGTCAGAGCGACGAGCATACGCAGTTGCGGAGGCCGAGGACCGGTACCGCTTAGCGGCTACGACTCGAACTAAGAATCGAGTAGTGGAGCATCTGGTGAATAAACATCCGGATGACCATGTGTTGGTTATCGGTCAATATCTGGACCAACTTGATGAACTTGGCGAGCATTTGGGCGTACCAATAATTACCGGTGCTACTCCCGTCAAAGAGCGTGAACGCCTTTTCCAATCTTTCCGCGATGGTGAAACTCGAGTTTTGGTTGTAAGTAAAGTTGCGAACTTTAGTGTTGATCTGCCTGAGGCTGGAGTTGCAATTCAAGTAAGTGGAACTTTTGGCTCCAGGCAAGAGGAAGCACAGCGCCTTGGTCGAGTGCTCCGACCCAAAGGCGATAAACGCAAAGCTCACTTCTACACGATAGTTACTCGTGACACTGTCGATGCCGATTATGCCGCGCATCGTCAGCGGTTTCTTGCCGAGCAAGGTTACGCCTACAACATTGTTGATGCTGACGATTTGCTTTATGGCAGTAACTAGTTTTTGCCCAGGGGTAGCAAGTAATCAGAATTCTTTAACCTAGCGACTAACGCTTAGTCACCTTTAGCGGGAACGAATCGATGACCACCGGCAGGTAACCAGTTTTGCGCAAGGTAATTCTTACTGAAATTGATT
>Ga0114962_10003610_pt1 | contig 12497 bp, 15 predicted proteins | sample C_130820_MF_Meta_FD_87017 | JGI IMG/M metagenome (GOLD analysis project Ga0114962, IMG submission 87017) | Freshwater microbial communities from Lake Croche, Canada to study carbon cycling - C_130820_MF_MetaG | ecosystem: Environmental > Aquatic > Freshwater > Lake | place: Lake Croche, Canada... | reverse complement strand
CTATGTTGCTCCAATCACGCTTCGAATAATAAGAATCATGCCAACAGCCTGTGAGCCACCACAGCTGCCCTTGATTGCCCTGCCAGAAACAGTCAAAGCCAGACCTGTCGAGGAGGTCGATTATACTCCGAAGATCCGACTCAGCCCATGCATTAACGCGATGGTACTCGAATTCGAGCATATTTACAATGAGTAGTGACTTTATAGCACCCATAATAACATTGGCGTCATTTCCCTCAGTATCAATTGACAGAACATCAATACGAACCAAAGCCTGATCTTGCACCAACTCATCAACAGTAATCATTCGCACAATATCCATTGTTTCAGTCACGTCCCCAACACCAAGAGATTCTTTGCCTGTTACAGCCGCAGGGAATCTGACAGACCCCGACACGGACGAAGCAACAGCGTTGATCACGTGGATCTGTGAGTCCCAGCCCTGCTCTTTGACCATCCGATCAACCACAAGAAAAGTAGATACCATGGCCTCCACACAGTAACCAGATGCAGGCAACGGATCAACTGCAGACGGACCCATATCAGACAGAACAGGACACGCACGCGGCAGAGGGAAATGGGCAGCGTAATAACTTTCCAAACGATCCAAACGATACGAGTCATTACGTGTCCACTTGCGCATGCTGGTAACAAGATCATCACCACGATTACATCCAATCGAGACAATGATAGCATTGGATCGCAAATATGAAGTCTCCTCAAGCCATTTATTCATCCACACCCGCTGATCAGGACAGTTGGAGTTTGAAATAGGCTCTTGCATGGCCATTGATTCAGCCTCTAGTTCGGTACATGATCTTTTAGTCCTGTGTGCAGTGCCAGGATTAAAACCAGAAAAGTTCAACCCATACCCGACAAGCGGAAGTGGATTCTGCATCAGAAGACGTATGTCCCAAGCCTGTTTGAGGATAGGGAAGTCTAAAACCGGAGTACCACTGAAGTGAAGGCCAGATTCCATCCAATTACCAACAATTGTCTTACTCCCGCCTTCCACCCATGGATACACAGTATACAATTTCCTCTCGTCCATGAACCTGATAAACCACATTTCCCACATACCCTCCTCCTCCCCTATTGTTTTGAAATGCTCATACCACTGTGTTGGAACAATACCAGGAACCAGCGGCAAGAAACCAGGACTTTTCTCACGCTTGTCAGCCACCCACTGTCTGAATTCCCGCCAAACAGAAGGCTTTGGTGACAAACTCCAGGTGGCTATCAGCATGTAACCAAACGCAGCCACCCCGGCTGGAACCTGCTCAGCAACAGAGTTAGGTCCGTTTACCGCTGCAACCAAATTAGGTCTCTGTCCAGTAATAGCACCAACCCCCGAAACATCTCCATACACTCCATGCGCCCCAACAAACCACTGCGCGTAGTACGGGCTGACTTCAAGGTCGTCCTCCAACAACACAACCGCCTTATACAAGTCATCGGGATATAACTCTGCTGGCCAAGAATTTACCCATTGCCCGTATATGCCGGCTTTCTTGGGCCATACATTGACCTCAAGCAACCCACGAGACCAATCCAATGAATTCAACAATACCATAGTATCCACATCCACATTGTTACTGTTATCCCGGTCGACACTGAAACGCAGGTCTACAGTGCTGCCAGGATGATACACTGCAGAATCGATAGAATTTATCAAACGTTTTAGAGACCACGCCCTATTCATAGTCATCACCACCACCAACATATCTCTTGTCTTGCACCTATCCCCATCATCTGTCAGAAACCACCCTCCATTCAATTTAGCCATCTCCACCTTGGATTCGGCCCCAATGATCCAATTATGGTGCTGGGCAACTGGGCGTATCCCCTCACACGAACGCTGGTACTCTAGCATAAAACCACCAGTGTTATACGTACCCGATCTGTAGAGGCATCTGTCAAACACACTGAAATCTGGAAGCTGGTCGGCCACAACAGCATTGAGAAGAATCTGGTCGTTGGTTGTGCCGTTCACAGCGTGTATTTTCTGCATCCTGTCCATAACTTCTTTGTAGAAAACCAACGAGGCAGGGACTGGCGCAAAACGAATAAAACACCCACAGTACATTTCATGGTCCCAGAAAAACACCATATCTGATGAATTGTCTATCATTTCTGGTCTATTAAGCAGATTTTGAGTGTAATAAAAATCTGGTTCTAACCAAATCAATGTTTTGGATTGAACATACGCCTCAGCTAATAAATCAACCAAAAACAAACCTCTGGAAATCATGAGATCCAGGTACCCCCTGCTATCAAAATCATAAGACTCATGCAGATTCTGGTGATTCACAAATACGTTGATATCTTGGCCAAAAGAACGAATGAATTCTCCAGTCTCTTCGTCTGTAACGACTGCAAGTATATGGCTTTGCATTGGAGGAAACAGAGCCATGTTGCATAAGAAATTTGCCATTATAGTGCGAAATCCCCTATTACCATAGACAACAAAGACCGGATCTTTCACTTTCATGAGGACACTGGCTAACGGTGAAAATAGCATAACCGATTCAAGTGAAGGAGGTGGAGGTATAATACTGGAAGTGTCAGTTGGCAAAATTATCAGAGACCTATTATGAACAGTCATGCGAGCATCGTGGGTAACTCTGAATTGAGCCGATAAGAATACTACTACAATACAGGAAAACACACATACACTTGCTAGCTTTTGGAAATGTAAAGACATTCCAAGACGGATGAGAAAAACAACCACCACTCAACTGGTTTATTAAACTGTAGTAAGAGAAACATGCGCTAAAAAGACACACCCGCTTACGGCATGCGTCTGATAGGTCTATACCAAAACCAAAAGTGAAAAGTTTGCGTAAAGCTGAACAAGTGGAGCATAAAATTATCCAGTCGACTTCAAATGCCATGCACACCATACGATAGACACAAGGAACAAAAACGTCTTTATAAGAAATAATCTATCTTGACAGAATAAGGAATAAAGCCTCATTCTTTCCTCATACTCGTATGCAACTAAGCATCAATGAAATACAAACTATAATGCATCTGCTCTATAAGACACTATTTTCATTTTTTTTCCTAATAGTTCTGACAGCGGCCACATGTCATGTCTGGTTGCTAAAATATCTAACCCCATCAAGACCACTTCAACTAAAATACAATACCACCCAAACGACGAATGAATTACAGCCATATCACGTGGAATCGGTGCAGTCAAGTACTTTAACTTCAACACCACCACAGCAACAGAGCGTATGCATCCTCATCCCAGTCACGTCAGCAAAACAGAATCAATGGTCAGCATTTGAAGATACATTTTTATACCAATTCCCTCTTCCCAGCATAGCCAGCACATGCGAACCGACCAATTACACCTACAAACTTCTCATCGGGTACGACACTGGCGACCGTCTATTTGATAACCAAACCACTCTCAATTCACTCCACAACTGGACTTCACAACACATACCATTTGCCACACTCACAACCCATTCAATCCCCAACCCACGCCACAAGCCAGGCCCTGTTATGAACCACCTCTCCAAAGAAGCCTACACCACCGGCTGCGACTACCTCTACCGCATAAACGACGACACCGAATTCATTACTCCATGGACGTCAGCGTTCATCGCCACCCTCGCCTCATTCTCACCGCCCAACATAGGCGTCGTGGGGCCGACATGCCACGAAGGAAACACCGCCATCCTCACGCACGACTTTGTACACCGCAGCCATATTGACATATTTGGATCACATTATCCACCAGAGTTGACGGACTGGTGGCTGGACGACTGGATCAGCCTTGTATACGGAGACGAAAGAACACTCAAACTACCTCAAGTAGTCGTACAACACCACGTACTAGCGACAAGATACGAAGTAACATGGGGCTCGATGCGATTGCTGAAGACATTGGTTGAGGAGGGGAATAAGACACTGTCTGATTTTTTTTCCAATAAACAACTTCGCCCTTACTCAAATGAGTCACACCCATACAAACACGTCACCATCGACCCTTGCCTTGACAACTGCTATCTCCATACGCACCTTGGTCAACACAGCCTCAGCTTCAGCCACGAGTTCAAACAGCGAATGCCCCCCAACATAGCACCACTTACACACTCCATACCCACATAACCTACACCCAACAACCGCAGTCGTCCCAGCACATTTACAGTGGTCACAGTGCTCACGTGATCTAGGCAGCGGAAATAGAGTGTTTTGATGTACCGGACACGAGGAGGCCATTTTTTTTTCTGCCACGTGGCAGTATAATAAAACATAGATTGCAAAGATTTTCTACACTCCCTCATGCCCACGCGCATGATACGCCTGCGCGAGTGCGGGCTGACGTCCCCGAAAAACCGCTTTCGTGCCGTACTGAACGTGCGTGCGATTGCTATGAGGCGAGAACTGAAGGACAAGCATCTCAAGTTCGACGAGCGCGTCGCCCCACGGAAAGAGATGTACAAAAAATGGATGGAAGCAGACAGAGCGTACCACGAGAGGAAGCCACAACACATCATCAGACTCAAAGACCAGGCGTATTTCATTGCAGTGCTCAATCTGAGCAGAGCTACATATCGCAAGGCGAAGCGCATCGCGACGCTCAAGTCGATGCTCGAGCTTGTTAAAGCTGCTCTTAAGCATTAAAGCTCAAAACCGCTGCCGCTTGGCGGACGAGTCGTCCATTTCAGCCAAACGTTTGGTGGCTGGGTTGGGCGCATCCCGCTGCACCGCCTCCACATGCTGATGGCCGATTGATATTGCGCCATTAAACATCCCAACCCTGATCCACCGATCCAGCATACTGATCGCATACTGCACCTCATCGTTGCTGAGACACGGACGCAAGCTTTCGAGGTGGCACAGACATTTGAACCGGTCTGCCGGAGCGGTCAGATTCGCTTTCAGATAGTCGATATACTCTTGAAGACACATCCAAACAGTGCACCACTCAACCAATTCAACCCTTTATACGGCTCACAACTGAACCCAGCCGCCCAACTCTTCAATCGAAGTTGCAGCCGCAACAGCAGCCTTGAGTTCCGCCAACTTAGCGCGCGCCTCTTCATAATCCGTCAGCAGACTGCCAAACTGAGTCATGACTGTGTTGACCTGCAACTCCAGTTCGATATTTCTGCGCAAAAGAAGCGCTCTTTCTTCAACCAGACTCTTTTTCTCAGACTGCATGGCAGCGAGCTCGTCTGATGAAATTGTTACAACGCTACCATACGACGCGGCCACCTCTGCTACCCGTGCACCACCGTCTCCAACAGTCAACCCGTTGATCAACGTAAGTAACGCGCCCGACTGAACAACCATTGAATCGAGTCGCTGGCTTTGAAAATCATGCTCCGCTCTCAGCCCCTGATGATCTTTCTCCAACGCAGCAAACTGGCGCCTCAACACTCTACACTCCCTCTCCAACGCCCTGCGCGCATCTTGTCTGCGCAACTCCTCTAATTGCACCGCGTCAATAGCATTCCGCTGCCTGAACAGCATGCGATGGCGTGAATAGCGTGTGTTATGTAGGTGAATAAAGGCACAGAGTCCATAGGAACCAACAGTTTTAATATCCAGCCAACCAATCAAGGCATCACCGCACCCACATCCTTCACAGCATCACAGCCATTCGCCACAGTCTTCTTCACCTCACGCACAGCCGTCTTCCCACCAGAAACCCGCTTCCACAGACGCCTGTTCTGCTCCTTGAGTAAATTGCACTCAGCGGTCAAACGATTGTTGTCCAGCGTCAAAGACCGCGCCTTGCTCTCAAACACAGCAACAGCGGCGTCACGGTGTTTAAGGCTCACGGTCAGTTCAGCAAACTTAGCATGAGTCTCCAACAGATGGCGCCTAAGCTCTGCCGCCTCCGTCCCAGCCTCACGCTTCGCCAACAAATCCTGCAACCGCAGATTCTCCTGGCACTGCACGGCCCACTCGCACACCCAATCGCGCTGCGACGCCAACACATCCACGATGCTGCGAAACTGGAGCCGCTGCTCAAACAGAACACGGTTGGCTTCGGCCAGCTGGGCCTCCAGAGGCGCGCGCCTGAACTGCAGCTGGTCCTCCAATTGCTTCTTAAACATATCCCTCTCGCATTTCAATTGATCCGCATTGCCGCACATCACGCTGGTCTCATTGAGCGTCGAGCTGGCCCGATTCAGCGCTCCATGCAATCGCACGACCTCAGCAGCCAGCTGTGCGCTGCGCTCAGTTTCAGTGGAGAGCGATGCCTTGAGCGACTCAACCTCATTGCGCAGAAGCTCTTCGTCGGTGGGGGTTAATCCACTGGCCATGAGAATGGCGTCCATGAAGCAGGATGAAAATGATGTTTGTGTGATTTTCTTCTTTTTATAAGAACGTCAAAGAACATAAAAAAATAACCCACGTGCGCCTTCTATTGGCATATTTGTGTACAAAACCAAAGGCCACGCCTCTTCACTGTCATGACGATAACTAATAATAATAATCCCCCATACTCCTACACAGCACTCCCAGACGACCAGGACTCTGCATCAAGCAGGTGGGATACACTGACTGAAACACTTAAAAAGGAGAGACAGGATCCCCAACCAAAGACTCCCACCAACCCAAACAAACGAAAAAACAAATGTCTGTCAATAGCCACATCATGTCTCCTGTCCCTCATAGCAAAAGCCATACACAAACAACAACCACCGTCACACACAGAACCATACACCGAATACCCATCTGACGACGATCATTGCAGCACATGAACACCACTGGAGCACTTTGGACCCCCCCGAACAGCAACGCCTACTACTGGCCGATAAGGAGCACATTTGACCTATTTCCTTACCAATTCAACTTAAGCCACGTACAAGTCCAAGTATCATGGCGTCCGCCACAGCAGTATCTTCACTACCGAGAGCTCTACGTCGGGATATATGAATACCTCCGCGCGCCTCCTTCCGTCCACCACAGGACAGCAGCACTGCTGTATTTGGAAGCCATCCGCGAAAACAACATCTATCCGTTCAGCATGAACTCACACTACATACAGAACCACCGCATCCTCTGGATACAAGAGTGGCTGAAGGCAATGCCAGACGACTCCACCGAATGCAGCGACGCAGAGACCGAGATGGCATATAATGAGGAGTATGAGGAAGTGGATTAAATGATTCATTAAACACCACAGCAACTGCCACTATCCCCATCCTCTTTCTTTCGCTTCAAATAGCTCTCATAATCAACCAAACGCACTGCTGCGCCATTAGGCAGCTTGAAAGCATCAAGCGTGAGGAAACCAGACGCAATCATATCATCAGTGCTGATTGAATAGTCGTTCGGATGACGTTGTTTCGGAACAGAGTAATCAAATGGCTCAACCTTCCCACCTTCTCCAGCGCAAAAGGAGATTTCATCACGCTGATATCCACGCGAACGAAACAACTCTTGCCCAGTATGAATGCACACGGCGACTCCGTTGATCCATTCGGCATATGCTTCGCCAGTGGTCTTGTCATAAACATATCGTCTCTGTGGCTCAAACTGAGCAAATCGACCGCCATTGGTCTGCGAAGTTGGCGCAACGGGAACAACGGGAGCAGCGACTTTTCCTCCATTCGGTCCACGGCTGGGCACAAAAAAAGATTCCTTGGAAAAAATCATCCCAGGACCAGCAGACTGAACAGGGACTGCAGCCTTCTTTGCCTTCTTTGGCATGATTTTCGACAGCGACACTTGGAATGAAATTTAAATCCAAATATTTAAAACCAAAAAAAATTACCCACAACATAAGAGAAAAAAATATCCGAAGAGACAAAATGCCCGGCGCCGACTTCTACCGCGCTATGGCCACTGCCAACTTCCTGCGCGAAGAGCTGATGCATGAGCGTGAGGCACATGATGCTATGAAGCTGTGTTTCGAAAAGATTCACAAATCGCTCGACATGTACCAAGGCCACTACATCAACCGCCTGCGCTTTCATCTCAACAGGCATCATACCGAGTATTTGAGGAAGGTGCGCGTTATGAGGAAGGAAAGAAACGAGAAGCAACTGGAAGAGGAAACAAAATCCACTGCATCCCGTCGCTCCATGCGCGTTGGTATTGCGCAAGGGTTGGCGAACGAAGTTGAGGCTCTGAAACTTCAGCTGCGCCGCAAGGATTTGGAAATTGATAGGATGGCCATGCTACTGGATGAAAAGAATATTGAGCCCATGATCGTCTCAACCACATCCACAGAAGGCCCAAAGAAAACTTTGAGGATTGAAAAGCTCATGAACCCGTACCTACCATCGTCCGACGACGAAGACTTCACGGTCACCGCATCCGATCTCCCAGCCAAATAATCATCGAACCCGATCCCAATGCGTATATAAAAGAATGCGTCTCTGCCTCTCATACAGATGACGACGGCTGTGTTTTGTTCGCTGAATCATCGTCATACATCCTCAAAGCACACAAGCTATCTCACGCCTATAATCATCGCTTTACTTTCAACATCAGCCATGGGACAACTGAACATCGATGTAAAAATCGAAGGAACAGCCGGAACCAACGTCAACACACAGACGTTCAGCTCACAGCTGGTGTCAAGCGGCTTGAGCCAAGGAACCATCACCACTGATTCAAGCTCCATTCTCCTTGTAGACAAATGCCCTAAAGGAACTTTCGGCTCCAAGGATGGCGCATCATGCATCGACTGCCCTGCAGGGACGGCCTCACCCGTTGACGGTGCGGCCAGCCCCATGACGTGCAGCGCGTGCAGCATCGGCTCGTTTTCCGCAACAGCGTCGTCTGTGTGCACCGACTGTCCCGTGAATACGTTTTCCACCACCTACATGGCAGCCAACCGAACCCAGTGTTTGGTATGTCCGCCACACTCAACCTCGCCGACGCATTCGAACCAAGTGCAGGACTGCGTGTGCGATAGCGGGTATTTCATGTCGGATAACATTCTTCAGCCGTTTGACACGATTTTGGCCACGCTCGGCTTCGAGGGCGCGCTGTCGATCAATATTCCGCACGTTGTGTGTTAGGTTTAATGAATATTATTATTAACCACCATTCAAACTTCCGCCAAGCAACCCAAACACACTCTATTTCCAATCATTTGGATAATCTTTTATCCTGCGCGCAGCGACGTCGCATTTCTCAGCCTCGAGTGGTGTGCAATGCCCAGCAATGCTCCAACCATGTTTTACAAGGGTTTGCATAAATGCGTCCCCATCTTCCTTGCCCCAGCTCCTGAGCTCCGATACCTTGCCTGTCTCCATACACATCAACCCTTTCCACGGGAATGGCGAAGAAAGCGATCATAGCAACGTGCAACAGAAGGACAGCATGAAAGAAAAGAACAGCTACAGCAGTGATTAAGAAGATGCCACAATCTCCGATTCTGATGAAGATGTCATAATCTCCAACCCTGATTTCCCCTCTAACAATCATCTGCACACGGGATACAAACGAACCCCACACGTAAGCGCTCACATTCTCTTCCTATCAATCACCCAACCGCACACACCCACCGAACCAGCAGCCAACTCGTTTCCACAAACGTCAGCGTTGTCGTCGGAAAACAGTCGACACACTGACACACCGCGCGTGACGAGGGAGGCAGAGTCGAAGCGAAACCAGAGCATGGATGTGGGAGTGGTTGGGCTTTTGACTTCTATTACTAATACGTTGACCATAAGGTTTTGCCCTTGCATCGCCAGATCCAACGGATTGGCCACTGTAAACAAAACACCTTCTCCCATAGCAGCAAGCAGGCTGTCTGACGGGCGGAAATCAAAGTCGGGAAGCAGCGGAGCAGACGGCGGGGGAGGGAGGGAGAGAGAGAAGGTGTGCTGGGTCGGGAACGGGGGTCTTGCAGCGGGTGCTGTGCTGCCTTTCTCGTTTCCTCTGTTGAAAAACCACGAACACATGCGTTTGAACGACACTAGCAGGGAAAACATCCGCATCCCTATACCAAAGTCTCAAATAAATACACAAAACGACCAACATTCACCAAAGCGTTTAAACAACCCAAACATCAACCGCCATATGCTCTGGCGTACTGCTGCGGGACCCTGCTCTCTTCGCCAAAGATATTTAAAATAATTTATATATTTTAGAAGGAAGCGGCCCCTGTGCCAGCATGGCAGTGTCTCGCAGGGAATTCACAGAGTTGAGTGACTCTGTGAAAGCGTTAGTTGAACAGAGTGCACAGACGAACTTGAAATTGGATGCTTTGATTGCGCTTCAGAGAGGTGTTGCAACGACCGGGTCTTTAATTCCTGCTAAAGCTCAAGATCAGGGATGGCTGAGAAAATTTGGGCAACTTTGCAAAAGATCCAAAGGTCGTAAAACAGATGTTGTTGTTGTTTACTACCTTCCTCAGTTGATGGCGAATTCAAAGCACTGTAAATCTGAATGAATTGAAGTGCAGGGAGAGTCGTAAACTTTGCTGTCCTTTTGAATTTTGTTGGAGTCTCGGCATATACCATCGGGGAGGATGACGGTAGTCATAATACCTGCTTCTCCGCGATTGTCGTTATGTCATTTATACATTTTCTGGAGACAAACTTTAAGATCTCTTTCGACATGGTGTTGACTGTTCTCTTCCTCGTCGCTGTGCATTTTTTCTCTTCAATCAGTCCGGCCATTCTGAACGACAGGCACCTTGCACTCTGGGGTCTTGTACACTCTTCGTTTCGAACCTGGCGCAGAGATTTGGACCTCACGGATAATGACAAGGAAATGCCAGTGATCGGGTCAGGAGGTAGAGACTGCTGTGGTCGTAGAACGGGGGCATGATATGATTGACCAAACAATTATCGTAAATATTACCGCCCCGCCTGCATCAGACACTTTGCGGCTTTACCCAGACCAGCGGCACATTCGGCGCCAAAGGCGTCCGTTAAAACGGGATTTATGGCCTTCAGTTGCTCTCCCAATTTAATCAGCGCCGAATTCATAGATACGTTTAACTCTGCTGGCCTCAAAACTTGTAGCAACCTCTTATCAGCATCAACCGACAAGGCCTTTAAAATGTTTTCATATTGAGCTGAATCACTATCGAATGGTGGGGATTTAATCATCTCAACAGCACACCTGACAGCAAAGTTCACCTTGCCCGATAAATTAAAATACCCAAGCCCTTTCTGCTTCCCTCTTTGGTCAATAGCACACGCTGCCGATGAAAACATGATAAGAATACCACATACAATAGCATGAACCCATTTTGCGGTGTCACCAGTAAACGATCTCGCAGTTCTAATAACACCATCTGACTTATCAACGATCTTTTCCATTTCACGCAACGCTGATGTAAAAGATACCAACTTAGCTGCAGTGCTTCCCTCTGGGCGGTTCCTGCTCCTTGCACCGTGCGCTGCCACCGCCGTCGCTGGAGTCGACGAGACAGTGTGAATGGGTGAGTCCCGCTCCCCACCCGACTTAGTAGGAACATTTTCATCGAAATCATCACCACCAAAAGACGATTCATCCTCAAATTCATCATCACTGTAACCAGTCCGAGAGGCCAAATACAAACACGGCGGATCTAGTATATCAAAGAAAAACTCATCCTTGAAGTCTACTCGCTTCTGGATCAAGTCACCTATCAGCCTATTCAGAGCAGCACTCACAGCTGGATATTGAATTGAATAATCCTGAGTATATCCCACTAGCAGCTGGCTTCCAATAGTCGACAACAACCCACGAACAACACTGTCAATTTCATTTGATGCTCTGACAACTTTAATATTACGATTGAATCCGACATCACTGACAATACCAGAGGAGATAACACCACCCAACTGTTTCACAATGGGATCTTTCGACACTTTCCGCACCAATTCAAACGCAAATTTAACTCGATAAAAAAGATTGAAGCAATCAGTACTAGAAACCCCCACACCCACTCTAATCTGCACAGCATCCTTATACAACAACAAAAAAACACTACTCATCAATGCAAACTCCATTGCAGCATTCAAGTCTAACCCTCTCATTGCGTCACGCATTTTTTCAGCGTCAGCTGCTACCAGCTTCAGCACAGCACGAAAGCCGCCATCAGCTTTCAAAGGCTCATCGGCATATGGTGATGGATTATTCTTGACACTCAGATGTCGCAGTTGTATCACACTCATCAACTCACGCACACATATCAGCAGTTCAGAGAGGGTGGCGCGATGATCAGACATACTCAGTGACACTGTGCTGTTTTAATACTATCAGACAACCACGGTTGTACAACCTATTCATTCCACACATGCTTCCTACACTCATACAACCGCACCCTATACGCGTCGCATATGAGACGGAGAGCATCAGTGCCGAGCATACGACCAAGCAAGGAATCACTCCCAAGCCTGCTGTGCGCCGCCATCATGAGCGCGAGCGACGCCACATGGGCTGCGCGTGCGGTGCGCGAGAACTCGAAGCGCATGCTGATGTGCTCGATCTCCTCAGTACCGGTGATGATTCCGGCTGCTAGGGCAAGTGGGGTGAGGATGGAGTCGACGTCGAAGTGGAGCATGAGTGTG
>Ga0114962_10003609_pt1 | contig 12497 bp, 7 predicted proteins | sample C_130820_MF_Meta_FD_87017 | JGI IMG/M metagenome (GOLD analysis project Ga0114962, IMG submission 87017) | Freshwater microbial communities from Lake Croche, Canada to study carbon cycling - C_130820_MF_MetaG | ecosystem: Environmental > Aquatic > Freshwater > Lake | place: Lake Croche, Canada... | reverse complement strand
TGTAATAGTATTTGAAATATATTGCTGTTCTAAAAGTAAAGTATTGATAGTAGTAATATATAGTTAGAGTTGTAGTAGTGTTAGGAGTAGTAGCTGCACTACTACTGCTGCTAATAGAAAAACAACGTCATCAGCAACAACATCATGATCAACAACAACAATGATAGTAGTAGTAATGATAATAATAGTAGAAGTTGTAATGATAATAATAGTAGAAGTATGAAGTATGCATTATAATCATTTACTCAAGAGAATTTGGGTTTAATAATTAAATTAATACATTTACAATACAAATTCCTCTATGGTAATTTATATTGAAAATGTAAAAATCTAATATATACAAATCCTCTTTCATAAATGAATATACTTTATCTCTACTAACCTAATTTTTACCTAACCTTAACCAAACCCTAACCCTATAATTTATCACTTTATTTACGTACCTTTTCCTGTCAATAATTGTACTTCAGGCATCCCAGAAAATCTAGCTTCGTCATAATTTAAAAATAGATGTGTCGCAATCAGATTAGCAAGATTTGATTCCCATTTTAAAGCCTTCATTTGGTTTGCTTGAGTAGTTAGTCCTCCAGGAAGATCATTTATGAAAGAGGATATGCCTAAAATTTAAAAATTATATATTGAGTAAATAATATATTATTTAAGTTATAGCAATAAATTTCATGCTTACTTACCTGATCTCTTGTAGCAGGCTCTTAAAAAGTTCAAAAACTTCTTTCGATACTGATTGTTTACTCTTTCATTATCATCCACTTTGCTATTTTTTCCCCTATTGGCTCTCTTCAATGTAATACCTTCCATAACACTAACAAAATGTCGTTTAGTGTCTTCATCGCAATCAGAGAGTAACTCAATGCAGGGATCTGAATCTCCAATACTGTATTCCACAATGTCGTACGAATCATACACTGATTCTGGGTTGAATTCCTGCGAATGGTTGATTAAATGAGATTTGATGAATAAATTTTGTCGAATAGAAGAAAGCTCTGGAAAGTACTTCTGTAAATCAGTGTCAATTAAGATCATTTTAATTTTCAAATATTCATTCGTATTGACATTTTCCAAGTTATTTCTCATCTGCATCTTTGCCATCGTGGCCTCGACAACTGATGCTGTACATGTTGAAATGAGTTTAGCTAACTCTGGCTTAGTCAAGGTAATAGTCTCTTCATCAGTCATTGATTATTTTGTGATTTTTACTTTTTTGAATTTTCAAAAAATTCAATCATGGAATCTTTTTGGACAAAAATGATCATATTTGGTTTCCAATGGAAACCAAATATGATCACTTTTGTCCAAAATGGAGCCAAAATGAACATTTGTATGCCATACAAACAAAGGCGTTAACATTGATAATAAAATTGCAAGCTAGAATTTGAAAACGCTCATGAATAGCATATAAATCGGCTCATGCGATTTATATGCTATTCATGAGCGTTTTCAAATCCTAAGCTGAAATTTATAATCATGTTAACATGTTAACGCCTTAGTTTGTATGTAATATCTTTAGGGAGGTTATTTTAAAGTTTTTTATAAAAATAATAGTAATAATGAGTTTGGTAGAATAAAACAGGACACTCTGTTGGCGAAATGAGATATATCATCAAAAATCTCAATTCGTTCACTGAAGTTCTTGCTTTATTCTACCAACTTATTATTGCTAATAATATAAAACTTCAAAATAACCTCTCCAAAGATACTACTTACTTAGCTATTTGAACATTTTTATGCTACATCTAGCAAATATGTTCAAATGTTAGTGAAAAAAATAATATGTAGGGTTCGTTTTATTTTTGAATTTTCGTAACCTAGATGATCTGGTGGTTGCAAGTTCTGGTATCCAATGATCTGCACAATATAGCAGTGATGCACGATATGCAAAAAAGTACATGCAATATTACCCCCACCATCGTTTACAAACAAAATTAAACAACATGTACAATAGGGCAATTGTTTTGTTGTAAGCTCCATGCGACGTGGATTTGCTGTCTTGGAGGAATTTGTCGTGGAGGAATCTGATTACACGATTGCACGTATAGGTGTTAGACCAATTGAATGAGGTCTAACGTATATACCTTCGTTAGTCAGAACAAGGTAGAATATCAAGAGGAACAAGGTACTTAGTGAAATGCTTGGCCTCCACTACTCGCATTTATTGGCACCTGCCTTTTATACTGGTCACCCGAAAACGCTCCTTCCACCGCCACCGCTTGGTCCTCCTGCTCCTGCATTATTCCGTGAAGAATAAATCTATGAACAAGCTCACCGCGGAGAGCTGTCCAAAACTGCGCCATTATCTTGTTGATTTCGATGATGCGCTCTTGGACTTGTAGTAGTAGATAGAAAAGAATTTTAATATTCAAATTAGAAAAGAAGAAGACATTAATGAATGTTTTCATCAATTAATTATTGTAAATCTGACATCGATCATTCAGTACGCACAATGCGATTTATCATAAAATATCTCATTTTGCAAACTGAACGGCCTGATTTATTCAATGAAATCTATATTCGTACTATTTGAAATATAACCACAATCAACTTCCTCCCCAAATTTGTTACGTCTTATTACAAAACTTACCATTTCAATATTTTCTAATATTGTAGTCAATAATAAATCGCAAATATCCAATACCAAAAAAGATAAGCTTATTACCTGACTTTAAAGAAAGACATTCTTGTTGATATTGAAAGATTTAGTCACCTAAAGGAGGTAAAACAGGACATTCAGTAGGCACAATGAGATTTATCATGAAATAACTCATTTCGCCAAGTGAACGGCTTGTTTTATTCTACAAAAACCAATATTCCTACTATTTGAAATAGATCAACTATCGAACTCCTCCCCAAATATGTCACATTTTACAAACTTACCATATCTATTTCCCATTTGTATATATGAACAATTAGGTTAGGGCGGGCTTTACATGTAACGTTATAGCGTTCGTGGATTTGTAAATTGAAAGTACATTGTACTTAAATGCTGTATTTACATTTAAATCCAATTTTATGACTTTATCAAAGAATATATTATTTGAATTTAAATATTCATTAGGCCCCTATATGGACAAAATGGACTGCACTAAAATGGAAACGTTTTCGATTAATTACTTCTTATATGAATTTCAAGCTATAACTTGAAAACCCTCCTGGTTAATATACAGAACCAACTGCTCAAATACATAAGTCAACTGCCGTTTCAAGGAGTCGTACGGTGCAATGTGCAAATAAGAATGTTGAACGCAAGCCAAAACAAAATAGCAACAAGAAGAAAAATATCATAGATTGACTGAGTTCTTGCTATATAGGCCTATTCAAATGGTTATTTATAATGCGTAAGCATTTTTAATTAACTTAATTTTTCTTGTATACTCATTATGTAAGCAGGTTGATGATGAAGCAAAGGAACCACTTAATGGATTATGAAATTAATAGAAGATATCCAACGATTAAAACGTATGTTTTGATATTTGTATCGTTTAGCAAAGTTTTAATTCCTTTTATATTAAAAACACTTGGAGAAACTACAGAGATGAATTATGACTTTTTATATTACAAAAAAAACTATATTTGATACAATTTATACGGTCGATTGATAGGTCTAGTTGCTAACTTTTCTGGATTTAGTATTATCATAAAAACGTACGTTAAGTCTGAAGTTTCCGACGTAGCGTACATGGCATCCACATTTTTCCTTTCCAGACTAATCACTTTATTTTGACTGTTGAAAGGTAATGTGGCTATTCGACTCGGAAATATATCTGTTGTCGCGACGAATAATATATCATTATTCAGAGAACCTGAACTAGATATACAATGTACGGAACTTTTTGGATAGACACTGTGCTTTCGAGATGTAACTGAAGCTAGAATAAGGCCATCGACCGAGGGTTCCAACATCGTTATCCTAAAAAAAGCATTTATTTGGCCATATGTATTCTTCTTATTATATTGTTCAAATGTGCACCAACTTCCATAATTGCTTCCTTCATTCCAATCGTTTTGTAAGCTACCAGCTAACAGTTTCTTTTGATCACCATAACGACCAATTCTTGATATCTTGGTTTCTCTTAGACAGCTTCCTCTGCTAGCAAATTCGACCCCATATATATATGCATATTGATAAAACTGAGCTTCAAAATGCAACAACTTCACAGCTACATCCAAGTCCTCATCAATGAAGTTTTCTTCAAACTCTTTATCAATAATGTTTTCGGGATTGCAAATGTAATTCAACCATTGAAATATTGTTAGATGTCTATATTTGCTATGACGAATGCATTCAATACGATATATACTGCTTTTTTGCTTGCAAAGATCATCATCGAAATCATATAGTTTCTTTACTTCAAGGATCAACACTTCTACTAGAGAATTGATTTCAAATTCAAAAAATCTAGAAACCTTTTCTGAATCGAAAATGTCGAATGGAATAGAGTTAAAAAGTAGCGATTGATTGGTTGAATCCATTTGACAATACAATTCACTGTTTGGGACAGATTTTCCTCTTGTTCTCTTCACACTAATTGCATCTTTATAAAACTTTTTCATAGTTTGTAATTCATAATCAATTTGATTTTGCATAATGGTTTTTTCAAACGATACACCACCTGTATTACTTTTCAACTTTCTGTTTATCATTCTACCCATGGCTCTTTCACCAGGAAGCTCATTAACTCCGATTGGTGGTCCAAATAATGGTATAAAATCTGCCAGATCCAACAACTCATGCAATTGAAACCTACAATGCCTTGTAGGTAATAAACCTTCCCAAAGACTTATCGTTTCAATGATATCTGCTTTGATTTGCGCTACGTAGTCGTGATTTATATTACAAGAGAGTAGTTTTGATATATCATTTCCAAACATTCGGAAATATAGTTTGTATTGATCTGCCAAACTTTTCATTGATAATATAACTATTTCCCAAAAGCTAGATATTAACCTCAAACGTTGGCTCATTTTCATGTATCCTAATTTTCCATTATGCTGTACAAACCCTTTAATGTTATAGGAGTCCTCGTTTAATCCAGGTGGTAAAAGTATGCAACGTAACCACTCCCTACAACGAGAAATATCAGCCTTACTTGCTTCAAATGGTTCTTTCAGTCCTCCAGAAAAATTTGGTCGATAAGAATTAAATAAGTTATTCTTTTCTTTTCTACTCAATACCACCTTGATTGAACCATGAGCATTATCACATGCTTCATAACCACCATATTCGTGTTCGTCATTCTCTTCGTCCTCCTCCTCCTCATTTTCTTTGATAATTGTACTTTTCGTAGAGGGTTGAGTTTTGCTATTAAAAGAACTTTCCCCCAATTCACCACCTGAACTTTCCCCCCCCGGTGCACAACCTAGGATTATACCCGATAATAATTTAACTATGCCGGTTATTGCGTGAACTAAAGGCCAGGTAAACTGTCTAGAAATATCAGCGTATATTAAACGGTCAAAATACCAAACATCTTGTATACCATTAATATGATGATATTTTTGAATATCCGTTTTCTCATTTTTCTTTGCCTTTAATTTCCTAGCAGCAGCATTTAAGTTTCTAGCTTCTTCAGCAGCCTTTAAATGTTGTTCATATGATATTCGTTTGTGAGGTTTAAATTCTCGAAAATCGAAGTGGCGATAGAATAGATACTTTCGTAATCCTTTCTCTTTATCGATAATTGAATCTCCAAAGTTAAACTCCGGTTCTTTATGACTCCACTGATAGTGATCATTTTTTTCAAACAAAAATGATTGCATAGCAGTGATTCTGAGATTATCTGGAGCGTCACATGGTTTACAGAAATCCATTTCATTTGCTTGCCAATCTGCATCACGAAAGACTTTCTTCCTACTTATTGATTCAATCTGTTCCTTTGTTCGTTTTCGTGCACTATTCGAATCCTTTAGTTTCTGTCCTTTTTCTTCAGTTTCAACGAGTTTATAAAACTTTTGCACACTTGTCGTATCCTCAACAGATAAACTTTTGGCTTTGCTGTTGCTGTTGACAAACTCTTCATTCATCCAGAGGTGTCGAGTTGGCTTTACTGGATCATAAAAGTCAGTAGGACAACAAGCTCCAGATTGGCCAAGATATCGAAGATAGTTATTCATAGGAAGTAGGTGTCGATGTCCAATATAAACGCATTTATTTCCATCATGAATTCCAGTAATACTACCATCTAAAGGACAACCTGCTCTTGAATTGCTTGTTGATTGTAGTGCTAATATTGCTTCTGCTGCTCTTGTATCCATAGTATGTAGAACTAGTCGAGCTTGAATAAAGTAAAGCACACCAGATATTGTTAATTCTACGCCATTGTACAAAAGATTTAATTCCTCACAGAAATTATCAATGAATAAAAAACTTTCTGACATTTTGTGTTTTCCTGCGTATATTGCTTGAATAAACATTCCGATTCCCAATTTACCACGATATGTTGGTGGCAAATTCAGTATCTGCGTCATCAAAGTCCAAAAATTACTTGTTTTGCTTTTAAACAACTGCCCACCATCGTAAAATTGAGATAAGAGCAATGGTACTGAAACGGCGTCAATTCTATCATCATGCTTGCGTTGCCAATTTAAAAAGTTTGCATTCATGCTATCCAAATTTTCTATTGGTACTTCACCGTCCATAAAGTCCATGTACGTGACTTTAGTCAATTCAGGGTCATGTTTCTTATATTGAAAGCGAAGTGCAGTAATAAAATATGATGTTTTTAAGAGATCCGCAATTAAAATAAGTAGTGGTCTATAGTGTAATTGTTTGTAAGCCACTCCATCATTAGTTTTCAAATGCTCACAAACTGATTTTCCTCTTCCTTCGCACAAAGCTCTACAACAAGGCCTAAATCTCAATTCTTTGCAGCTTGGGCATTCGAATAGGTTTCCATTATCACCAGCATAAACAAAACAATCATTGAGACATTGATCTATTTGTACGAAACGGGCTGTTTTCCTATCATAACTTGCCATCAATGATTGGACATTACAGTCATCTAATTCATTTGTTGCAACGGAGTTTTGGTCTTCTGAACTACTACTTCTACTACTACTACTACTACTATCACTGTCGTCAGATCCATTTAGATTGCGGAGTAAGGTTTTTATTAAGCAATCGTCGTCGTCATCATCATCCGATAATATAGCATCGTCGTGTAACTCATTTTCGAATTTCTTCATTCGCATCCCATACTGAAAGAGACTTATTACTTTTGTTTTTTTTTCATTCTCATCAAGTACACGAACTGGTAAATTTACAGTAGGACCAAACGAATTGTATAAGATATTCATCAAAACATTTCTTTCTGCTTTTGGAACATTATTCTTTTGGTACCAATGATTTAGTTTTCTTGAAAAAGAGCCTTTCGTAACATTGTTTCCTTTCATTAGTTTAGCTTGGTCATCGCTTTTTAATATCTCACCATGAATAGATAACTTTGTAAGATGTTTGGTCAAAGTCACAATGCTGTAACTGGGTATTGTTAAATTCAAAATTGATTTTCTATTTGAAATAGTAGCCACTTTATGACTTGGAGAATTGCAGCCTTCATTATTACTTATACTATAGCCACCCCTATTTTCGTCAACATCATCCAAATCATTATCATCATTCCAGTAGTTAAAATCCTCTTCAATATAAGAATTATTTCTGATATTAGCAGACAATAATGAGTGGAAATTATCAAATGTTGCTTCGTCAACATTGTTTATATTATTTGTTGATGATAAATTGGTTGTTTCATATTCTAAAATCGACGAATTACTACTATTTCGATTAGTAAGGAATTCATCAAGAATTTTGGACGTAATTTCTCCACCAAATGTAGCTGTTTTATTTTTGAGTTCGTATTTTTCATCATATACTTGGTTAATATGAAATCGTTTCATTTTAAAGGTTACTATTGTCCTTTTTAACTTAATAGGTAGTACTTCTCTAGATAAAAGACATTTCGAAGGTGGGATAATATGTACCTATTATATATTAAAATGTCTTATCTGGTAAGACTGGTGGAGGGCGGCAGAAGTACCATAGTTGTACCTATAATGTTGAAAATATTTGTAGGCACATCTCTTACCCTCTAAAATGTATTATCGGATAATACATTTTTGAGGGTGGGGTATGTACTTATTATTACATGGTGATTTATAATATTCTTACTGGTACAAATTTGGAAGAAGATAAAACAATTCTTCTTGGAATTTTTGAGGATCAAATTAAGAAGTCAGTAGTTGACGTTCAATACACTTCACGACTAAGCATTGAGATGATATTCAAGTATCTATCTTCAGAGGAAGGATCTTTCAAGGATTTAATCGTCACATTAGAAAGCGCTGCTGCGTTACAAAAAGTTAATCATGTGAAAAAAATGAAAAAAGAAGCAAAGAATAAGTGCTTCACAGACAAAGAGATCCAAAAAGAGCAAAACCATATTAACCGTAACTCTAGATCATTTGTACTCAAGATTGGTGATTTTATATTACGATTCATGAGGAATCATTCAGAGATATTAAAAAATCAGACTAAAAAGTTGCTTAGTCATCAGTTTCCATATGTTATCCAAATGGAAGTAGTTGAAAAATGGTTAACTGCTGACGTAAGAAACCAAATCTTGCAAAATATCACTAGAGAAGATGAGTTTCGATTGGGACTAGAAGTATCGTATCTAATTACTGACAAATCAAAAGTAAATCTTTGTTTTAATATGATTATGAAAGATTTCGAATCGTTTTTTCAAGATTCAGAATATTGGTTTCAAAGAAAAATGAGAATCTTTAATAAAGAAGCAATCAAACGTTTTCAAAAGTATGTGCAGTACTACGTAAGTGAAGAAAATCCTTTTCGTGGTGAATTTTCTAGAACTCAAACAATTGTAGCACCCGAAGCACCTTTAGCAGTAGCCACTGCAGTACCTCCGATGGAGGAAGAAATAGTCAATAAAATGCCATCAACATCATCCAAAAGAAAAAATGTTCCTGAAATATCATCAGAGGATAGTTTGAGAAGATCAAAACGAATATCATTATCATGCAGTTCTAATAATAATATTCAGAATTGTATTTATGGAAGCTCTATTACTACCACAAAACGACGTACTTCAAAGACCGTAGTAGTAAACGCAGATAAGGAGCTTCTTGGACTCAATCGTTCAGTGGAAGCTAAAAATGGTTCAACGATGGAGTATGGAGAACAACCTAAGTTTTTGAATTGGTTTTTCCCTTCATCGAAATCTAAACCATATCATGAAGTGGCGGACTTGATTTTTAGTTTATCCAACAAACAATTGATACGAAATATCCAACTGAATATTGCAATACTGCAAGCAAAAAGAAAGGAAAGTGTTGAAACATTGATTTCAGATCTACTAGTGAGTGAGGGGTCAAGAAAGGAGATAGATTATGTTTCGAAAACTTTTGTTAAAGATTTATACTCTAATGACGTGGAGGCTGAGGACGAGGAAGACGAGGAAGATGAGGAGGAGGATGAAGTTGACATCAATGAAGCTTGGAAAGATGACGAGGAAGAATGTGATGAAAATAATCTGAATGAGGAGTTTGCGGGCAAATACGAGGAAGAGGAGGACAAAGTTGATGATGTTAATGTAGAGGAGGTTGATGGCAATGTTGAAGTTCATAATGAAAATCATTTGAACGTGGAGTTTGTGAACAAATACGAGGAAGAGGAGGAGGAAGGTGATGATGGTAATGAAGAGGAGGTTGATGGCAATGACGACGTTTATAAGGAGAATCTAAAAGAGGCCCACGATTCTACTAGTACGTTCTTTAAAACAACTGAAGTCTCATCATCATTATTTTTATTATACACATCCTAGACGACGATGAAGTTATTAAAACTTTGAAAGAGGAGGTTAATGAAGAGGGTGAAGATATGGGAGAAAAACATCTAAAGGAAGATATCATCATGCGTAGAAAATTATTATTAGATTATTTAGTGTAGCTATTATTAAGTAATAACTGTACTTTGTTTTAATACATTAATAATTCACTTTTTTTAAATGATTAATAAGTGATACTACTAATTGAGGTCTCAGTGGGAAATGTCAACAACATAATATCATGTTCAAAAGTGTTATCAACAGAGAGCTACTTCTTATTGCTACCTCCTTTGGATAACTAGTGATGTTCATCGTCCTCTTTCTTATCTTCCTTATCTTTCTTTGCTGCTGCTTTTAGTAGTTTTTGAAATTTTGAGATCTCTTGCTGGGCTGACCTCAAGTCTTCAGCCAAATACGGATATTGATACCTCATTCGTTCGCGTTGTTCACGTTTGGGTTTGAATTCAGTTCCCTCTAACCACTTAGTAATTGAGAAAGAAGGTTCAGATGATTCTTCTCTTGGATGCTCAAAAATCGGTTGTTGTGCAGCAGCCATCCTCAAAAATTTCTGATTCTCTAATGTTAAAGGATCCTTCACTTTCTCACCAGCGGTCTGTTTCACTAATACTAAAGGATTCCTAGTTTGTTGTCGTCGGTTCTTGCTTGAAGAGTCAATAGTAAGTACTTCGTCCGATTCATGCGCCTCTGATTCATGAGTTGTTGATTTTCTCTTTCTAAACATCTTCGACAAGTGACTATGACTGCTTTTTTGAGCATTTCGTTTGTACTCTTGGTATGCTGGCCCAAACTTCCTTCTTATTTGAGAATTCCTGCTCATACGATAATCTATTTCCACCAATTCTCCTGCCTTGATTAACTTTTTCACAACAACGAACATTTTGATGCTTGGATCGACGTTTTCATAGTGAGGAGGTTGATGTCTCGTACTGAGTTCTGCTAGCTCTGCATTAACTTCTTCGTATTCATCTGCTTGACTGCAATAAATGCCTGGCCAAGCAAAACGTAAACCACCTTCCATTTCTAAGTGACGTGGATGTCCATCCAAATAGCACCTTTCATGATACTTTTTTCCGCTTCTCTCTTTCGTCCTTTCTCGATGGTATGCTACCAAATACTCGTGTAGTCCACGTCCAAACAGTGTATTAGGTTTTCGTCGATGCAAGTATCCTTCTTGTATAGAGATAATTACACCTCCATATGGAAATCGGTATCCAGGTAAGAGGTCTCGAGTTGCTTGAACGCAAAAACCTTTTTTACGCAAGTATACAATTTCAAATCCATCCCAATCCCACTGATCCACTCCTAAAGTTTGGCGTGCGTAGCTGTTTAATTTCCTCGTTCGATTTGTTGAAGACAATCCAACATTTTCTTCAAATTGTAATACAACTAATGGTGGTGCTGATTCCTTGTATTCTTCATCGAATAGTTCTATGCCGGCTGTATCTAACTGTTCATCTTCAAACAATAGTCCAACATCACTTGAACTAGTTAAACTGCGTTGCTCAAAAACGATCGGATATTGACTACTACTAGTGGAAGAGTGAAGTTGATGATGGCTACTACTACTAGTGGAAGAGTGAAGTTGATAATTGCTAATAGTTGAGGAAGATGGACGCTGATGATGGCTACTAGTAGTTAAAGACTGAAGTTGATGGTGGCTACTTGTGGAAGATGGAAGCTCATCGTGAGAGAAGCTGATTAAGGCAGTTGCTGCCTCATTAAAACACCAGTCTGCAGGATCCTTTAATCCTTCGTTTCTTCTAACTTCAATTTCAGATGCAATTAAGGCATCACAGAGGAACTGTTCTTCCATATTAATTGATTCCTCCATATTACATGATGTAGCATCATCTGCCAAAGATGACTTCTGAATATCAGAAGCTTTTAGTGAAATTCGTCTTTCTTCCTCAGATTCTGATGATTCTTCAAAATTAGTTCGATTGGATTGGTATTTTCTTGGAACATAATTTTGATACTCATTCATCCATATTTGTTTTGGAATTTTCGGTACTTTTTCCAAATGATTTCGATAATTCTTTAAATGGATACGAGATACCATTGGTGGTACTGTTGCATAAGAATTTTCAGAAGCACGATTATCCATTGACGTCCATAAAAAATTGTCTTCAAAAAGCAAACGATCATAAGTCCGTATCCTCATACTTGTTGTTAATTGAATATGATGATGCAAATTAGTCATTATATGTGTCAAATTTAATATAAACTTTATTTACTTGTTTGAGATGTTGATAGAATTTGAGGTGTTTACATCATCAGCAGGTTCACGATTAAAAAAGTTTTCATCACTTGCTTCTTTCCTGATATGATTAGAAATTAAAATTTTCTTAAGAATAGTAGTCATAAAACTTACGCTTTAATTGTTGGATAAATTCGATTTGATAATCCTTTACGTGGTTCATTTGTTTCATCATCCTGTTTACATAATGAGTAAACTGTAAATAAAATGCTTTAACGTTATATTATACCGTTGTAATTGGAATATACGGCAAGAAATCAGTTGGTCGTTGATATTTTTTCCCTTTACTGGCTTTGCCTTTTTTTGCGTTAGACATTCTTATTTGCACATTGCACCGTACAATTCCTTAAAATGGCAGTTGAAAT
>Ga0114962_10003605_pt1 | contig 12510 bp, 15 predicted proteins | sample C_130820_MF_Meta_FD_87017 | JGI IMG/M metagenome (GOLD analysis project Ga0114962, IMG submission 87017) | Freshwater microbial communities from Lake Croche, Canada to study carbon cycling - C_130820_MF_MetaG | ecosystem: Environmental > Aquatic > Freshwater > Lake | place: Lake Croche, Canada... | reverse complement strand
CATTTGGTGCTCCTGCTGTTGCTGTATCATTTACATATTTTACAGAAGCGAGTTTGTTTGTGCTACCTGTCATATCTGCTACTCCGTCATATTTTAAAGGTGTTAAAGAGTTTAAATCGGTTGTCCCATTTAAAAGATTATTTATTTGAAGTATATGTGCGAAATCTGTTATTGAAACTGAAGACCCTATTCTGTGCTTTCTTTTTACTCCCACTGTCTCTACCCCTTGTCTTGACACTGATTTTATATTTGTCAATGCTGTGCCTAATAAGTCGCAAGAGATATGTTCTTTTGAAGAGTTAGACCCATCAAGAGTAAAAAAATATCTTCCAGACGGGAGTTCTATGCCATCATCATCTGTTGCTGAAGTAAGAGTTGCTGTTGTCCCTCCAATAGACAATTCACTTGCTAAAACTGTTGTAAAATCTGCAATAATTGTTGAAAGTTTTGTGCTCATAAGTGTATTATATAAAGTTATTTTTTGTTTGTCTATATAAAATTAAAAAAACCAGAGTTTTGATTTATAAATGGATATGAAATTCCATTTCCATTATTATATAATTCTGAAACTTGTCCTGCTGTGAGTGCTACATTTCATATACCAAATTCATCTATAACTCCATCAAAAAAACTATCTACTGCCCCTGAATTTCTTCCTATATATGGAATACCTGAAGATGTGCTGTCTGGACTATATGGAAAAGAAAAAGTTTGATTTAAAGTTCCATCTACATAAACAATTAAAGAGTTTCCATTTTTAACTATTGTATATAAATGTAAAGAGGAAGTATCTGTAAATGTTGAAGTCGTAGATACTCCATATACATAAGGAATATCAATTTCTAACTCGTTGTTAGGTGTAAAGTAAATATAGTAAAATCTTCCAGATACTGAATTTAATCATCTTGAAAAAATAGTATTATTAATACCATTTAAAGAATATCTTTTAGCTCAAAAACTAAAAGTAATATTTCCTGTTATTATAGGAAGTGTTGCTGGTATTTCAAAAAAACTTGAAAACGCAGAATCAAAATCTCCTGCTTGATTTATTTTGCCTGCTACATAAGATACATTAGATGTTGTACCATTGTAAGAGCCTAGACTGTCATTTGCATTTCCATCAAATTTATAATATGCGATTGGTACTGGTATTGCCATAAGTTTAATTTGTATTAATAGTTAATGGTGCGACCACTTCACCATTTATATCTGTATAACTATTTCTTATTGTAAAAACTCCATTATCTTGTAAATAATCAGTTTCATTTTTTAAAAATGTTTTTAATGAGTTTTTGTCTAATTCTGTAAAGTTAAAATCTGTTATCAAAGAATTAAAATCAGTTTCCATATCTTCTGTATAACATAAGTCTCACTCTTCCCCTTCGCTGTATTTTGTTTTTAACATTAAAGGTTTAAGATTTGGTAAATTATAAAAAAAGTCTGGAGTAAATCTATTATTTCCAGTCTCTGGATTATATAAAGGTTCGTATTTATATTTATATTTGAAGTATTTCATATTTTTATGCTACTGCTACACATCTTCATTTAGATGTTGCTATATTTCATACAAAACCTATATCAAGTCTTGCGGTGCCTGAAGTGGTAGTTGGTAATGCTACTGTTGAAGCTTCAAATGAAGCCCCTCAAGTGATTGCCCTGCTTGCAGTGCCTGTGATTGATATTCAAAGTGTTTGTGCGTCAGTGGGAGATCCCATAAGATTTGTTGTAAAACTTGTTATATTTTCTGTTTGTGCTGTAAGAGAGTAAAAATCTACATTATCAGTATTAATAGTAGGTGTTGCTGAAGATATTGCAGTCCCTGTTCTTTTCTTTACCCCTAAAGTTCTTAAAAAAGTTCAAAGATTAGTCAAGGTTACTTTTTTTGTTGTTAAAGTCTCAATATCTACAATAGGTAAGACATCACTTGCTGTTGGATTTGTCTCTGCTGTTAATTCTGTTATTTTTTTATCTGCCATATTTTTGTTAATTAGTTATTAATATTTTTTCTCCATTTTCTGTTACTATGATATTAAGACTTTCGTCTGTTAAATACATTGTATCAAGTATATGAATGCCATCAAGTCCGACATTTTGTTTTTGTCTAAATCTTGATGGTATTTTTCCTTCAAAAACCGATATGTTATTAAATATAATTCCATTTATATCTACATAACCATAACTCAGTGCCTTAAAAGAAATATTAAATTTTCTAAACTTTGGTATTTTTATAAGTTTTATTTCGCATATATAATTATAAACATCAATGCTATCACTTCCCCCAATTTGTATTTCACCTAAAAGGTTACTTCCTATTGTTTGGGGAGAAGTTTTATCTACATATGACCCGCTACCTAAAACAGTTCCCACAAGTTGCTCTCCGCTATTATCAAAGTTCATATATACTTCATATGATTGATTTGCACTTACTTGTCCTAAAAGTCTTAAATATCTAAACTTTTTAAGATTTTCAGTTCCTAACATTTCACCCCTTCCTATTCAATAGTTCTCAATAGTTGAGCCATTATCATCAAAACCATTAAATATTTTATAAACTGTCTCTGTTATAGATGACCCCATAAACAAATCACCGTCTGACTTTGCAAAGGTTCTTCCTGCATACTTTGCAATGCTAACTGTTTGATCTGGTATATCACACATTAAAATAGTGTCATTTGTAGTAGCATTTTTTGTCTTACAAGCAATTAAAATGTATCTGTCATATGTATCAATAGTACAATCATCATATTCATAATTTGAAAACTTAAATTGAGTAAATAATATTTTTGGGGTTACTTGCCCCCCAATTGGATTTTTTTCTAAAATAGTCAATTCTGGTTTTTCTTTATTTGCTGTATTTAAAAATACAATTCCATATTGCATTGCTATTGCTGACCTATAAGAAGGTACGCCAAGTTCTATTCTATAAACTTGATTATTAAATTTTAAATCATCTTCTGCTATTTCAAGACTATAAATACTTTGTTTTTTTACTGAGTAATATCTTCCGTCTTCTCCGACAAGCACATTTAAAATAGCATCTCCACCTACATCTTGTGGAAGATAAAAACTTTCTGTTGCCAGACGAGTTGAAGAAGCTGAAAAGTCTGTTATACCATTTATATTTGAATCTTCTCATTGATAACTAGCAGTCCCTACACCAGCGTTAGAGAGTGTATAAGCACCTGTTATGTAGTTAATAGTCCCAGTACCACCAAGAGAGCCCACAAATGTTCCCATTGCCCCTTCTGTAAAGACTTCTCCTGTTCCTGTTAAAGTTATTCTAACATTAAAGCAATTTCTAGTTGCACCGCTTGCCTTAAATGCTAAAGTCCCAGTTAATGATGTTGTCGCTTCACTTGCAACCGATGTATAATAACCTGCTAAAATATTTTGTAAATCAAGATGTGATCCGTATATGTTAGTTTTGTTATTTGGATTATTTCACAAGATCATTCTGCCTTTGTTTATGAAAGCAAGTCCTTTGTGGTTAATAGCACTATCATACATCGCACAATAACTTTGAGGGTTTGCATTATTCATTTTATATATTCCATCTATTCCTATTGCAAAAGTAAAAGTCCCTGCTAATGAAGAGTGATTTGTAAAAGAGTAATCAGCGTCTAAAGTAAGTCCTGTTATAGTATCTTGTCAAGTTGTCCCATCAAAATATTGTATTTTTGTACCTTTTTTTCTTCAATGGACTTTTGAGCCGTCTGTTTTATATCCAAATATTTCACCTGTTATTTTTCCAGCAACTCCTTCTGTTCCCAGTCTTTCTTTTCCATTAACAAGTATAATTCTCCCGTTTTTTGTTATTCAATTTTGAGAATCTGAAGAAGCACTTTCTGGAATTATTTCATCATCAATTAAGTTGTATATTCCTTTTGTAAAAGATTTTATTCCTTTATCCATAATTTTAATTTAAATTAAATTGACTATTTCAATAACTCATATCATCTAGTATTTGTTGATATTTTGTTTGATTTTCTACTGCATAACTTGTAGCCTTTGGAGACATTTGTATTATTGTATCTTCTACCGCCATACCAAAAACAAGCATATCGTGAAATCTTGCTGGGAAAATTGGAGATAATTCATTTGTCAAAGTTGCTGGTATTTTTATATAATCAAATTCATAAGTTGAGCCTGAAGGGGTATCTGTAAATCTTATTTTGTTATTTCCTAAATCATAATAACAATAGTTTCTTTTATTTCTGTATTGTCTTCTGTCCGAGTAATTTATAACTTGATAAATATTATAATTTGAGCCTACAAAAATAACTATTGCCTGAGCGTTATTTTGTGTTTGATAATTATTTAAAGTATCTTGATTATTTATAGAAAAATAAGAAAAGTCATTTGGGGGGGTTATATAATAACCTTCTGCGTCATTTAATATTGAGCCAGAAACTGAAGATTTTAAAAACTCTCAAGGTTTTAAATTGCATATTTTATTATAAACTCTGTTTAAGATAGCAAACTCTTCAGAGGTTGATAATTCTGTTGTATCACTTACCTGTAATTCAAAGTTTGCAATTATCTGTTCGCTTGTCATTTTGTTATGTTATTAATTTATAATACTCACAACCCAGCCCTTGTAAAAGAGCTGAATGTAAATACTATACACAAAGGATTTTCACACTTAAGAATTTTTTCGCACCATCTGCAAAAGTTTTAACTCCTGCAAGGTATGATGAGAAAACATTATTTCCTCTTCTGTCTGCTGTTTGTCTAACATCTACTTCTTTCATATCCTGGATAACTAGATCAATAGCACCTTTTTTACCAAAGTAACCTAAAAGTGTTGTTGATGTTACAGCAAAGTTAGCTGCAGTCTCAGTTACCACTATTCTACCTGTTCCAGTTCCATTAAATGTAAGCACTGTTGCTGATGTTGCTACTCCTACAATTCCATTTAAAGAATTAATTGCATTAGTATCAGTCAATGCTACACCTGTTGATGTAGTTGTGGTAGGGGCGTTGATAAATGCTGCAAGATTTGTGATTGAAGCGGCTGCATTAGCACCGATTAATACATTTCCTGCTGTTGAACCTAGAGTTGTCTTCATTGTAAGCACAACCCCGTTGATTGTAACTGTCTCTCCGTCTGAGAATGTTCCAGAAGATGTAATAACTACATCGCAAGGAAGATTTTCTGAGACATAAAGTTGAGCATTTGAGACATCTCCAGAATAGCCATTTGCAAATACATTTCCTGCTAAGTCAATGTTTTTACCCATAACATACTGTGTGATATCTGATGCCGCATAACTATCTACAACCAAAGCCATGTTTGTGTTAATTTCTTGATTGTTTTTTGTTCTCAATTTTGCTCCAAGTCTTGAAACCATTTGTGGTACAGTTGTTGCAGAAAGAGTAATTGCAGTCCCTGATGATGTGCCTGTTGTAAGGTCTCCATTGTCAAAAGAAAATGCTGCGTTTCTAATTTCTCCAAAACACTTACCGTCAAGGTCTATTGCTAACTTTTTTGCTAGTTGTTTGCCTGCAAATTCCATCGCTTTTAATGGACCAGTTTGTGTAACTTCACCATCGGAAAGATAGAAAGCTATTTCTCTTTCAAGATTAATTGTTAAAGTTTCTGCTGTATCTGTTACAGAGTCGATTATAGAAGCACCATTTCTATTTACTGTTCTAACCAATACTCCTGATAAGTCCATAGCAACTCTAGTTACAGAGCCACCATAAACAAGATCGCTTTTAAAACGAGTATTCATTATTTCTTTTGATACTGTTACCTTCTGAAAAACTTCTTGATAAGAATTGTCAAACGCTTGTTTGTAATCATTTAATACTGACATTGTTTTAATTCCCTGTTTTATTTTTTAGACAGAGAATGGATTAATTTTATTAATCCTTCATTTTTTTACCAACCTTTTTTTAGCATTTGACTGTTGTATTGTTCTTTCTTTTTAGGATCAGCCAATACCTCTTTCAAATACTCTATATCTTTTCCTGCTCTTTCAATATCTAACGGCTCCGCTTCTTTTCCGCCACCATAAACTGTTGATGGAATACTTCTTTTCCCTGTGATAGCATTTCCATAAGTTTCTTCAATTAATTGAGAAAATGTTTTGCTGGCGTTTTGTGGAAGTAAAGAAAGTGATTTGATTATTTCGGGATTAACAATTTTTTCAAATTCTGGTAAAGATTTTATTGCATTTTGAAAATGTTCTTGAAATGCTTTGTCTATCTTTTCTTTTCTTTCTTTTTCTTCAAGCGGTTTAAATTTTAAAGAAAACTTGTCCTCAATATCTTTTTCCGATTTAGAGCGTATTGTTTTCTCCAGCTTCTCTAGAAAAGTGGGATCAATATCATACTCTTTGGCTATAGCATCCATATCTTCTGAAATTTCTTTTTTAGACGCTCCAGATTGTATCAACTCTTGTAACTCTTTGACTTTTCGCTCTGCTTCCTTTCTACCTTTCTTTTCTTCAAGAAATTTGTGTTCTGGAATTGTATTTTCTACTGCAGGTTTTGTCTCTGGAGTAAGGACTTCACCAATTGTTTGTTCTGTTGTCTCAGTTGCAGTTGTTTCCTCCACTGCTGGAGTAATTTTTTCTTCATTCATATTAAAAATAACATTTTTGCGAAGATGCACTTCGGAGATTTTATTGCCGTGTCTCAATCCGTAATTTAATTATAAGTAGCAATTTTTTTAAAGTCAAATAATGCGGTCTGACTTGTATCCATGAGATGAAGGGAACTCATAAATACAAGTCGCACGGCATTATTTTGCCATTGCTTCATTTAAAATTTCTTCTAAATATTTTTCATTCTTTTTTGCTTTTTTTAAGACTTTTAATAAATCAAGTCTTGTTTTAATATCGCAAGCAAGAGAAGTGTAACCCTGCAAGTCAAGTGTCATTCTTCGTGAGATTAAATCTTCTATGGAAGAGATAATATCTTCTGATAGACTTTTGATAAGTTCTTTTCCACCTTCGCTTTCAGCAAGTGAAGATATGTTTTTAACTTTTTTTAAATCTTTTATTATTTCTTCTTCTTCTTCTTTATTCATATTAATTTACTTTTTCTTCTATTACTTCTGCTGACGCTTCTTCTTTTAATTCTGGTATTTCTATATAGATTTTTTCTAAATCTTTCAATTCTAAACCTAAAACTTCATCTGCTTTTTTAAGATTTTCTGAGTGTTCTTTTAATAACTTTTTAGCATTAAAATACATACTGATAGCATGCATTTGCTCGTCTGTAAGACTTTCTATAAGTTCTTTGTTATTTTCTAATACATTATCTGCAATAGCTTTTTGAAGGCTAGCATTTGCTGATAATTCTTTAATAACTTTTTTAATGTTATTAATGTTGTAATTCATTTCTCCAAGAGTAAATTCTCTTGTTGCATTTGTTACCACAATGATAGCATTGCTTTTATCTTCTAAATTTTGATTTTCTTTTAGTGTATATTTTTCCATATGTTTTTTAACTTGCCATTAGTGGCATTTCTTGTAAGTTTGGTGTTGCTGGTGCTACTGGTGCTGTTGGTGCTGTTGGGTTTAATATCTCTTGCATACTTTTTTTAAATAAGATTTCATTTGCTTGCTTTTCCATATTTCTAGTAATAATTGGATCTAGAGACCTTGTATAATTCAATAAGTTTTCAAAATCTTTTTCTTTCATACTTTCTTTGTTTGCATACATATAATCAACTATTTTTTGTTTGTAAAATGTTGTTGCGATTTCGTTTGGCTCTATTATTTCCCCGTCCAGTATTCTTTCAATGTCTCTTTCTACCTTTGAATTGACTGAGACTTCTCCAGTGTTTTCTGTGTCTAATAACTCTTTGATTGTTTCTGTGTCAAATCCTGCTATTGTTGCCCCTATTTCATATGCTTTCTTTGCATTTTGTATCGGTTCATTTGATTTGATACCTCCTTGAGTTTGTAAAAAACCTAATTGTATTTTCTTTTCTCCTGCTGATAATGCTAACTCTGCATCTGAAGATAATACAGAAATTCCATATTCTTCGTCTTTTCTAAATAAATCTCTTTTTGACACCATTTCCACACTTATTCCATTTGGACCTAATATTTCTATTGCTTGTTTTTTTATTAAATGTTCTTTGACGCCATTTCTTCACAAGTTTGCAAATCTTTTATAACCGAATGAGTAAGATTTATTGAGTAGTCCAAATCTGTCTGCTACTGCCGCCTGATTGCCTTCATAGATAGTTGCTTTAGTTCCTGAATTATTTTCTGCTACTCCTTGAGCGGCCGCTGTTACTCCTGACGCTTTTTCTTGTATTCCATCTAAAGTTTGAAAAACATTTAATGCTGTTGTGATTGGTGCTGTTTTTACAAATTGTATCGCTTGATCCGCATTAAAATTTGCTTTAACTCTAATAATTCCATCTTTTCTATATTTTAATTCTGCTAAATTTTCTATTGCTGTTATATTTACTATTTTTTGTGGTTTGTTTATCGCTTCGTTGTTATCAAGCGCTTGATTGATTGAGATTGCTTGTGCCATAAAGACCTCTCTCACATAATCACAATATGACGGAGTTCAAAACTCTGTTAAATCAATGAAAGCCGCTCAAGTTCAGTATCATCACATTTCACTTTGAAACTTTTCTTTTAATTCTGTTATCTCAATTGCTGTCCCGCCATCTTCTGATAAAAGCAAAAAGTATCTTTTACCTTCAAAAGTAGTTCCTCATCTTCAAAACTTATATTTATCAACATCTCCTATTTCTTTATTTATTTTAGTAATGTTGTTTGCTTGTGTTCTGTTTTGTTTGTTTGTCTCTTCTTGATTGCTTTCATTTGAGTTTCCGCTTCCATTTAAAAGTTTCTCCGCTTCTGTTTTTAAGAAAATCTTATTTTTGATACCTTCTTTTATTTCTTTTTTTGTCAAAACAACTCCATAATCTCCGAGATAAAAAGCTTTTTCTATGTCTATACCACCAGCACTCGGATCGATAAGAAAATCATAAACATCTATATTATCAAGATGACTTTCATATTTTTCGTTTTTTTCACTCTCTGCATAATAAGAATATATTGCTCTACCATATATAACACCTTGCTTTTTACCAGCAATGTCTTTTATGTCTCAATTATCTCTTTCACCATCTATTTCTTTTAATGCATTTAGTTTATTTATCCTATCTGTCTGACTTTCTTTTCTTTTTGTAAATTTAAAAGTGAGTTTGTTGTCTATCTTGGATAGGATTGTATGTACGAATGCTGACATCTGACCCAAATCTACATTTGCTCTGCTGTCTTGAGACTTAATTTTTCTGCCATAGTATAAGTCTTCATTGATTTTTCAGTTTCCTGTCTTGCTTTGTTTGTAAATTCTTGCAAAACTAATCTCATTTAATGCTTGTACTATTATTTTTTGCCTTGTTTCGTATGAAATGTTTGTCATAATGTATAAATTATAAACAGTATATTTTAATTTGTCTAGTTTATATCCCTATTGATGAATATAAAGGTTCATCTTCTTGTATTTCATAATATTCTGCAGTAGAATTTTCTATCACTTTCGTTGTTGCTCAATATCTAAACATATCCATTGCGTGAGAGTATTGATCGTGTAATGGTTCAGCACCAAACTCACCCATTTTTTCATTGAATTCTCTTCTATAATTTGTTAAACATTCTATAAATCTTTCACATTTTTTATCTATTCATAAAGTATTTGCTTTTTGTTTTACCGCAGATATACCGTCTTGTATTGTAAGCCGTGGTACCGCAGAAATTAAGTTTCCTGTAGTTCCTGTGGTTGTCTCAAAGGTTATTCCTAATTGTTTTGATATTTCATATCTTGAGTTTCCGCTGGTTAATTCTCTTGCCATAATATCGTGTGGTGCATAATGTTTAGCATATATATATGGTTTGTTTTTAATTTCTCTTATGTAGTGATCCATTCCTACATTATTATTTTCATAAAAATCAATTAAATGTCATTCTTTTCCTACTTTTTGAAAAAAACCTATTGTGGTGCTGTCTGCAACCCCTAAATCCCATCAAGTATAAACTAGTGAAGCCGTATCATAAGGCACATTTGTTATTCTATTTTCTATATATAAATCATCTAATTCTTTTTTATATACTGCTCCCTCAATATTAAATCCAGTTCAATCTCCGTAAAGTCAAGCTCTTTTTAATTCTTCATCTTTTATATTTTCTAGTCTTGCTCTGTATTGTGGGTCATTCTCCATTAAAAATTTATTATCTTCAAGTCTTGAGGGGATAAAGATTTTATTTTCATCCGCTTTATAAGTTTTATCATTATCTGGTCTGTCTGGTATTTCTCATCTTTTTTTAACCCATTTTCTACCTAGTCCATCTGGGTTAGTGGTAGAGAATACTTGTGCTGTTATATCTGGAATAGTAGAACGGCACGAAGCAATTAACATTTCATATTGTTTTTCATTCACAATTTGTGTTAGTTCTTCTATTAGCATTTTTTGATATTCGTGTCCTTGGTATTTTGTATATGCATTATCATCCTTTAAATGACCCAAAATAATTTTAGCTCCGCTTGGAAATTCAAAATATCCATTAACATATACACCACCTAATCCTTGATACATTATTTTTGCTCTGTCTGTTCAATCTTTTAAATCAGTGTGATTTTTACGAATTACTAAAGCTCTATATTTTGGTTTGTTTATGTCATATAAAAGAAATACTTGCCCTGTGTCTGTTTTGCCACCGCCCCTAGCTCCACCAAATAAGACTTCAAATTCTTTTCTTTTTAAAGCAATTTCTTGTTTAATTTGTGGTTTTCATTCTTTCATAATTATTCTTTACTTGGTATATATACAATAAGATTTTCTAATTTTTCTCCGTCTTTACCTGTGTGTTCTTCCCTTGTAGAATAGCCTTCATTTTTTCCCAGTGTTGTTGCTATGGTTTTGCTAACATCTATTTTAATTTTTAAAAGTTGCGGATCTTCTTGGCCTTCTTTGTTAAGAGTTACCAAATCAAGCGCTTTGTCTAAGTTTCTCTCTGCTTTTGAAAGCATATTTTTTCTCTTTAATTTTTCAAGTCGTTCCTTGAACCACCCTTGAAGGGTTATATTGGAAGAGTGAGATTCACTATACCCAGCTTCTATTGCAGATTGATAAGCATTTTCTATTCCATTTGCTAGTTTTGATATGTAAATATCTCAAGTAATTTGCTCTCTTGGATCACTTGTTGTTCCATTGGCTCCGTTAGGGTTTGGTTTGTTATTTTCTTTTGCATTTTCCATACTACTTCTTTTTGACTGTATTTAGTGCTATTGCTATTATTTGCTTCATTGGTCTTATTTTTCCATTTGCACCTTTTTCTTTACCTTTTTTAAGGTTGTCTTTTTTTAATTCTGTTATGTTTTTACCTATGTTTTTTTTACCTTTTAGTAGTTGCATATATTTATGATTTTTTATACATTTTTTTTTCTTTCATTTTCATTATTTTAGTTTCTTTTTTTTCGTGTCCTTTTTTTTGTTTTAATTCTGTTTTCATATGTTTTTGTTTAAATGATTTTTAAATTGTTTTATATTTTCTTCTGTTGGTTTTTCTTTTGTTTTTAAATAAAATTCTTTTTTGTCATATTCATAAAGAGTTATATAACATTGTCATTGATCCGATCAAATTGGTTCTTTTAGCATTTTTATTTCCATATATCTACTATTTTTTTTATATTTTTTTCGGTTGAATTGTGTGTATCACTCGCTAATATTTTAGCACAATGACTACATCTAGCTATTCAATGTTTATGAATACAATTATTATCTTCTTTGTGTTTTTTTGATAAAATATCTCTTGTTTCTTTATATGTGATATTCATTTGTATATTATAACACATTTTTATAAAAGCAAGTTTTTATAATTTTGTGGATAAGTTAAATTAATTATAACCCCATCAAATTTGATAGGGTTAAGGTTGTTTATTTTATTTATCTTTTAATTCCATAATCAGATTTTCTTAATTTACACATTCTTTGATCCGACTTGTGGTGGAATACAATTCCTTCAATGTCTTTTTCTAACAAAAAGTTTTTTAAGTCGTCAAAATTTAAGGAAAGCAATTTTAAAATTTCACTGCCGTGTTTTATAAGTTTATGCCCTTCAACTTTCTCAGGGTTGCCTTGTATCTTTTCTCCACAAAGTTCATAAGTCCCGTCTTCTTTAATTTCTAAATTATCAAAAGCTTCAAAAAAGTATTTATCGTCTGGTTTAATTTTATCGCATTTAAGTCAATGGGGGTGATGTCCTGTAATTAAATCAGCCTCTTGGCAAGGAATAGCTCCTGCTGGGGCTTGTTTTCCTTTTTTTGCGTCGTATCTTTTATAAAGTTCTCCATTAATAATCGCAGTAGCAGTTCCGTCAAATTTTCTTGTTGCAATTCCTTCTCCATCAAATACTCATTGATTTTCAGGATTAACTTCATTAATTACTCTCCCTAAATTGTTTTGGTCTTTTTTAAATAGCGTTGTGATTTTTTTCATATTTATTTTTTATTTATTTTATACTTTTTAAT
>Ga0114962_10003603_pt1 | contig 12512 bp, 7 predicted proteins | sample C_130820_MF_Meta_FD_87017 | JGI IMG/M metagenome (GOLD analysis project Ga0114962, IMG submission 87017) | Freshwater microbial communities from Lake Croche, Canada to study carbon cycling - C_130820_MF_MetaG | ecosystem: Environmental > Aquatic > Freshwater > Lake | place: Lake Croche, Canada... | reverse complement strand
CTACTATTTACACCGATACGTCTACCGCACCCAAAATATTTGTAGACCTTAATACCAATCCGGGCGATGTCATAAGTGCTATTTTGTTGGTCTCCAAAACAAATAGTTGCCAATATTATTACAGAGATACCCTCAGTTACGACTCGTTGTTACTCTCGGCCAACCCACCTTTGCACGACACCAGCAACATACTTACGTTGGGTGTGACCACAACCATTACTCCAACTATTAGCCTTGCTGCTTCACAAAGCTATTTGTGTCCTGATAGTATATTGCAACGTTTGGGTGTGAAGGATACGGTATTATTTACAGCTGTTGCAGATATTATAAGTGCAAAAACTGCATTGTACACTTGGTTTATAAATGGGGTACCTATGAAAGACAGTAGCTTTCTAACCTTTAATGCCACCAACGATACCACTACTTTTACTAGCAAAGGAATGATAAAAGAAGGCGACACTGTGAGTGTGGTAATGGTTACCTCGTTTAAATGCGTTACTTCTGATAGTGCCACCAATTCTATACAGATGAATCCGGGTATTCCTGTATTTACTGCTAATCTGGCTGCAGGGCCATTCTGTTCGGCAGGCTTGCAAATCAATGCACCCTTAGCTCCAGATTATATTCAAAATGCGGGGTCACATCCAACTTACAAATGGACACTAAACAATACACCTATATCCGATAGTAGTATATATATATATAGCCCTATCAGAGATAAGGATACTGTTGCACTAAAAATTACCAGCAGTATTGCTTGTGCACAACCCAAGGACACCACTTTGGTATTGCCAATTGTCGTTACAACGGCTTTAACACCTACTGATAGTATTAGTGCACCATCACTTACTACTTGTTCAAATGATCCAAACAACCCTAATGGCGTACCCTTTGTAATAAATACCTATCCAATAAATGGGGGTACCAACCCTAGCTACACCTGTTATTTGGTGGGGGCTAGTGGTCCGGGTTCAGATATAATTTTAGCAAACGATACCATTGTTTACCTTACCAATACAGGCACTACTCCACAAGTACAGCAAATATATTGTACCATGGTAAGTAGCGAAAGTTGCGTAACCACAGGCGGTAATCCAGTATTTAGTAAAGACACTATTTCTGTTACGGTAAACCCATTACCTGTTGTAGACCCTATACTAGGAAATTCTACTATATGTGTGGGTGCACAAACTACGCTGACCGAAACGACCCTAGGAGGGCAATGGAATTCTATACCTCAGTATTATGCAACTGTTGATGCTAATGGAACTGTTACTGGTATAAACGCAGGGAATGCTACAATCATTTATTTAAAAATAGATCCTACAACATTCTGTACCAAAACACAGAACTTCCAGCTTACCATAAACCCATCTAATGTACCATTCGATTCCTTGTATTATAAAACAATTTGTGCAGGGCAATCAGATACAATATCTAATACCATATTCCCTCAAGGAACATTCATTAGTTCCGATCCTACTATTGCTACGGTTACACCTGGTGTAGACCTGAATGGGTTACCAATTGCCATCGTAACGCCGGTAGGTAATGGTAGGGTGGTAATAACAGATTCTATTGTAAATGAATGTGGCATTACACTCAGACGTGATACTATTTTTGTTGGGGTTCCGGTAGTACAACCAATACAAGGCAACAATACCATTTGTACCATTGGTGGTACTTCTCAATTGAGTATAGTTGTTTCGGGAGATACTGCCCATATCTGGAACAGTAGCGACCCTAATATTGTAACGGTAGATGCGGTTACTGGTTTGGTAACAGCTGTAGGACCAGGCAATGCGACCATTACGTATAGTGCTTATAATAATTGCGCACAATTCAACCCAATTACACAATCAATTGGTATCAATGTAGGTCGACCTACCACAACGGCAAGTATTTTTGGTGGTACTAGCCCAATATGTATAGCTTCTTCTAGTTCTCCATTTAGCAGCTCTATTTCGGGTGGTTATTGGTCAAGCAGCGATACCAACATAGCAACCATCGATTCGATGAGTGGTATTGCTTCAGGAAAGGCACTCGGTAATACAACACTGTATTATGTGGTATATAATGCTTGTGGTAAAGATTCAGCTGCTCAGCAACCTTTGCAAATAATACAAGGCGTTCCTATTGAGCATATAGTGGGAGATTCAGTAATTTGTACGCTAGCTCGTTTTCAATATACCAATCCAAGTGCAGGTGCCACAAGTACCAACTGGAGTTTAACTAACACTGATTTAGCAAGTATAGACCAATCAGGTTTATTAACTGCGTCCACACTAAACGGCTTAGATACCATCATTTATGCTTATACCAATGGTTGTGGTACCAAGTACGACTCCTCTACGGTGGTAATTGGTATTCCTGTTATTCAACAATTGATTGCTAAGTCCCCAATTTGTGTAAATGACACCATCACTTTAACTAGTAAGACAAAAGGTGCAACGTTAGGTACTATCTGGAACTCACTCAATGAAAACTACTTGCATATCATCAACAGTCAAACAGGTTCATCTGTTGGTGTGGGTGGAGGTGTTGCCAAAATACAGTATGTAGCAACCAATGCTTGTGGTGTGAATTTAGCCAATACTTCTCTCACAGTAAATGCACTCCCTGTTATTCCTGCTATAGTAGGCAGACCAACCTTGTGTATAAAGGATACCTTAACCTACACCGATACCACTCTAAACGGGGTATGGAGTAGTAGTAATCCTACTGCAGCAGACATTACTAGTACTGGTTTTGTAACCGCTTTAGCTAGCGGCAACACAACTATCCGGTATGCAGTAACTAGTGCGGCCACTAGCTGTAGCAATGCGATGACCCAAGCAGTAACCGTAAACTTATTACCTGTAGTACTACCTATTACAGGTGCAAATACTGTTTGTGCTGGTAAACCAATCAATTTAAGTAATGCAACCACAACCCCAACCAACAGTTGGAGTAGCAACAATACGTCCATTGCAACTGTAACCGCTACAGGTACAGTATTAGGAATTCAACCGGGTTCGACTACTATCAAATATTTGGTGGTAGATGCAAATAGCTGTAGGGATTCTGTGAGTGCTCTAGTAACTGTAAATGCAATTCCTAGTATAGCACCAATAGTTGGTTTACCCAATTTATGTACGGGTAAGACCTGGCCATTTACAGATGCAACACCTTCAGGTACATGGAGTACTGTTTTTGGAAAAGCAACCATCACTGCTACCGGGGTAGTTACAAGTCTTGCAAAGGGTAACGATACCATTAAGTATAAGGTGGTGGCCAATGGTTGCGACACAACGGTGGTTTTCCCAATTGGGTTAACGACACCTGCTGTTGCACCAATCAAAGCGGATACTGTAAAAATACCAGTAGGGCTTACCATAGACTTAAAAGATGACTCTTTGCCGGGTGTTTGGAGTAGTCTTTCTCCTGACATTGCTACTATTGTGGGCATTTCTCCTGGTATAGGCCGGGTAACAGGTGTGAAAGCAGGTAGCGACTCTATACAATATACCTACACAGACCCTACAGGATGTGATGCACCTGCTTATATTGTAATTACCATCTTAGATCAGTTGAATGATGTATATATCCCAACAGCCTTTAGTCCTACTAGTAGTGAAGCCGCCAACAGAACCTTTATGGTACTTGGCAAAGACATCGCAACCTTAGACTTCAAAATATTTAGTCCTTGGGGTGAGTTGTTGTTCCAGACTTCGGATAAAAACAATTTAGGTTGGGATGGTACAAAGAATGGTAAGTTTGAACCGAGTGGTGTATATGTTTACTTAGCTAAAATTACTTTGCTGAATGGCAAACCAATCAGCAAAAAAGGTGCTGTAAACTTAATTAGATAGTAAAAGATGATGACAATGAAGAAATTGATATTAATAGCTTTTCTAGGTGCCTCCACCATCGTAAAGGCACAAGTAGATCCACACTTTTCGCAATATTATATGCACCCACTGTGGTTGAACCCTGCTTTGACTGGTGCTATAAACGGGGATTACCGAGTGGCGGCGATAGAAAGAAATCAGTGGAGTAGTGTTACTAATGCGTTTTCGACCCAAGGTCTTACCGCAGATATAACGACCAACAAGAACATCAACTTTGGTTTGAGTTTGTTGCAATATTCAGCAGGTAGCGGTGGGTACAAATACTTTAATGGCTTGGGATCTGTTTCCTACTCGGGTATTAAGTTTGGTGCTCAAGGAATGAAGGTTATTACTTTTGGTATGAACTTCGGGTTGATTAATAGAATGTTTAATCAGTCGCAACAATGGGGTAGCCAGTACACGCCTTATTTGGGATTTGATCCATCAAAAGCCGGAATAACTTTAGCAAAACCATCAGCAAGTAGTCTAGATTTAGGTGCAGGGGTTGCTTACTATGATGGTGATCCAGATAAGAATGTGAATTTCTTTGGAGGCTTTTCTGCGGCACACCTCAATCAACCAAAAGATGAATTTCTAGCCACTAGCTCAAGTACATCAAAAGTACCTGTACGATATACCTTACACGGTGGTGCTAGAGTAATACTGTCAGACAGGGCTAGTCTTGTTCCTAATGCTGTCTATATGCAGGAAGGAGGGACTTGGGAAGGTACTCTTGGTGGCTATTATCAAAGAAGTGTATCGGATGAAATTGATGTAATGGCAGGTATAAATTATCGTTTAAAAGATGCCTTATACCCATACATTGGAGTTAACTTAGATAAACTGATGATTGGATTAAGCTATGATATAAATACTACTCAATTGGGAGCCGGAGCAAAAGGAACAGGTAGTTATGAATTATCATTGATGTATTCGAATAAAAAGGGAACGGATAAGGGCTTTTTTAAATGTCCGAGATTCTAATTTGAACGAAATTTAGTAATGCTGTAAAAGATTAATTGATGTTGAAACGTATATTTTTTCTAGGTTTTGTTGTTCTATTTCAACTATATGCCTTTGGTCAATCGAAACAAACTTTGAAACAAGCCGACAAGTATTTTCATGATAGCTCTTATTATAATGCTATCATCAACTACGAAATTTATTTGGGTATCAGGGCAGTAACAGTAGAGTTCGACCCTTACTCTAATAATAAAAAGAGGAAGTTGGTAGATTTTGAAGAAATAAATAGCAGCAACCCTAGCACAGTACAGGTATTTTATAACCTAGCACAATCCTACAAACAATTAAATGATTATGAGAATGCCGAAAAATGGTACGATAAGGTATTAAAAGCAGGTAGCCCCAATTTGCCTTTTGCTCATTTATGGCATGGTCAATGTCAGAGAGCAATGGGTCGTTATCAAAGTGCAGAAAAGGAACTTAAGAAATTTATAAAAGACAATGACAAAGAAGAAAACAGAGCCTATATACTAATTGCAAATAATGAGTTGAGTAATATTAGCTTTATCAGACAGCAAACAGAAACCAAAAAACCACCAGCTTTTGCACTACATAAACTAAAAGGAGATTTCAATCAGATTGAAGGAGCTTATGCCCCAGTTTTAATTCATGATACCACCTTAGTTTTTACCTCTACCAGAATTGTAGATACGGTGAACAAAGCAAGTAAGGTAAACGCACACGTAAACCATCTTTTTTATAATACCATCAATCCTAATAGAGATTCTGTAACGGGCAAAGCTTATATGCTTCGTTTTCCGTCTAGAACTGCTGCGAATGAAGGAACCCCTACCTTCTCCCCTGATGGCAATACGATGTATTTTACCAGATGGGAACCTATCAACGGTAATTCCAACTCGGCTATTTATGTGAGCAAAATGAAAAATGATAGTACTTGGGATGAACCAACCAAACTAAATGACAGTATCAACATAAAAGGATATAATTCGAACCAGCCTTTTGTTACCGATGATGGCAAATACCTGTTATATGCCTCGGACAGACCCGATGGTATGGGAAAATATGATATATGGGCAGTATCTTTAGATACAGCTATCAAGGCAGGCAGCCCCTTTAATTTAAAGGAAATAAATACAAAGGAAGATGATAAAGCACCGTTTTATCATACCAATTCCAAAACACTCGTATTCTCGTCTAATGGACGGATTGGTATGGGTGGCTTCGACTTGTATTCTGCTACAGGAGATATTACGGCTTTGCAGACACCAATAAATTTAGGTTCCCCAATTAATTCAATTAAAGATGACAACTACTTTTTTAGTGCATCTAAAGATACTTTGATGAAGAAGGTTTACGTAAGTTCTGATCGTAAATCGCAATGTTGCCTAGAGATCTTTTCTGTAGAAAGATTGCCAAAGAAAATTTTCAAACAAAAGATAGATGGTTTATTGTCCGACTCTGCTTCGGGTAAACCTATCAGTAATGCTACGATAACCATTATAAATAAATATGATAGTACCAAAAACAAAACAGCTGTTACCGGTACAGATGGTTTGTTCCTGTTAAATATGAACGATTCTACCTCTAAAATTATATTTAAAAGGAAAGGTTATGACGACTTAATACAACCTTTTAAATACGATCCAGAGATTTACAACGATACCACGTTTATGGTAGAAGTTAGTTTAAAGAAATCAAAGAAGATATACTACAAACAAGTTTTGGAAGGATTTGTATTTGATTGTGATACTACTGCTGGCAAAAAAGGAATGGCAAAAGTATATATTACAGCTACCAATCAATATGATACAACCAAAAACATAGTTGTAAGTAGTTTGAAAAACGGTGCTTTCTCTATCAACCTAAGCGATTCTATTAATGCTTTATGGTTTGAAAAGAAAGGATATTACGATAAGGATGTTCGTTTCCATTTGTCTTCCGATACATTGGAAAGAGACACCACCTACAAGATAAACTATTGTATTTCTCAATTTAAACCTGAAGATGAAGTTACTAAGGTAGAAACCATAACCGACCCTAGAAAGGTAACAGATGTAGTAAACACAATTAATAAGAGTGATTCTGTAACCATTCATTTCGACTTTAATCAAACAGTACTAAGACCTGATGCAGTTGAGACCCTAAACAAGATGCTTTCTATCATGAAAACATACCCAAGTATCTCTTTAGAGTTGGATATCACAGGACATACAGATGCGATTGGTTCTGAAGCTGTAAACTTACGAATTGGTAGAGAAAGGGCACTTGCTTGTTTAGACTATATGATTTCAATGGGTATCAGCGAATCTAGATTGAATCTTAAATCTTATGGTAAGTCTAACCCTGTTGCACCAGACTTTATAAACCACAAAGACAATCCAGCAGGTAGAGCCAAAAACAGAAGGGTTGTGATGAAGGTAAAGGCTAGAATAGAACAAATAATAGATAAGAAATAAATAGCTTTTAATATAGTAAAGGGAAAGATTTGATAACCTCAAGTCTTTCCCTTTTTTTTTAGCCAATTATTTACTCAAGAACTAAAAGGTACAAACGAATGTTAAATTCAAAATAAGTTGTATGAAGAATAAGATAGTTGTGGCTATTACAGGGGCAAGTGGATCGGTGTATGCAAAAGTACTCTTAGATAAATTGATCCTTTTAAAGGAACAATGGGAGGAAGTGAGTGTTGTAATGAGTGCGAATGCTAAAGAGGTCTGGCAAACCGAAATAGGCAATGATAACTACAAAAATTATCCGGTAAAATACTTTGAGAAAACAGACTTCTCTGCTCCTTTTGCTTCGGGCTCCGCTAAATATAACACCATGATTGTTGTCCCTTGCAGTATGGGTACACTTGGAAGAATTGCAAATGGCATCAGTGACGACCTGGTAACAAGGGCTGCCGATGTAATATTAAAAGAAAGAAGAAAGCTGCTATTGATGGTAAGAGACACGCCCTATAACCTGATACACATCAAGAATATGGAGACGGTAACACTCGCCGGCGGTATTATCTGCCCTGCAACCCCCTCGTTTTATAGCTTACCCAAAACAATAGAAGAAGTTGCAGCAACTGTGGTAGACAGACTTCTAGACTTAGCAGGTTTGGACATAAGTAGTTATAGATGGGGGAAGTAGTTTTTAGTGGTTAGTGGTTAGTTAAGTAATCCCGCATAATTAAATTGCATTAATTTATTTAAAACTCAATAAGTAATTTACCTACAAGTCCTAATTATTTAGATTAGAATAAATGCAATTTAATTCAGCAACCATACTAGCTACTTACTACTAGTCAGTGGCTAGTAGTAAGTAGCTAGTAATTATTTTCAATTTATCTTATTCACTATTCAATAACAACTAAAAACTAAAAACTACCTCTCCAGCCATTCTGCCAAGGCATCAATCAAAACCGTATTTTCTTTTTCGGTGCCAATAGTTATACGCAAACAATCCTCACATAGTTTTACATTGCTCCTATCTCTTACCACAATCCCTTTGGTAAGCAGAAATTCATAGAGTTGGTGGGCGTCTTTTAACTTAACTAAAAGAAAGTTTGCATCAGAGGGATATACCTTTTCTACCGTGGGTACCTGAGTAAGCACATCGGCAAGGGCATTTCGCATAGCCACAATTTCGGTAATCATATCATTCACCTGCCCCACCTCTTCCAAAGCTTTTAATGCTAGTTCTTGTGTTGCCTGATTGATGTTATAGGGCGGCTTTGTCTTATTGAGTATGGCAATTATTTCCTTAGAAGCAAAGGCCATTCCCAACCTCAAAGCAGCTAATCCCCAAGCCTTGCTAAAAGTTTGTAGTACAACCAGGTTTGGGTACTCTCCTAGTTCTTGTATGAATGTCTTTTGCTGGGCAAAATTTATGTAGGCTTCATCTATTACGACCAATCCATTAAAGTTGTTTAATATGGTCTCTATATCTGTCCTGTTTAGCGAATTGCCTGTAGGATTATTGGGCGAACAAAGCCAAATCATCTTGGTATGCGCATCTATAAGCGTTTCGATATGGGCAAGGTTCAGTTGAAAGTCGTCTAGCAAGGGAGCAATCCTCAAAGCCACATCGTTAATATTGGCACTCACCTGGTACATCCCATAAGTAGGTGGGCAAATGATAACATTGTCTTTACCTGGTTCGCAGAAGCAACGATACAACAAATCGATACATTCATCACTACCATTACCCAGAAATATATGTTCTGCAGTAATCCCTTTTACCAAACTCAATTCAGCTTTTACTTTGTGTTGGTGAGGATCGGGATAACGGTTATACCACTTCATAAGCGGACTTCCCAAACTGTTTTCATTGGCATCCAAAAACACATCTGCTGTACCACTAAATTCATCTCGTGCAGATGAATACGCCACTAAGTTTTTGATGTTACCTCTTGTTATCTTATCTAAATCGAACATATTCTCTCTTGTAATTTTCCTTATCGGCACGAAAATAAAGTTTAATGATAAAATAGACTCCCTAAACTTTGCTACAAAGGCAGACGTAGTATTTTTTTGAGAATCGAGAGTGATGAATGATTAGGTACTAATGCAATTTTAGCTAAACTTTTATACAATAAATACCTTACGTAAACAAATATTGTTCATCTTTGTAAGTGACGATGAAAATATGATTGTAATTTTTGGACGGAAAGTTGTTTTTAGAGACAATAAAGACGACTTAGGATGAATAAGAAATTAATGTAAAACGGCGAAACAACTATTAACCAAAATTTTTTGCTAGAACGAAATACCAGCAAAACTCGATAACCAACAATTAATAATATGAACAAAGCATTCTATTGGTGTGTGGACATTTTAAAGTTTTATGCCAACAAATTAGGCATGACGTACGAAGAAATTAATATCTGGATTTTCTGCATTATCGAACCCATCATTTTCTTTATCATGTTGGGTATGATTATTCACTATTATATCAAAATAAAGAACTTACAAAGAAGGATTGGCTAAGTTTTTTGGTGGCTAGATAGATTTTGAATAATAATGGCTAATTACATTCAATGGCAAACTACACTTTTAGACTAAGTAAAATACAAAATGCTGGTTGAAAAAAACTTGCCCTCATACCAAACCCTTGAAAAAAACACATAAAACAATTAGAGGTATTAAGAAATATTGCTAAAAAGCAGTTACTTTAGGTGTACAAATAAAAAAACAAATCCTTTAAAGTTTCTATGACTAACATTTCAATGTAATAATTTAAATTTTGTGAATTTATGGGAATGGTGGTACACAACTAAGTACTTATTTGCACATCAACCAACCTGCAAAAATGAGTAGGGTAAGAACAGCTTCCAATAAATACAACCATTTTAATTGAGGTATCCTTGCGTGAAACAGCCTCATTACGATAATTATACAACTTATTAGTAGTATTATATATCACTTATCCATTTAGCATCCTTCAACTTTGCGTTGTAATAATTTAATTACAAAATAAAAAATTTAATTATGAAAAAGATCTATTTGGCAATTGTACTTATTGGCATAATTAGTACTACGAAGGGGCAAGGCAATGTTGTGATGGGAAAAAGTCAATTAAACTTAGGTTTGGGTTTTTCAGATTGGGGAACACCCCTATATGTAGGTATAGATTTTGGGGTTTCCAGAGAGGTAACGGTAGGGGGCGAATTATCCTTCAGGTCTTACAATGAAGATTGGGATCATTCGTATTACAGGCGCAGCATTACTGGGATTTCTGGAAATGCTAACTATCATTTTAATACCGTTTTAGAAATCCCCAGAAGCATTGATTTTTATGCAGGGCTCAATTTGGGCTTTTATCTATGGTCCACTGCTGCTAATGGATACCATGGCAGCAATAGTTCGGGGTTGGATTTGGGCGCGCAAGTAGGTGGCCGATACTTTTTTACACCTAAGTTTGGCATTAACCTAGAGTTTGGTGGCGGCAATGCTTTTTCGGGAGGTAAAGTAGGTATTACTTTAAAACTGAGGTAAAATTTTAACCCTAAATATGTTTGAGCTTAAACAAACACCCACATGATAGAGTATTTATTACCTAATTCTAATAACAAAGGCAGCTTACAACTTGTTAACTGCCTTTGTTTGTTTGATAACTTTTAAAACTTAAATTAAGGAGCGGGTGCCGGAGGCGGAGGTGGCATCATTTTTTTCATCATTGCCTTTTGGCTTTCAGCAAACTTCTTAGCCTTTTCCTCACCAAGAATTTCTTTTAGCTTGGCTTTTTGCGCTTCCATAATTTCTTTTCCTTTTGCTTTCTTATCATCCTCAGACATAGAAGCATCTTTTTTCAACTCTTCCCGCTTTTTGTGTGCATCTTCCATTGCGTCTTTTACTTTTAGAACCTGATCGTCGGTTGCGCCAATGTCTTTTAGAGATTGGGTAAGCTGTGCTTCTCGTTCCGCTTTCTTTTTGGCACCACCTTCTTTACCCATTGGTGGAGGGCCTTGCTTTTGAGAAGCAGTAGGCGGCGCATCTTGTGCATTTGCGGCAAAGGCAAATAATCCTGTAGTTAAAAGGACTAAAATCGTTTTTTTCATAATTAAATATTTATTGTGAGTAGTAAAGAAACAAAAGATTTTGAATGGCTTATAATAATTAACAGATTAGTAGGACAAAGTTGCCAAATAATAGGCGAATTACAGAAAAGTAAATGCCCTAAATCGGATTCGAACCGATACGTCCTTGCAAATGCTGCGACCTGATCATAGTTTGTCTACCAATTTCGTCATTCGAGCTTATCAGTAAAAATAAAGATTGAGATTTAAAGTAGCTTTTAAAATAATTCCAATAAGATTCCGTTAATGATATAGGCGAGATAGATAATAAGTGTAATTGATTGAATAGGACAAATGTATAGGTGTAGAAGTTGATAGACTATTTGTGCAGGAGATAGTATTAAATTTGCAATGTTTTCAAACTCAATAATAAATTTACCACCATGATTTATAAAAAGAATAATTTTAAAACAATTCTGCTGTTAATATTTCTAGCTACCTCATTTACAGGATATAGTCAGAAGAATAGTCCTTGGAAAAAGTTGACAGAACAAACGACTTCGGGTGTTTTTTTCGGATTGGGTAGACATTTATATAGCTTATCGAGTGGGCAATATTTTGCGCTTTATTTAAAGAACTACAATACGATGACAGTGAAGATAAGTGGCAAAATAGTAGCCCAAACTACCTGTGGCACGGAGATCGTTGTAAGTTTTACCAATACGTTGGTACCCAATCAGGAAGCTTCTGGAGACAGTATTAATGGTCAGGTTGGCGTTGTTACACCCGATGATTGTGTAGGAAAGAAACGATATGTAAACCAAAAATTTGTTGGTACAACCAGGATACAAGATATTGTTTTAAGAGATGTTCAAGTTCAAACACTTGATGGTGCTTATGTTCCAAAAGATGTACAACCTTTTTCAAGCAATGCAGCAAGCACCGTTTCAACCGTTATCAATAAGGCAGTTAAATTCAATGATATAAAATTACCACAAGACTCTTTACTGAGTGTTATTGATGGATTAAGAAATAAAAACAGGAATCTGCAAGATTCAATTAGCAGTTTAAATTCACTGCTATCTGCGAAAGGTATTAAGCGTTAAGACTCTCCTAAACTAAGTGTTTAAAATTTAAAATATTCTAATAAGGTT
>Ga0114962_10003600_pt1 | contig 12516 bp, 9 predicted proteins | sample C_130820_MF_Meta_FD_87017 | JGI IMG/M metagenome (GOLD analysis project Ga0114962, IMG submission 87017) | Freshwater microbial communities from Lake Croche, Canada to study carbon cycling - C_130820_MF_MetaG | ecosystem: Environmental > Aquatic > Freshwater > Lake | place: Lake Croche, Canada... | reverse complement strand
CTGCGACCTGAAGGTACCGCGTCAGTGGTGCGGGCCTTCGTGCAGCACCGTCCCGTCACCCCCTTCAAGGCTTGGTATCTCACTCCCTCCTTTCGCTACGAAAGGCCTCAGGCAGGACGTTTTCGTGAGCATCACCAAGTTGGTGTGGAGCTCATTGGAACAGCTGACGCTGATGCTGATGTCGAGGTCATAGCCCTGGCGGAAAACTTCCTGCGCTCCTTAGGCTTGTCGGCCTTTACGACGCAGCTGGGAACTATGGGTGACGCCGCTTGCCGGCCTGCCTACCTGGAGAAATTGACGGCTTACCTTGAGGCGAAGGAATCTGGCCTCTGTGAAGAGCATCAACCCAAGTGGCGCGCCAATCCTCTTCGTATTCTCGACTGCAAGAAGTCCAGCTGCGTGAGCGTCGCCGATGCCGGACCGATGTTGCTTGACCACCTCTGTGAGGACTGTGCATTGCACCACGAAAGAGTCCTCGAGGGTCTGGCCGAGGCGGGGATAGCCGTAGTGGCAAATCCGAAGTTGGTGCGTGGCTTTGATTACTACACCAGGACAACCTTTGAGTTCTCCTCGTCAGCCCTCGATGGCGCCCAGAATGCCCTCGGCGGTGGCGGTCGTTACGACGGCCTGGTGGAGATGCTCGGTGGACCGCAGAACCCAGGCATTGGTTTTGGGATGGGCATAGAGCGCGTGCTCTTGGCCTGTGATGCCGAGGGAGTTTTCACAGCCCCTGCTCCTCAACCTGAAGTATTTGTGATTGATGTCACCGATGGGCGAGCGGCGCGCGGCCTTGCCTTAGAGTTGCGTCGTCATGGCATCAGGGTTGAGCGAGCCTTTGACGCACGCTCGCTCAAGAGCCAGTTGAAGCAGGCTGATCGCTCCGGTGCCCTCCTGGCACTCATCGTGGGAAGCCGAGAAATCGAAGAAGGCATGGTCACGCTTCGTGACCTCAGAGACGGCGCCCAAGAGTCAGTTGTGGCTTCAGACATCGTTGCGGCTACGGTAACCGCCTTAGGCCGAGAGGGGCAGTAATGGCAGGAATCTTGTCGACATCTATGCGCACGCACGCTTGCGGGGAGATCTCTGAATCCCTGGTGGGTCAAGCGGTGACCGTCTGTGGCTGGGTGGCAAAGCGTCGCGAGCACGGCGAGCATCTGGCTTTCGTGGACCTTCGTGATCACTTGGGCCTCGTGCAATGCGTTGTGGATGGGGCTGCTGACCTGCGCAGCGAATATGTGCTCAGCATCACGGGAACCGTGCGCCTGCGTCCCGAGGGGACCATCAACGAAAAGCTGGGAACGGGCAAGGTTGAAATTGGTGACTGCAGCGTTGTGGTCCTCGCTGAGGCCGAGCCTCCTCCCATTCCTATCGATGGCCGTACTGATGCCGATGAAGCGGTTCGCCTGCGCTATCGCTACGTCGACCTACGCCAGGAGCGCTTGCAGCGCAATCTTCGTCTTCGCTCTAAGGTTCACGCCGCGATTCGCCTAGCCATGGACAGGCAGGGCTTCTGCGAAGTTGAAACCCCTTTGCTCTGGGCTCCTACACCTGAAGGCTCACGCGAGTTCGCCGTCCCCAGCCGCCTGCACGCAGGCAAGTTTTACTCCCTGCCCCAAAGCCCCCAGCTCGCCAAGCAGTTGCTCATGGTTGGTGGCCTAGACCGCTACTACCAGATTGCGCGCTGTCTTCGCGACGAAGACCTGCGCGCTGATCGCCAGTTCGAATTTACCCAACTCGACATGGAAGCTTCGTTTGTGAGTGCCGAGGATGTGATGGCCTTCGTTTCAGAAGCAGTCAGCGATGCAGCCGAGTTGGCCGTGGGGGAGCGTCCGACCATTGCCTCGATGACCTGGCAAGAGGCCCTCGAGCGTTACGGCACCGATAAGCCTGACCTGCGCTTTGGGATGGAACTCATTTCCCTGACTGATCTGTTTGCCTCGGCAGGTATTCGTGCCTTCGAGGCTCCTGACGTCAGGGCTATCTGTCTGAGCGGCGGCGCCGAGTTGTCACGTTCGAAGCTCGATGGCTTGGTTGATCAGGCTAAGAAACTCGGGGCCAAGGGTCTCGCATGGTTCAAGGTGGTCGAGACCGAGGGAGTGCTCAGCCTCGACTCACCACTCGATCGCTTCTTGTCCGACGAATTGCGCGCGTCCTTCGTGGCACGCATGAAGGCAGTTCCCGGCGACCTCATCCTGGTGGTGGCTGACGAACTCCGCCTCGTGTGCAACGTACTGGGCCAGCTACGCAGCCATCTGGGCAGTCCCCCCGTCCATGAAGGCCCTTACCGCTATGTCTGGGTGACGGATTTCCCCATGTTTGACGGCAGCGACGACCAGGGTCGGCCCGTGCCTGCTCACCATCCCTTCACCATGCCGCATCCCGATGATCTCGAATTGCTCTCTCGTGATCCCTTTGCCGTTCGCTCGCAGGCCTATGACCTGGTGCTCAATGGTTGGGAGCTGGGTTCAGGCAGCGTCAGAATTCACCGCCCCGATATCCAAAGCGAAGTTTTCACCGCTCTTGGTATTAGCAGCGAGGAAGCCGATGATCGTTTCGGCTTCTTACTGAAGGCCTTTCGCTATGGCGCACCGCCTCACGCTGGTTTTGCCTTTGGCACAGACCGCCTCGTGGCCATCCTCGCGGGCGAGGAGAATATTCGTGAAGTCATAGCCTTCCCGAAGACGCAATCAGGGTCAGATCCCTTAACCGGTGCACCGAGTGCGCTGAGTGCTGCGGCCTTGGCCGAACTCTCCTTGCGCCCGCTACCGCTTCCCCTAAAGGAATAAGACCACGGGCGAGGACCTCTTCAGCGCTGCTGCCGATGATCTTCTCGACCGGGTTGCTCCCTTGGCGGAGCGCTCGAGGCCTCGACGCTTGGCAGAGGTCTTAGGCCAAGACCATCTGCTTGGTCCTTCCGGGATACTCACCGCCATGGTGAGCAGTGGTCGTTTTCGCTCAGGCTTGCTCTGGGGGCCTCCAGGAACTGGCAAGACCACCATCGCACGCCTGCTTGCCGCTGAAGGTGATGCGAAGTTCGTGGCCCTGTCGGCGACCGGCTCGGGGGTAAAAGACCTTCGCCTCGTGCTTGAGCAGGCCGCAACAGATCTCGCGCACTATCAGGTGCGCACCATGGTCTTCATTGACGAAATTCATCGCTTCTCGAAATCCCAGCAAGACGTGCTCTTGCCCGGTGTTGAGCGTGGCGAAATTGTCCTCATTGGTGCAACCACAGAGAACCCCTTCTTTGAAGTCAATGCGGCGCTCTTGAGCCGCATGACGGTATGGCGACTCCAAAGCCTCGACGCTGAGGGTCTCGTCAGTATCTTGCGTCGTGGCCTAGGGATACTCGAAGCGTCAGCAAGTGCAGAGGCTCTCCAAGAGATCGCTGGGCTCTGCCAAGGCGATGGGCGAGCGGCCCTCGGTCTCTTGGAGGGCTCATGGGCTTTCACGCAGATGCGCGAGAGCGGCGAGATCTCCCAAGAGGACGTCTTAGCAGCCGGTCCTGAGCTGCTTGCCCAACATGGTCGAGACGCGCATTACGACCTCCTCAGTGCCTTCATCAAGTCCCTGCGGGGCTCTGCCGACCAAGCGGCGCTCTACTGGATGGCGCGCTTGCTCCAGGCGGGAGAGTCGCCACGGCTCTTGGCCAGACGCATGGTGATTATGGCGAGTGAAGACATTGGTCTCGCTGACCCGACGGCACTGCTGGCCGCCACGGCGGCCGCTCAGGCGGTGGAGTTTGTTGGTCTGCCAGAGTGTCAACTCAACCTGGCACAAGTCGTGCTTCATCTCTGTCGATCGCCAAAATCCCATGAAGCATCCACGATGCTCGGGCTCGCACAGGCCGATGCGGCTGAAAGTGGTGGCGCCGCTGTCCCGGAGTTGCTGCGAGATGGGCATTATCGCGCGGCGAGCAGTATTGGTCATGGAGTCGGCTATGTGAGCCCTCACGTGGACCCAAACGCGCACCGCGTAGAGGACTACCTTCCCGAGCACGCAAGGCCCAAGCCCTAGGGCCCCTGCCCCCCCTTCGGACTTCAGCCTGCGACCGGTAGGATTGGACAGATGGATAGCAATGAACTGCGGTCGAAGTTTCTCGGCTTCTTCGAGGAACGTGGCCACCAGGTAGTTCCTTCCGCCAGTTTGATCCCCCATGACCCATCAGTGCTCTTCACCATTGCGGGCATGGTGCCCTTCAAGCCCTATTTTCTGGGTGATGAAAAGCCACCAGCGAGCCGACTGACTTCGGTCCAAAAGTGCTTTCGTACAGTCGACCTCGACATTGTGGGCTCCACGACTCGCCACACCACCTTCTTCGAGATGCTCGGGAATTTCAGCTTCGGGGACTATTTCAAAGAGGGTGCCATTGATTTCGCCTGGGAATTGTTCACCGAAGCCCTCGGCGTGGATGGAGACAAACTCTGGGTCACGGTTCACGACACTGATGACGAGGCCGAAGAGATTTGGCGAGATCGTGTGGGAGTCCCGGCCGATCGCATCCAAAGGATGGGCGAAGACAACTTCTGGAAGATGGGGGAGACGGGGCCCTGCGGACCCTGTTCTGAGATCTACTACGACAAGGGTGCGAGTTACGGAGCCGATGGAGGACCAGCGCAGGGTGGCGATGAGCGCTTTGTCGAAGTCTGGAACCTGGTCTTCATGGAGAAAAACAATCAAGACGGACAACTCCTGGACCTCCCCACCAAGAATGTGGACACCGGAGCCGGCCTTGAGCGCCTCCTGGCCTTGCTCACCGGCAAGGACTCCATCTTTGAGACCTCAGCCTTTACTCCGATGCTCGAGGCCGCGCAGTCGCTAACCGGCGCTAGCTACGGCAAGACCGAGGCGGATGACGTACGACTACGCATCTTGGCCGATCACGCGCGTGCCATGACCATCCTGGCCTCAGACGGGGTAATCCCTGGCAACGAAGGCCGCGGCTATGTGATGCGACGTGTAGTGCGCCGAGCAGTCTTGGCGGCTCGACGGCTGGGCAGCACGACTGGCGTCGTGGAGCCACTGGTGCAAGCCACCGTGGAATCCATGTCCGGCGCTTATCCCATCCTGCAATCCGGTCGCGATCAAATCCTTGCCACCCTGCAGCGTGAAGAGGAAGGTTTTGATCGCACCCTGCGCAACGGCCTCAAGTTGCTCGAAGAGGAACTCGCCTCTGGCGCAAAGCATGGCGCCAAAGTGCTCTCAGGAGCCACCGCATTCACCTTGCATGACACCCACGGATTTCCGGTTGAGCTAACCGAAGAAATCGTGGCGGAATCTGGCATGAGCGTCGACAGGCAGGGCTTTGATGCAGCCATGACGGAGCAGCAAGAACGTGCACGTAGTGACGCCAAAACCAATCGTGCTGGCGACGAAGAGGTCTATCGCGAGATTGTCCAGGCTCACGGACAAACGGTGTTCACCGGACGCGATGCCCTCGCTTTGTCCGTGGAGACCAGCATCGTGACGAGCTTGGAAGCTGAGGACGGCATCGTGGAGATCTTCCTTGCTTCCACACCGTTCTACGCGGAGAGTGGTGGCCAGGTTGGTGATACCGGAAGCATCGAAACGGCGACCGGCAAGGCGGTGGTGATTGACACCATCAATGCCGTACCTGGTCTCGTGGTTCATCGAGCCAAACTGACGGGTGAAATCACCGCGGGGCAATCAGCATTGGCAGCGATTGATGTTGAACGCCGCAATGCCATCCGCAGAAATCACACGGCTACCCACCTGCTCCATGCAGCCTTGCGTGAGGTCCTTGGGGATCATGTTCGCCAGCAGGGTTCCCTGGTGGCTCCTGACCGCCTGCGCTTTGACTTCACCCATACCGCCGCCCTGAGTGATCAGGAGCGTGTGGAGGTCATTCAGCGGGTTAACGCAGCAATCTTGCAAGACCCAGCGGTAGAGACGACGGAGACTTCCAAGTCCGATGCTGAGGCCATGGGGGCCGTAGCCTTCTTTGGCGATAAGTACGGCGAGACCGTCAGAGTGGTGCGTGCAGGCTCAAGCTCCCTGGAGTTTTGTGGTGGAACGCACGTGGACAGTCTTGGCATGATCGGATCCATCCAACTGGTGAGTGAGGCTTCCATTGGCGCCAGTACGCGCCGCATTGAGGCCATCAGTGGTCTGGCGGCGGTAGAGCGATCCTTGCAGCGTGAAGCACAAATCCAAGAGATCGCCAGCACCTTGCGCAGCGAGCCTGAAGAGATCGTGGCTGCGGCCACACGCCTCTTTGAACGCGCACGTGGCCTCGATAAGGAGCTCGCCGCAGTCCGCCAGAGCGGTTTGAGTGATATTGCTAAGCGCATAGCCCAAGAGCATCCTGAAGGTGCGATTGTGGCCCGACTTGATGGTTACGGTCCTGACGAATTGCGCCAGCTCGCTCAAGACGCTGTCGGTGCGGAGCGCATGTGTGTACTTGCAGGCGTCAGTAGTGAAGGCAAGCCTGCCGTCGTCGTCGTTTCTGATGGCAGTCATGACGCAAAAGCAATAGTGAGAACATTGGCCGGCTTTATTCAAGGTGGCGGCGGCGGCAACGAGCGCGTGGCTACCGCTGGCGGAAGAAATCCCGAAGGAATTGCAGAAGTCTTGGAAGCCGCGCAGGAGCTGCTTAGGTCGTGAGTTCGTCAAGGGTCCTTGGCCTCGACGTAGGTCATCGTCGCATTGGCGTGGCGGTTTCGGATTCAGCTGGGCGACTCGCAGTCCCCGTTGGCATCGTTGAGCGCAGCAAGGACGACCCTGCAGCAATCGCAGCCTTGGTGAATCTCGCCGAAGAATATGGCGTCTCCACCGTGGTGGTCGGAGATCCCATTGGCTTAACCGGAACCCCGGGAGCAGCATCGGAGCGTATTGCGGACTTTCGCGAAGCCTTGTGTTTAGCGCTTGCTAGCCGAGACATCGCCGTCCATGCCGTAGATGAGCGCTTCACCACGGTCACCGCCACTGCACGACTCCGCGAAGCTGGCCTCAATGCAAAGCAGATTCGCAGCAGAGTCGATGCCTCAGCTGCCGTAGTCATCGTTGAGCAATGGTTGGAGGCAGCGCGATGAGCGACGAGAGCACGCCCATCCCAGTCACCGTAGAGAGCGTTGATCGCAGCGAAATCATGGCCAGTCGTCGCCAGCACTCACGAAGAAAGAAGCTGCTGGCTGGCCTCTTACTTTCGGGCTTTGGCATCATTGCGCTCTTTAGTCTTTGGTATGAACTCCAAGTTCACTCCAGCGCTGACACGAAGCATTGGGTGGTGCTTGAGGTTAAGCCAGGGGATGGGCAGGCATCGTTGGCGAACAGCTTGGCTAGCAAGAAGGTCATCTCGCAGAGCTTTGCGTTTCGCCTCTACGCCACTATCCACTCGAGCCCTGCGCTGCAGCCTGGCTTGTATGCCTTCCACCCCGGCCAATCATTCCCTCAGATTCTCGAAAGCCTTCAAGGTCCCCCCAACGCTTCACGCTTCACGGTTTTACCTGGATTTACCCTCGCAGAGGTAGCAAGTCGCATTGCAAGTATTCATCGAGTGGATCTGGCGAAACATTTCAGTCGGGCCTATGCGCACATGGCTGTTCATTCCAAAGTTGTACCGAACGCGAGCACGCTCGAAGGAAAAATTGGTGTTGGTGAATACATAATCATGCCTGGAGAAAAAGCTGTTGACCTGCTTGCGCAAATGGTGCAGCGCTTTGATGCCGAGGCCAGGTCGGTGGGGCTCTTTACTGCGACCAAGGTCGAGGGTCAATCTGCCCTCCAGGTCATCAACGTAGCTTCCGTGGTTGAAAAAGAGGGTTACTACGTCAAAAATATGCCGCAGGTCTCCAGGGTCATCTACAACCGTCTCGCTAAGGGAATGCCCTTGCAGATGGACTCAACCGTGCTGTACTCCCTTGGCCAAGATGGTGGGCCCGTAACCGCGGCCATGCTGAAGATTCCCTCCCCCTACAACAGCTACCTCCACGGTGGCCTGCCCCCAACCCCAATATGCACGCCCTCAGTGGAGGCTCTTCGCGCCGCGGTGCATCCCGTGACAGGTTCTTGGCTGTTTTTTGTGGTCGTCGATAAGAGTGGCACGGAAGCATTCTCGAATAGCTATGCCGAGCAGTTGCATAATCAAGATCTGGCCAGAAAGCGCGGGCTGTAGCGATGGCCCTCCAAAACACCGTGGGTGTCGTCGGTCAGCCCATCAGTCACTCGCTTTCGCCCTTCATTCATCGAGCGGCTTTTTCGATGCTCGGTCTCGAATGGCAATCTGGAGCCCGTGAAGCCGGCGAGTCTCAAGTGGACGAGGTCATCGACTGGTTGGGGCGTGAAGAGGTCAGGGGATGTTCAGTGACCATGCCTCTCAAGTCCGCCCTCGTTGATCGGATGGATAGCGTTTCCGATGAGGTGACGCGCCTCGGGGCTCTGAACTGTGTCCTAGCTAAGGATGGGTTCCTTCAGGGCCATTCAACAGATGGCGCAGGTTTCCTTGCAGCTCTCGAAGATGAACTCTCGGTCGACCTTCACGGACGAAGCCTTGGGATTTTGGGAGCAGGGGGAGCGGCTCGAGCCATTGCGCTAAGCGCCGCCAAGGCCGGAGCCAGTGAGGTGCTCATCTTGGCGCGAAGCACGGCTCATGGCGAAGCTGCGATTCATTTGATTGGATCTCCCGCTATCAGGCTTGCGCAGGCTGAAGAGTTCGCTGATTGTGACGTCGTGGTGAACGCAACGCCGGTGGGGATGGAGGGGACGGCTGCGCAGGATGCTCTTCCCCTTATTTCGCCCAGCCAGCTGGGCAGCGATGCCGTCGTCTGTGATTTGGTCTACTCGCCCCTCAGTACGCCCTGGCTGCAGGCCTGTGATCTTGGTGGCCACCGAAGTATGGGAGGCCTGAGCATGCTGGTGCATCAAGCCTTAGGTCAGATCCAACTGTGGACAGGGCAGGCACTGCCAGCAACGGGAATAATTGCGGAACTCAAAAGGCAACTGTCATGACGAGTTATGCACCTTTGGACCTCCATCGTCCCCGCGAGCGACGTTGGGATTTGATCCTCATTGGCGGGGCCTTGGCAGCTGGTGTTTTTGGGCTAGTCATGGTCTACACCGCAACCAGTTCGGGTTTAGCAGTATTGGGCGTCACGAGTTCTTACTTCTTGAAACGTCAGGCACTATTTTTGGTACTCAGTATCGTGGTGATGTTGCTCATTATGAGGCTTGACTACCGCCGCTACGAGCCCTTTGCCTACGGCATTTACGGCCTTGTCGTGCTCTCCTTGCTAGCCGTCATGAGTCCCATCGGATCGTCCTCATTAGGTGCGTCACGCTGGTTCGCCCTAGGGCCACTTCGGATTCAGCCTTCTGAATTCGCGGTATTGGGCATGATTTTGGTGACGGCAACGATTGGTGCGCGAAATCCCGAGGGACTCTCTTGGCGAACGGTAGGACTCATCCTTGGCCTCACGTCCTTGCCGGCTGGGCTGATCTTGATGCAGCCTGACATGGGAACCGCAATCATCTTGCTACTCACCACCTTGGCGATGCTCTTGGCGCTTGGTGTTCCCGTGCGCTTTGTCCTCGCTTTAGTGGCTCTGGGGATTTTGGCTGTCTATCTCGCGGTACAGATTGGCTTTTTGCATCACTACCAAGTCATGAGGCTGACCAGTTTCTTGCATCAAAACACGACCGACCCCAAGTTGCAGCAGTACGTCTACAACGTGAACCAAGCGAAGGCCGCTATTGGTTCAGGAGGGCTCTTTGGCTCAGGGATAGGCCAAGGTTCACAGACAAATCTGGGCTATGTCCCTGAACAACAGACGGACTTCATTTTCACCGCCGTTGGCGAGCAGCTTGGCTTCTTTGGCGCCACAGGTGTGCTCGCCTTGCTCGCACTCATTGCTTCGAGAATCCTGCGTACGGCCTTTGTGGCGCGTGATCAGGTCGGCAGGGTTATCTGCGTCGGCGTGTTCACCTTCTTCGGGTTTAGCGTCTTTGAAAATGCGGGGATGACCATGGGCATAATGCCGGTGACAGGCATTCCCTTGCCCTTCTTTTCCTATGGTGGATCTGCTTTGCTGTGTTTCTTCATGGCCATAGGTCTCGTCGTTAATGTCTTCGCACGAAGGAACGGTGCATAGTGACCAATGATGCTTCATCCCCATCGACGGGTTTTGGCCTGGTCGACGTCACCGATGTGACCGTTCATCTTCCTGAACCTCATGCGACGGTTACTCTCCATGAGCGAGATGCGCCATTCAGAGTTTTTCGCTTTCCCATTGGAATTCCTGAGGCGGTGGCACTTGAACACGCACGCCTCGATGAAAAAGCTCTACGGCCGAGTACGCACGAGCTCTTTAGCGAGGTCCTGACCCGCCTGCGCGCTGACATTGTGGCACTCCGCATTACCGGTCGCAAGGGGACGGTGGTGATCGGAGAGCTAGACCTGATGAGCCCCGCAGGCTTGATCACCATGCCCTGCAGGCCTTCTGACGGCTTGATACTTGCCAGTCGTCAGGGGGTAAGTGCTCCCGTACTGGTTGCTGAAGCCTTGCTCGATGAGGTGGATGAGTAGGCCTTGCGCGCATTGGTCTCGGCTGATTCATTTGAGATCCTCATTAAGACCGCCACCAAGATGTAGTTGGCAACCAAGGAAGATCCGCCATAAGCAACAAAGGGCAGGGTAATTCCGGTGAGCGGAAGAATCCTTAGAACACCAGCCATGATGAAGAAAGCTTGAAAGCCGACCACAGTAGTGAGCCCCGCTGCCGTGAGACGAGCAAAGTCACTGCGTGCCGATTGGGCAATTCTGAAGCCCGACCCGATGAAGAGCGCGAAGGCCAGCACGACACAAGCCGCTCCGATGAGCCCAAGCTCTTCGCCGATTGCCGAAAAGATCATGTCTGAGGTGATCTCGGGTACCCATTGTCCTGAATGACCTAGGCCTAATCCTGTGCCCCCGACGCCTCCATTGGCCATGGCGTACCAGCCTTGGACCAGTTGTGCACCCTGATTGTTTACCCATTGAGGGGACCAGGGGTCCAGCCAAATCGAAACGCGAACGTGGACTTGATGGAAAAGCTGTGCCACCACGAAAGCGCCAACGGCAAAGAGCGCAGCGCCACCGACAAGATAACGACGACGCCCGGTAGCGAGCCAGAGCATGGCTAGGAAAAAGGTGAAGAGAAGCATGGCAAAGCCGATGTCGTTTTCGCTACCAATGATCGCCATCGCGAGTCCCCACATAAGCAGGATGGGCATGAGCGGCCGGGGGTCAATGACGAGTCGGTCCCCGATGCGAACTGAAGGGATGGAGAGGACTTCTTTCTTGTCAGAGAAGTATGAGGCAAAGAACACGACGAGTAAGAGTTTGGCAATCTCAATTGGCTGGAAGCGGATGGGGCCTAAGCCAATCCATAGGCGTGCACCATTAACGGTGTGGCCAAGGCCGGGCAGCAAGGGGGCAAGGAGGAGGGCTACGGCGATGATGAGCAGGAAGTAGCGGTATCTATCGAGATCTCTGGAGCGGCGAACAAGGAGCAGGGTGATGACGTAACCGATGACGCCGATGGCAGTCCAAGAGGCCTGCAATTGCGCTCTGGTGGGATTCCATCGCACGATGATCACGTAGCCCAGGCCGTTGAGGAAAGAGACAATAGGGAGCAGCGCAGGATTGCCGAGGGGTACTAACCATCTATTGACTAGGTGCACCATCATGGCCAAGCCCAAGATCAGCGCGAGAAAACCGAATACATGGGGAGGGATCCTTCCCTTCGCGCCAATATTGGCTAAAACATAGAAGGCCAAGGTCAGCGAAGAGGTGAAGACCAGTAGCCAAAATTCGATTCTCCGCGGGGCTTTGCTGCCCCTCACAAAACGGGGCAGGAAGCGCTCACCCTTGTCGCTGCTCTGAGTTTCGGGCGTCTCCACGGGGCGAATCGTACCCTTCCGATAGGATAAACCAGAGGACACACCATGGAAACCGAACTCTCAGCCCTCATCGACAGCCCTCCCCAGCCTTCGCTGAGGGCCGTTTTAGACGAAGTTGGGGTGGATCGCTTTGCGAACCGGGAGCTCTCTCGCTTGGATTTTGGCCAGCGTCTCCTTGAACTGGCTGCAGATAGTGCGCTGCCCGTCCTTGACAGGGTCAAGTTTCTCGCTATTTTCTCAGAACTGCTCGATGAGTTTTTCCAGGTACGTGTTGCCGGCCTAGAGGATCAAGAAGTTGCCGGGGTGCGAACTCGCTCATCCGACGGCCTTCGTCCCGCTGAGCAACTTTCGGCTATTCGCGATCGGGTCCTCGAGTTGATCGCTTACGAAGAAGAAGTCTTCTCTCAGCACCTCGCACCTGCCCTGCGGGAGAGCCAGGTTGAACTCGTCGAATACTCTGAACTCGCTGGCGAGGATGTCGCCTTCCTTAAGGCTTACTTCCAGCGTGATGTCTTTCCTGTCCTTACGCCACTAGCCGTTGACCCCGGCCATCCCTTCCCCTATATCTCGAATCTCTCCATCAATCTCATTGTTGAAGTGCGAGACCCTCGTAGCGATGAGCTG
>Ga0114962_10003597_pt1 | contig 12522 bp, 17 predicted proteins | sample C_130820_MF_Meta_FD_87017 | JGI IMG/M metagenome (GOLD analysis project Ga0114962, IMG submission 87017) | Freshwater microbial communities from Lake Croche, Canada to study carbon cycling - C_130820_MF_MetaG | ecosystem: Environmental > Aquatic > Freshwater > Lake | place: Lake Croche, Canada... | reverse complement strand
CTCCTGAGCTAGATTTTTTTGACAATCTATCTGCTGTGTGCTATTTAGCGCGACAACCGGGTTACGCAAATTAGTGGCTCCTCGACCTGGGCTCGAACCAGGGACCTACGGATTAACAGTCCGAACAAAACCAAATTTCTCTTTGTTGATTTTTGTTGACCATTTCTTTGTTTGACTCTGTAAATGGCTTATTTATTGAATTTCAAGCCGATTCGTTGATTCCTGATAATTCCACATTATTCCAGTAAACTCTCTACATGGCATCTACATGACCTCTACACGCCAATTTGGGAGAAATCAATGGGTAATACAAAAGAAGTATCAAAGGTAAGTTTTACCGCTCCCAAGATTGCTACTTTCACCTGTCCTACTGGTAAATCACAGGCATTTCTGTGGGATGCAAAGACGCCAGCCCTTGGATTGAGGGTGACTTCTTCTAATGCCAAGTCCTACATATTTGAAACTTGGTTCAATGGCAAAAGTTTGCGAATGACCATTGGGGATGTGTCAACTTGGTCAATATCCAAGGCTCAACAAGAGGCAAGAAGGCTCAAAGTCCTGACCGACCAAGGAATAGACCCTAGAGAAGAACGGGCGCAAATCAATGCTCAAACCATCGCAAGGCAAGTAAAGGGTGTCAGTGCATTGGCAGTTTGGGATGAATATTTAAACGATAGAAAAGCAAAGTGGGGTGAGCGACATCTTGCAGACCACCAAGAAATGGTCAGGCAGGGGGGCGCTGTTATCACTAGGGGGGCAAAGGCAGGGCAATCCAAAATCAAGAAAGACGGCATATTGCGGGTAGTCTTGAATAGACCTTTGGGTGAAATAAATAGGGAGGTAGTTGGGGCTTGGATTAAAAAAGAGAGTTCAGACAGACCAGCAAGGGTAAGACTAGGTTTGGCTTTGCTTAAAGCCTTTATTGCATGGGCTGGTGAGCATCCCAAATACAAGAATGTTGTAGATGTAAGGGCATGTGAAAGATTGACAAGGGAACTTCCAGCGATGCAGTTGAAAGACGATTGTTTGGAAAAATCACAATTAGGAATATGGTTTCAAGAGGTCAACAAGTTAGGCAGTCCAGTAATCAAGTCCTACCTGCAAATATTGTTACTTACTGGTGCAAGAAGGAATGAGTTAGCAACCATGAAATGGGCTGATGTTGATTTCCAGTGGCATACAGCAATCATTAGGGACAAGGTTGAGGGAACGCGAAAAATCCCACTTACTCCATACGTTGAGTTGCTGCTTAATCAACTACCAAGGGTCAATCAGTATGTTTTTAATAGCCCTACAGCCAAGTCAAAACATATAACCGAGCCACGCATTGCACACAATCAGGCATTAGATGCAGGAGGCTTACCTACTCTGACCTTACATGGCCTGAGGCGGTCTTTTGTAACTTTGGCTGAGTGGGTCGAATGTCCAGCAGGAATTACTGCTCAAATCATGGGTCAGAAGCCCTCGGCAATCGCAGAAAAGCACTACATCAAGCGCCCAGTCGACTTGCTTAGGCAATGGCACACCAAAATTGAGAAATTCATTCTTGACGAGGCGGGTATTCCACAACCTAGGGAAAACGCAAAACGGCTGAGAGTTGTGAGCAAGAAATAATCGAATAGACCTTGCCTAGCCCGACGGGGTAAAAATCGAGTACCTCACTCGACTGGCAAGGTTCTTTTTATGAGGACGCTGTGAGGAGCGATATATGGATGGACTTCTAGATGAGGAATGGTTGCACTATTCCTATGTCGGTCATACCGCAACTTGGAAAGTAGTTTTGCTATCACTCAACATAAATCCAAAGTATGCTGAGATAGAAAGAGACGATTACGCTTACTTTAGGGAAACAACAACCAAAATAATAAGACTAGATAGACGAGAGTATTCTGGTGGCGTTACCAACTCGCAAATACAAGAGCGTTACGAAATTATCGAAAATAGAAAATACGAAGGCCAATATTTTGTTGGAAATTATGAGGTGAACATCCAGCGATTCGTGGAGTTTGCAGAAAAAATTAACCTACGTCCCTTACCTGAAAAATTCCTTAAGTTGTTTAAAAAGGAAATTAATCTAACTAGCAACAAAGAGGAGGCTACAAAACCTACAGTTGCTGAAAACACTCTAAGGTTAAAACGTCCACAAAGAACACGAGATTACAACGTTGGGCTGTATAACGCAGTCAGTATCCTTTTTGAAAAAAATAAACAAGTTCCATCTGGGCTTGAAATACTTGAAGTATGGAGAAATGAAAAACCAAGAGAAATTTTCGAGGTATTGAACAAGTCTTTTAAATACCTAGACGAATACGGTGAGGTAAAAGAGGTTGATATGGCAAACCTGAATAAAGCAATTTCTCGACTTTTTGAAACCGATTAGTTTCCGATAGTTTCTGATAGTTTCTGATAGTTTCTGATAGTTTCTGATAAACGCCGATTAGGCATTTAACCTAGTAAAAAACATTAACTCTTAGAACAATCAATCCTGTTTTCAACGAAAGGATTGATATGACAACTCCAAGTTATGCGACTGCTTTATCTAAAGTGGCCACAAATAGAGACCTAATTTCAACTCATGAATACGGAACTCTGATTGATAGGTCATCTCAGACCATAAGGAAAAACTATTGTCAAACTGGTGAGGCGTTTGGCCTTCGACCGATAAAAATTGGCAACCGTCTTATGTGGCGTGTCAATGATGTCGCTAGGTTGATTGAGGAGGGTGAGAGCAAATGAAAAAAAAGCCCACCCCAGTAAAAACTGAGATGAGCGTCCTAAGCAAGCGCAATCTTAAAACCAAAATATATCGGAGGCAAGCAAATGTTTGACTCTGAAAAACAATTTACTAATGCCATTCGGTCGTATGGTTTTACTCCACCTTTACCCATAAATGTTGACGGTAGATTTCATCGTTTTAGCACTAATGAAAAGCAAAACGACAAGGCTGGGTGGTATATCTATAACCACGATGACATTCCATGGGGTGCATTTGGATGCCATAGAGCAGGCACTCGCGTAGGTTGGCGCGCCAACATAGGTAGAGAACTTACCGTAGCAGAAAAAGCGACATTTAGGCAGAGGCGCGAAACACTTGATAACAGGTTCAAAGAAGAGTCTTTAAGTCATGGCTATGAATACCAGCCAGACTACAAAGAATTTGTAGAAGACTTGGAATTTGCTACTGAGCATGAATATCTGATTGCCAAGGGCGTGAAAGCATATGGGGTACGCATTTATCAAAATCTACTATTGATTCCAATGTATCGGAATGGTGAAGTGGTTGGATATCAATCAATAAGCCCAGTTGGAGAGAAGAGATTTGCAAAGGGTGTTAAGCCTAAGGGATGCTATTTTTTGATTGGTGAAGTCAACGACTCGAACCATATTTGCATTTGTGAAGGATATGCAACGGGGGCTTCAATACATGAGGCGACTAACTACCCAACCGTTGTTTCTTTTGGTGCTGATAACTTGAAGTTGGTTGGTCAAATATTCCGAGAAACCTTTCCAACCTCTAGTTTGATATTTTGTGCGGACGACGATTGGAAGCGTGAACCAAATCTTGGTGTTGTGAAGGCTAACGAGATTGCGATGTTAGTCAATGGGCTAGTAGCAACACCTACTTTTAGTGAGTTGCGGTCTGACAATATGACTGACTTCAATGACATGCATCAATTGTTTGGTCTAGATGCCGTCAAAAAAGCCTTAGGCGAAGCAAAGGCGCCTACCTATGGGGCGATAGGGGACGACTGGGCAGAGCCCGCCCCTCTGCCTTCCTTGCCTTCTGTAGCACCATTTGACTATGAATTGTTACCTGATGCTCTTAGAGATTGGATTCAAGATATTTCTGAGAATATGCAAAGCCCGCCTGATTTCTCTGCAGTTGGCGCAATAGTCACACTTTCAAGCCTGATAGGCGCAAGAGCAAAAGTTGCTCCTAAAGTCAACGCGGAATGGTTTGTATATCCAAATTTGTGGGGAATGATTGTTGGTCGGTCAAGCGCTAAAAAAACGCCTTCTCTTGAGCCTGTACTGAAACCTTTGTACAAAATGCAACTTATTGAATCTGACCGAATCAAGGAGGCGATTCACGCATGGGAGGCTGAAAATACTTTCCATGAACTAAGTATCAAGGGCGGTCAAGAAAACGCAAAAAAAGAAATTAAAAAAGGTTCGATTGATAAGGCTAAAAGTTTTTTGGTTTTTAATGACCCACCAGTAAAGCCAATAGAAAGACGATTTGTCGTAAACGATTCCACTGTTGAAAAGTTAGGTGAAATATTAAGCGGAAACACATGGGGAACTCTGTGCTTTAGGGATGAGTTGTATGGGCTATTGAAAAGCATGGACAAGCAGGGGCAAGAGGGGTCTAGAGCCTTTTATTTGACAAGTTATAACGGTAATGAACCCTACACTTTTGACCGCATTATGCGAGGCACGGTCACGATTCCGAGGGTTTGTCTATCGCTGCTGGGAGGCATACAACCGAGTCGCTTGCAGGAATACATAACCGGAGCAATTAGTGGCGGAGCAGGGGACGATGGTTTGCTCCAGCGATTTGGACTAGCGGTATATCCAGACATGAAGCCAAGTTTTGAATATGTTGACCGTCAACCTAATTTACATGCTATTGAGCGAGCCTATGCGGTATTTCAGCGATTATCTGAATTTGAGCCAAATGAAGAAGTGCCATGGAGATTTGACGATGAGGCTCAGCCTATTTTTATCGATTGGTTGACGGATTTAGAGCAGGCTGTAAGAAGTGATGATATGCATCCAGCGATGGAAAGTCACTTGTTGAAGTACGAAAAACTGATTCCATCACTGGCACTAATATTCACCTTAATCGATAACCCAAATAAAGAGAAAAAAATAGCCAAAACAGAATTGGTAAGGGCATTGGCTTGGGAACAATACCTAAGAACCCATGCAGAAAGAATTTATCACTCTGCCAATACACCCAGTGTGTCAGGCTCAAAGCGAATACTTGCAGAAATTGTCAAGGGCAGCGTGCAAGACGGTTTTACCGCCCGAGAGATTGCAAATAAAAACTGGAGCGGTCTTAACCGAGTCGAAGCGGTCAACCATGCATTGGAATTACTACTTGACCATGGTTACTTGCAATGCGTCACTACCAAATCACCAGAGGGGGGAAGGACTAGCACCAAGTACATCATCAACCCATTGCTTCTCGCAAAGGCAGAGAAAACATGAAATACGCCACTCATGTGACTACAAAACCAACGAAACCTAGTTTTGTAGCCTTTGTAGTTGCATGGATTAGGTAATTTCTATTTTTTAAGGTTTTGTATGAATTGGCTAGAAGTACTGAAAACTCAATCCAAGAAAAGTGTTGAAGAGTCCGCCAAAGGAATTGAAAAGCAGAGCGTTCAATATTCAACATTAATTGTCAGGCTGGTTCAAAAAGGTATGACTTTGAGTGATGCTGTACAAGTAGAGTTCAGGCTCAATACTAGAAGCGCTGAGCATGACGACAGAACGCTTTGTTACGAATGCTTGAACCTTAGGGGTGACAACACATATTGGCGTTGTGCAAAGCCCGTTCAAGCGGGAATTTCTGTTCATAAGGAAAATGACTCGATAGGAAAACTTGTTGCTTTGTTCCAAAGGTGTGATGCATTTCAATCCTATTTGCAATAAAGTGTGAAAGAAAAAAAGGATTTATATGGCGAAAAAACCACCTGCTAGCAATCCAAATGCCATCAAACTGGATGAGCGACACCTAACCGCAGGCTTGATAGACAACCTGTCATCAGAGATGACCCCCAACCACTTGGTGGCATCCATGACCACCCTGTCTGTGAACACTGCTTTTACAGTAAAAAAGTTTGCCAATGTGGGTGACGATGTTGAGGTGTCTGACTACATCCTTGAACTGCAAAAGGCAGGTAATGAGGTGGTGAGTGGTGACCTTGGCAGGCTCGAGCGGATGCTGACCAAACAAGCCATTGCCTTGGATTTGATTTTCAACAGACTGGCTTTAAAGGCAACCAGTGCGGAATACATAAAGAACTATGAGGCTTTTATGCGCTTGGCTTTTAAGGCACAGGCGCAATCAAGATGCACTGTGGAAGCATTGGCAATGCTCAAGCATCCGAAGCCCTATATTCAGACCAACATTGGGCAGGTTGGACACAATCAGGTCAATAATACCTATACCACTACACCATCTAATGATGGCATACATATGCAATCAGAGGCTGAGAAAAAACAAACTGCGCCAAACAAACTATTGGATAAAGTGTCTGTTTAACAAAGGAGTTCCCATGAAAACCGATTTATATACAAAGGCTGTCTTGACTGTTATTGCCATTGCGCTCTCAGCCATTGCTTTGCAAAACGCTCTTCCATCGGCAATCGCGCAAAGCGGAATTCAAAAAGTAGTTGTTTGCGAAAGTCAGTACAACTGTGCAAGTGTTGATGGTGGTGGTCTTAGAGTCAGTCCAAGATGACTTGGTCACCCGAGCGCAAAGCCAAGCAGTCCCAAGCCATCAGGCAGTGGCAACCTTGGACTAAGTCCACAGGTGCAAAGACCACCCAAGGCAAGGCTGTGGTCTCTCGCAATGCCTTTAAGGGCGGACATAGACCTCACCTGCGCCAACTAGCAAAAGACCTATCTGAGGAATTTGGCTTTGCTCAAGACCTGATTAAAAGATGCCAAGAATATCAGGCAGTCACATAATCACATATGTATGCAACTATCTCTTACCTGCACATTATTTGCATAAATGTGCTGTTTATCGTCTCAGGTGCAATCGGCGTAAAAGGCTCATAAGGGAAATCTTTATTCGTTACCACTTTTCCCAAAAGACTTGGCTCAGCGAATGTTGTTGTTGCGACCAAACGAATGAGTTCTTTTTTGCAGTCAATTTCAATCTTTGACCGAGCCGAACGCCAATCATCTATTTCAGAGGTCTTTGCGTCTAACTTCAACTCTAACTTCATCCACGCAGTGCGCATATTCCCATCTTTGCGGATTGTGGCGAGGTCAATGAAAAACTTATTCCCCAACGAACCTTCTGTAATAAAGCGCCACTCTGCGAAAGCAGAGCCTGATACGAGTAATAAGGTTAAAAATAGTGTTCTGTTAAGCATGGGTAAAAGCATGGCAATCCTTTTAAAAAGTAACGCTGTGATTGCATTCATATTAAAACGAGTTAATTTGGCACATAATAATATCTGATATCAATTTGAAGACCATCGCTGACCCGCATTGGAAGAAAGGTGGACAAATGAACATCTCAACAGGAATCTATAGACTTGCCCAAATCATCAAGTGGTTTGGCAGGGTGATTGGTGGGTTTTGGTTTGTTGGCGTTGCCATTACTTTTTTGAACTCAACAGACATAACACCTGCATTAAAGTCAGACACTATCTTTTTTTTGGGGTCATCAATAATTTTTGTGTTGACTACAGAGGCAATCGCTTGGGTTTTGGAGGGATTTGCCAATGACTGACGTAAGTGAAGAAATTAAATCGCTATTCATTGGCTTAGTAGTAATTGCTGCAATTTTTCAATACAACCATCCAAAGACTGAATATGAAGTCAATGGAATTGTTGTTGCTGAAACAGAATGCAACAAAAAGTCGAAAAGTACTTGTTATAAGAAACTCGAAAAAATTAAGATTACTTACACAAGAAACTCTAGCAAAGTCCTATACATGATGTATGACCTTGATGGAGAGCCTAATCAATCAATCTATGAATTGGATAAGTGCTTAGTAATGAATGAGGAAATCTTCGGCTGTGCAGGACTTGTTAGAAGAGGTGATGCCATTGCAATCGATTCAGAAAAAACAGCAATGCCTAAAAATCAATTTGGATTCCATCAAGTCATAACTTCAAAGGTCTTTAAATTTCTGCCAAATACCTCTTTATATTCCGCTGACCAAGTAAATTTCTTACAGGAATGGATTTTTTAAATGACTTTGAAAATCTGTTTTGGACTAACACTTCTTTTGCTTTTTGTAGGTTGCTACCCAAAGAGCGAGGTGGACAAATGCGTTGAAGCAATATTAGAGAGTAATTGCATTGATAGTGGTGAAATCAAGAGATGCAAAAAAGAATTGAGTAGTTACCTTGGTGATGAATACAGAATGAGGTGCATGAGAGCGCAAGCAGGCAAGTAATGACAACCAAAAAGGAATCAATGAGATGAAAACCAAGTTAGCCAGTTGTTTAGTTCTAGGGGCTTTACTTTTTCCCAATTCTTATGCGGGCATGACTTATGGCGGGATTGACTGCGGAAAGTGGAATCAACTGAAGTCCGATAGTGACAAATTTTGGTTGCTTGGTTATATGTCCGGTTTGAGCATGCAGCACACCATAAACACTGTTAACAAAGATGACCCACTAGGAAAAATATCTTCCGCGTATCAAATTTGGAGTTGGATGGATAACTATTGTCAGAAAAATCCACTAAATACAGTTGTTCAAGGTGGTCATCAGTTGTTTGAAGAACTCAAGAAGAAATGACAAAAACAATCTGATTATTCCAATTTAGGGACAGGTCAGAGGTTGTGCCTTAAGGCTGGTATGTAGTTGGTGAGCAAAAACTATGTGAGGAGCGTGTTGTTGTAAATTTCACTAACCTTAAAACATCTTACTCTTATATAATTTATAAATATTTATAAGGTCTAAGAGGGTTAGGTAGATTATTTAATTCAACATTAGTTGATTATTGTGATTAGACAATTAGTTGTTTGGCTTCTCAAAGCCTGTCGGCGTGCAAACGGCATAAACGTTGAAACCGATTTCACTTTCCCACTTGTTTACCCTCTATCTGGGAATTAAAAAAAGTTTATCTTGTGTTTTAAGGAATAAGTTCTTTTTTCGGTCCAATATTCATACTTCAAAACCCCGTCCTCCATGTATATTTTTTCATTGTTGTTGTTTGTTGCGCATGTAAAATTTTTGCCGTCAATAACAGTACATTTTTTGAAATAATCTTTAATAGTGCTTGTACTGTAGCCTTCGTCATGTTTCTCCATGGCTGTGCTGTTACTTCCAGCCTTGTAGGTCTCAATGCCCACAAATCTATCGTCATCTGTTATTTTGTATTTCATCGTGAAGGTGTCGCCATCATCTCTGTTCCATACATAAATTTTTTGTATTTCAAAGCACCCAGTTAGAAAAAATAACAGAATTAAGGAATTGAAACTATTAATTAGTTTTTTCATTTGAATTGTCTTCTTCTAAAAATCCCTCAATCACCCAAGCAATGACTGGTGACATCACCATCACCAGCGCACAATAAAAGATGATTTCGCCATCAAATGAACTGCCTTTTGCAATCAGATGCATTACTATAAAAAAGGCACCCAATAAAGCCCCAGTCCATCGGATTACTTTGGCAACCCTGAGTGTTCCGCTTTTAAATGACATAGCGCAATCCTAAAAATTTAAGAAATTTAGTTAGCCTTGAATTGATAAGGGACAGATACGCGAACCAACATTCAAAACTGAGCCATTATCGTAATCACACATCTGGTCGCCATTTTGATTTATCCATTGGCGAGTAAGAAATGAAACAATAGCAAAAGCCGAGTTTGAAACAAGAAAAAAAGCCAAGCATAGAGTTATCTTTTTCATTATTGAATCCTAAAGTAAAAATCACCACTCAGGCTAGTGTTCTCCCAAGGGGTCTGTTGGTTCTTAGTTTCTGCCTGCACGGCCCTGCGTACTTCTTTGAATACTTGCTCAATCGGCTTGTTTGGTTGTTGCATAGCCTTCACCAAGTTTTTTGTATAGGGGCTGTTGCGCCCATCACCATCCGCAGCCACTTTGCCCGGCGATGTAGCATAGGCAATGATTGTTCCTCTAGGCGCATCCATTTGAGCAAGACCACGGGAGGATGACCTGAAACTTCTGCCGAATGGGTCATCACGGCACGCATCCACTATGAGAATGTTTACACCCTTACCTGCGGTATTCATTTTTTCTAGTATCAAAGAAACATCCAAGCCTTGGTCTGCAATTTCATCTTCACGCATGATGTCTGCATTAACTGGTATAAAGTAGTTACGCCCTTTAACCTCTACGCCGTGTCCAGAGTAATAGACTAAGCCAACATCATTGTTAATTAGGCGGTCACCGAACTGGCGAACCCCGCTACGCATTTGCTGTAACGAGGCGTCTCTTAGGTCGATGACTTGAAAGCCAGTAGCCTTTAAGGCATTTGATACGTCATCAGCATCGTTTCGGGGGTTGCGGAGCGGGCGTGTTTTGTAATTTGCATTACCTACTACGAGAGCAATTCTCTTACCAATACTTGGTATCTGAACGGGTTGGTTTATTACTTGGGGTTGCTGTTGAAGATTGGGGTCTTGAGTTGCAACAGTTGATTGAATGGATGGAGTGGGTGATATATAACTTCCATTTTTATAAATCCCTTCGCGAATGATGGCTCCGTTAGGAGCATAGTAAGTTCCATTTCCATCAAACTTCCCCTCTTTAAATTCACCAATGTATTTATTACCGTTTTTAAGATTCCCAGACATTGCAAGGCTTAAAGTACCGAATCCTTCATATTTGCCGTCTTTAAATTCCCCCACATAGTTTGTGTGGTCACTAAAAGTCAGAGTTCCATTCCCGTTGTACTTGCCGTCCTTGAACTCGCCAACATATTTATTGCCATTGGCGTAGGTAACTGTTCCCTGACCGTTGACATATCCATTTAAATAGGAGCCCTCCCAAACATCACCGTTTGCCTCCCGTCTTGTACCAAAAAGCATTGAACCCTTAGAGTATTCACCCACCGAAACATAAATTAATTTTCCGTTTGAAAATAATTTCAACGTTCCACTACCGCTGATAAAACCGTCAACACACTCTCCCGAAAATTCAAAACTCATGCTTTCTAAAAGTCTTGTAGTGTTTGCTTTGCATCCTGTATTTGTTAACACATAATTTCTAGTAGGACTTGACTGTGCATACGCAAACTCGAGCGCAAGGAAAATCGCAAAATAAATCAGGTTTTTAATAACTATCTGCATTCCCAAAATCCCCCGCCTGCAGATGCAGAGAAGTACTTAACCATATGAGTTCCTGCATGGTATTCGCCATCTACTAATTCACGAATTTTGCCGAATTGGGCTAATCTTTTTAGTCGCTCAGTCTTTGATAGGCTTGGGGCGCATGGGTCTTCTAGCGCATCTTCTAATCGAAAGCCTGAAAATGGATTTGTATCTTTTGCTTTCTTATTGGATTCTTGCCGTTGTTTTGCTTGTGCTTCCTCCGCAAAGTTAATACTGAATTCACTAACAGCCATTTCACGATATGCGCCTTTTGGACGCAGGGGGATTGGTAAATCGTCAATAGGCACTGGTCTAAATCTTGAGGTATCAATACTGCCTAAATATCCTTTAGGTGGATTTCTCGCGATAGTTCTGTAGTCGTCTAAGAAACCACTTTCATTAAAAGTGGCAATTACCCTATACCTAAACTCTGAATCGCATTTTGGTTTGATTTCTGCAATAGCCACTTTTGCTTTGATATTTTTCTCAGCAATAGTAATTTCAGTTGAACTGGGTTCGAGTGGCTTAAAAATCCTATTGACTTCATCAATCGTCGTGTATGCGCTTACTGAGGTAAATGCTTCTTTCAAGTGAGGTTCAATTCTTAAGATTTCTCCTGCGTTGCATTCCCTTGCTAACTCTTCTTTTTTTATCCGTGCATCATTTTGATATTCATCGTAAATTTTGACTGCTTTTCCGTATGCGAAATATCCCAATGTGACTACTGTCAGTAAAGTAAGTCCATATGCACCTAGTTTAAAAATCTTTCCCCAATTCCATCTTTGGGATGTAAGTCTATGAAGCAGATAAATCTCAATTACAACGGCGACAAGCAAAAGCAAATAATCACTCAAGTCGTTGTCATTTCTTCCCAAAAGCCATGTCAGCACGAAAAGCAAAAAAAGGGATGCGGATGCTAACGGAACAATATGTCCGATAAATTTAGCAATCCTTGACCAATTCCACCTGTCTTTGGTTACGTTGTAGAGGTAGATTAGTGCAAATAGACTGCCAACAAAAAGGATTGAAAAACCGATAGCCAAAGTTAACTCCTGCGGTGCTTAGAGTGGGTTCGCCTTGAACGATAGTTACATCTTAGGCCATGTTCTTCAAAATACTTTTTTTTGGGGGGAAGGGGCCTGTAAGGCGCACGCATTGCGTAACTTGAAGTCCCAACTTAATGCCTAGCAACTTTGATAGGCATGTTGAACTAGGCATTTATACCCAAATCCCTCTACATAGCATCTACATCAACATAAACTGTAAATGCTAGAAAAGAAAAAAGGGGCTCGTAAGCCCCTTGTTTATTGGCTCCTCGACCTGGGCTCGAACCAGGGACCTACGGATTAACAGTCCGGTGCTCTACCAACTGAGCTATCGAGGAATATATTCTGTTTTTTCTAGCAAGAAACGTACTCGAGGGGTACCAACTGTATGTGCTACTTCCGCTCATTTTTGCCAACGATCATTGTAACAAATAAATTT
>Ga0114962_10003596_pt1 | contig 12524 bp, 14 predicted proteins | sample C_130820_MF_Meta_FD_87017 | JGI IMG/M metagenome (GOLD analysis project Ga0114962, IMG submission 87017) | Freshwater microbial communities from Lake Croche, Canada to study carbon cycling - C_130820_MF_MetaG | ecosystem: Environmental > Aquatic > Freshwater > Lake | place: Lake Croche, Canada... | reverse complement strand
CATGCGTTCTACCTAAAAATGATATAACACAATCGGGACGTATTCTTTGAATTTCACCCAAACAATCTTCGTAATTTTCAGGACTTGTAGTAGATGGAATGATAGTATGAGTGGAATTACGACAAAATTGCTGTCCAATCCAATCTTTTGATCCAAATACTAATACTCTCATTTATATATAATAGAAAACATCGTTTAAATTCGTAAATACCTTCGTAAATATTTTGATCAAGCCATTTTGCTAATCAGACATAATAAAATGGATGAATGGTTTAAGACGAAAAAGTATATATTAGTTATGAACTATTGTTATCTTCTTTATACTGAACAAAGGGACGAACAAAGGGACAAACAAAGTAACAGACAAAAAAAATACACATATATAGGAGCAACTCTCGATCCAGATAGACGTTTACGTCAACATAATAAGGAAATTTCAGGAGGAGCCAGAGCAACAGGAATGAGAGTAGGTCAAGGTTTGACTTGGAAGCGAGCATGCTATTTAAAAAATATTCCAGACTGGCGATCTGCTTTACAAATAGAATGGCGCTGGAAACAATTAGGCAGGACTCATTTTAAACATCTTACGCCGATTGACCGACGATTACATTCTTTAAAAATGCTTTTAGAATTAGAAAAACCAACTAGTTCTGCGATTCCATATGATGCGTATCCAGATAAAATAGAAATTGTATGGGATTCGGAGGAATTACGAGAGAAATATGGGATTATTTCTTTCTAGAAAAGAAACCTTTAAAGGATTTTACAAGGGATTTGGGTTCTTGAGTTACTTTTGGAACAAGAGCCTTTAATTTTGGTTGTTTATCATTATCATTCCATTCAGGAAATTGTTCCTCAGCATAATTAGTAAAATTCATTAAATTTGAATATGTCTTTACATTCCAAGTATTAGGATAATGTCTGTATGATTTTTTAAATTGATTTAATTTTTTCTGTTTTTGATTAATTCTCCAATTTGGATAATATTTTGGATCATCACTTACTGATTTAATATATTTTTCTACTAATTCAAAATCATCATTTGTTAAATATACTATATAGTTTCCTTTTCCATCTGCCTTTTTTTCATTAAATGCAAATGTATTTTTAATAGATTGTGGTATTTTAAATAAATTTATTGCGTCATTCTCGTGTGCGTTTTGTCGTGCGTTCTTGGTTTTTATAGGGGTTGTATATTTTTTCTTATAATAATTAAAATAATTATATAACAAGTTCATATCTTTTTCAGAAATTATTCTTGGAAATTTCTTTTGAATTCTTTCTTGAATTCTTTCTTGAATTTTTTTTGAATTCTTTCTTGAATTCTTTCTTGAATTTTTTTTTTCTGTATTCTCTTTATTCCATTCTCCCAAACGTTTTGGGAAATATTTTTCATAAAATTCTCTATTTTTATTGGGGAGAGGAGATTTTTTATATTTATTGTTAGGTTCATTGTTAGATCCATTGTTATATTCACTGTTAGGTTCACTGTTAGGCGGGGGCATGGGGGTACTAGACCTACGTTTTTGGGTTTTTGACATTTAATTATAACACCTATTTTTTTCTAAACCCTTCTGTACTTCTCAATTGGTCTAATGTACCAGGACTCATACCAAACCCTTCATCACGAAATTCTTTCGTAAAATAAAGAACTACAAATAAAACAATAATACAAAAAAGGAAATAATTAATGCCAAATACTTTCATTTCTTTCATTTCTAATTGTGTATTTTTTTAAAAAATTTTAATAAAATGTTTTAAAAAATGTCATGGGTAAACAGAAATATTCCTCGGAAGAGAGATATTTCTAAAATTCCTGAAGAATTAAGACCTATAATCATCCCGAGAGTACAACGACCTGAAGTTATCATTTCAGAATCATTTCAAGATAGACCGAGAGAGACAAAAGAAATAAAGTCGGAGATTGTAAATAAAAGACAATATGTTTCAAAAAAGATTGACAGTTCGTTAAAAATAAAAGCCTATGAATTATCTTTCAATAAAAAATCATATGTGTTTGTAATATTACGAAATATACGCAATGTTCGCGACAATGATTTATGGATTTCTGCGTATAATTCGATCCGTACGTTTTATACAAATAAAATCATAATTATCGACGATAATTCAAGTATTAATACAGTGGACGGTAAATTATCTAATACAGAAGTAATTAAAAGTGAATTTAATGGGGCTGGAGAGATTTTACCGTACTTTTATTTTTATAAAAATCAGTGGGCCGACCGAATGATATTTTTACACGACAGTATGTTTTTAAATCGTTTATTTAGAGATGACGAGTTAACGGGAGATGTAAAATTCCACTGGCATTTTGAGAATAACATAAAAGATAGAAGAAAAATTGTACAATATATTTCAATGTTAAAAGATTACAATGATTTATATGATTATATTGATGGAGAATGGAAAGGGTGTTTTGGAGGGGCTTCTATAATAAATTTAAATAGTGTTGTATACGTAGAAGAAAAATATAACTTATTTTCAACATTAGTACTACATATCAAAACAAGACAAGACCGAGAAGTATTTGAGAGAATTTTAGGAATTGTAATGTATTATGAAAATATGGTGGATTCTAATTTTGGAAATATAATGAAATATCCAAACGCATTTGAGTCTAATAATATAGAAACAGCGCAACATATGTTAAATGGTTATGATACGGCGATTGTTAAAGTGTGGAAAGGGCGGTAGATTTAAAATAAATAATATATTAAAATGATTACATTTAAGGGAAAAAGTTATCCAGAATTTCAAGCAAAGGGAAATGCTTCCCAATTTGCTATACCATTTGCCAAATATTTATGTAAAGGATATGATATTGGATTTTGTAAAGAGGAATGGAAATTCCCTGGAGCAATTGGTATAGATTAATGTTTAAATAATGAATTTCATGCGAACAATCTTCCAGAAAAAGTAGATTATATTTATTCAAGCCATTGCTTAGAGCATGTAGATGATTGGGTAAAAACACTGGAATATTGGATACAATGTATTAATTCTGATGGTACTTTATTTCTATATTTACCTTATATTTCTCAGAAGTATTGGCGTCCTTGGCATAATCATAAACATAAACACTGTTTTACACCAGAAATAATCAAAACATTTCTAGAAGATCATGACTGTAAAAATATTTTAATATCAGGTATTGATTTAAATAATAGTTTTATAGCAACATGTCTTATTTAAGTTATCCACCAATTCAATATATAATCAGGTGAATAAGGATTATTTGGATGATCTAAATTAATTGGATATTCAATATTTTCAATGTCAGGAATATTACTAAGTATATCCTTTTCTTATATAAGTACATTCTATTGTATTTGGCAACATTGATATACCTCCATGATTGTTTCCATGTATATGACCTAAATAAAATATTTCATTTAATTTTTTAAATACATTAATAATCGATGGATATGTTAAATTAAAATGGCCAAACGATTCATTTTGTAAAAATTGTATATTATGAAATTCAATAATAAATTGTTCAAACTTTTCTAAAAATTTTCTATCTATTTTTTCTATTATTTCCCATTCACATCCTTCAATATCCATTTTTAAAATTAACTTATTACTTATATTATTTGTTGTATTAACATGTCTTATAATATTATCTAGACTACCTTTTTCTTTTATAAAAAGAAAGGATGGATGATTATAAGGTAGACTATTGATTGTATGATCATACATATAAATATTAGAATCTACATATTTAGTAATATCCATTTCAAATGAAACATCATCATTTATACCATAAGAATATACACCTTCTATTTTATTTAAATTATAATTAAACATAACATATCCGCCGTCATAATTTCTTCCACATCTAATTTTTTCAACTGGTACTTTAAATGGAATCAGTTGTTCTTTTAATAAATCATTTATTGTATTAGTGGTAGATTTTTCTTTAATATAATTAAATATAACAACTTCAGCATATTCTTTACCAATAATATTATCTTTTGTATAGTCACCACCTTTAACCAATATATGTGGTCTAATTTGTTTAATTAAATCGATAGGAGTATCTTCTTCAAATGAAACAATATAATCAATATATTCAATAGATTCGAGAATTTTAATTCTATCTTCTAAATCATAAATAGGTCTTGTTTTACCCTTAAGACGTTTTATAGAATCATTTGAATTTAATCCAACTATAACTATATCTCCTAAACTTCTACAAAATTTAAATAGTTCAATATGTGCTGAATGTATTACATCAAAACAACCATTGGTAAAAATAATCTTTTTATTTGGAAAATATTCTGAATTAAAATGATATATATGTTTTGTTTTATTTATATATTTATATGTATCTAATAAATCACTTTCTTTTATTATATAGGATCCAATATGTGAAATAGATATAGTTGCCAAATGATTGGCAATTTTGATTATTAGTTCAATATCTAAATATTTATAGAATACACCTAATACACTACATACAATATCACCTGCTCCTGTTACATCAATTATCTCTTTTGTATATTCAGAACATTTATATAATCTATTATTATATGCTGTTATACCATCACCAGATAATGTAATAATGGATGTTTTACAATTTAATAGATTTTGTAATATTTTATGACCATTTTCTAAACCTGTAATATTTAAATCAATATTAAATAATTGTTTTGTTTCTATTTTATTAGGTTTTATTACGGTACAATTTATATATTTTGAATAATCGTTTTTTGGATCTACAATAGTACAAATATTAAGTTCATTACATAAATTTATTATTCGTTGACATAGAGATTTTGTTAAAAATCCTTTATTATAATCAGAAAAGACAACCGAATCGATATTTTTTATAATTTGTTTAATATTTTCTATTATATTATCTTCTTCTTCCGCTGTGGTATATTTAATAATTTCATTATCATATCTACATATTAATTTGCTATCACTATATATTCTATTTTTTGTTATTGTTATATAATCAGAATCAACCAATATATGATTAATCGTATTTTCAGGTAACATATCACGTATTTTTTTACCATTATCATCTAAACCAATTCTTGAAAATATATATACATTCTTTGCCCCAAGTGCGAATAGATTTAATAGAACATTACCACATCCTCCAAGATTATTATATTCGTTTGATATGTTTACAACTGGTATAGGATATTCATTAGCAATTTTATTACATTTTCCTTCGATATTATGATCTATCATAATATCACCTAATAATAATATGTTTGGCCTACAAGTAGTATAAAGATTCATTTTAATTAATAATAATGAATCTTTATATTGATATTGATAATACTATCTGTAAAACCGATTCGAATAAATATATGAATTCTATTCCAATTGTTGAAAGAATTCAACATTTAAATGATTTATACGATAAAGGTTATAATATTACATATTGGACCGCACGTGGAAATATATCAGGAATAGATCATACAGAATTTACTACAAATCAATTAAAAGAATGGGGTTGTAAATATCATACTCTTAAAATGAATAAACCGTCATTCGATCTATTTATTGATGATAAATGTTGTCATTCTGACTATTATTTTAATTCTCAAAAATCAGAGATTGTACAAAAATCACAGATTGTACAAAAATCACAGATTGTACAAAAATCAGAGATTGTACAAAAAGGATGGGGTCATGAAATTATATTTGTAAATAATGATAAATATTGTGGTAAAATATTACATTTTAATAAAAATTCTAAATTTAGTATGCATTATCATATTAAAAAAACAGAAACATGGTTTGTATCTAGTGGAAAATTTACATTTAAATATATTGATACTAAAAATGCTGATATAATAACACAGAAATTAGAAAAAGGAGATGTCATTACAAATGAAATAGGACAACCGCATCAAATAATATGTGAAGAGGAAGGTGATATTTTTGAAGTTTCTACTGAACATTTTGATTCAGATAGTTATAGAGTATATAAAGGCGATTCTCAATTATAATAAATGACTACATATCATTTTTATAATAAATATCATTATGGTGATAATATTTTAAATCTTAAATTTTTAAATAATATAAAAATGTATTTAGAAAAATATGATATAACAATATATTATTATTATAATCCTTATTATATTAAAAATGTATTAGAAATAAATAAATATATACATACTGACAGAATAAAATTAAATACATTAGATTATATTCCAAAGAATTCTATTGAATTATGGATGGGTATAATAATTAATAATGAACATATAACTACAACATATTTTGATACTTATTTTAATACATATTACAATAGAATATTATCATTATTAAATATAAATCATACAATATATACATCTATCTATCAAGATGAACCATATTTAATAGATATATATAATTCACTCAATGATAAATATAAAGATATAGATATTTTAATTTTAAATTCTGAACCACAATCAGGTCAATATAAATATGATAAAGTAGAATGGGATAACATGTGTATCGCTCTAAATAATAAATACAATGTAGTTACTACTACTTTTGTAAATAATGACATTAAATGTACGTTTAATGATAGATTATGTATCCAAGATATTGGAGCAATATCAACTCATTGTAAATATATAATAGGTGTCCATTCTGGACCCATGACTGCTTGTTATAATATATATACAAAAAATAATGTAAAACAATGGTTTATATTTACGGATTCAAATATAAGACATAATGATATTGATGTGTTAAATAAATGTACAATAGATTGTGTTTATGTATTTTTAATTAAAAATTAGGATGGAAAATAAAAACATTTATATGGTATACTATAAGTTTCCGCACACCATTTGCTAAAACCACTTCCATGTTCATACATTGATATTGATAAAATAGATAATGCCTTTGACATGATATAAAAATCTTCCATGTTATTTTTAACAGTTTCTAATGTTACATTAACTCCTTCGCCCATATGAGATATTTCATTATTTGATAGTAACAAACTAGGAATCATTTTTATTATTTTATTTTTAACATCGTTTGAATCTCCAATTAACATAATATTTTCTTTCTTATCTTTCATATTTTCTTTTATTATTTCTACAACATCTTTTATATATTTATGTGATACAATTTCATTATTAATTAAATATCTATCACCACTTCGAATATGAATTATACTATATGGTTCTTTTATACTTTTAAAGACTTTATATTTAAAAATATTTTTAAAAAATAATCTTTCTTCCTCTGTTATTATAAACATTGGATAAACCTTCATACATACATATAATACACCATGGTCATCGATGTTACATCTTAATAGGTATGAATTTATATTATCAATAGTATTAATACAAAGATCCATATTAGTATTACAATTTACAATATTAGAATGTTCTATATTTTCTAAAATACACGATTCAATATCATTAAATGTATTATCTAATACTGTATTTATCATATGATATTTCATATTAACTTCAAATTCTATACCAAGTAGTTTACAATATTGATATAAAAAATAAGATCCTCTTATAAAATCTCCCAAACCCGAAGCAGGTATATTTTTATAATAAGGTTTATATACATTTACTATTTTTTTTACATCTGTAAGATATATACCGAATTTTCTTATATTATTCGATATACTTCTACCAGATTCACTGTTAAATAAATATGGTTCATAACAGTTTTTTATCTTTTCTTTTTTTTCTATTTTTTCTTTGAATATTCTTTTTATCGGACGTGTGTTTATCCACGAAGTCATATTATATCATATTAGTTTTATTTAATATAATATTACTCAGGAAATTTTTTATTAAATCTTTACTATTTAAAGATTTATACTATATATAATTAAATGTCATCTTGGTCATCCCGAAATTATAAAATAACTAAAAAACATATACCAATAAATGTATCAATACAAAATACATATTATAAAAAAAGAATTATTATCGCAACTATGTGTAAAAATGAAGATGATATAGTAAGAGAATGGATTGAATATCATGGCTCCATTTTTGGTTTTGAAAATTTATATATAATTGATAATGAATCAACAGATGATACTTTTAAAATATGCCAAGAATACCTTTCAAGAGGTATCCATTTAGAACAGAAACCAGATTATTTATTAAAAGGGGAATATATGACATATTACAAAAATATAATTCCATGTGATATTTTTATCCCAATAGATATAGATGAATTTATAGTATATTATAAAAATACAATATCATATGAAAATATTGTATCATATTTAAATAGTCTAAAAACGAATGTTTTATTCAAGATGAATTATATAAATCCTATTAAAACAAATAACGAAGAATCTCTTAAAAAATTCACACATGGAATTTATATAGATTATAAAGATTTAGCCAAAACTTTTTTTAAAAATACTGGAAATTATTTATCTTATAATATTGATCATGGAAACCATATGCCAACAATGAATTATATCCTTTCCGATTTATGCCTAGTACATTTTCATAAGAGGTCTGATTTACAACATAAAAAGAAAGTGATTAATAACGTTTTAGGATTAGGTTATAAACTAGATATAAACGAATTGAAAAAATTACCAAGTACTGTTGCTGGATGGCATCATGTTAAGATGTGTATTAATATGTTAGAATATCCTGAAATAAGTAATGAACCAGAATTGGAATCGCCTCATTCTATACCATTAGATGAAATTTTTAAAATGATATATAAAATAAAAATTAAAGATTGTAATGGAAAAATTATTGATATTGATCAGATTGAAAAACCAGAACAAGATTTAGCAAATAAATATATTTTAGAAAATGATGTTGTTTTGGAGTTAGGTGCTAGATATGGTTCTGTTTCGTGTACTATTAATAATAAATTAAAAAATAAAAATAATCAAGTTGTAGTAGAACCAGATGATAGAGTTTGGGAATCATTAGAATATAATAAAAAATCAAATAATTGTGATTTTCACATTATTAAAGGGTTTATAAGTAATAAAAAATTATCATTGACAAATATAAACGAATGTCTTGATGGATATGGTTCTACATTTATACATGACAATAACAGTAATATACCATCCTATTCGTTAGATGAAATAATAGAAAAGTATAATCTAAATTTTAATGTGCTAGTCGCAGATTGTGAGGGATTTCTAGAAGTTTTTTTTGATGAAAATCCATTTTTTTATGATAATTTAAGATTAATAATATTTGAAGCAGATTATCCTGAAAAGTGTAATTATTCTAAAATTAAAAATAAATTGAATGAAATGAAATTTACAAAATTGTTAGAAGGTCATCAAAATGTATGGATAAAATAAATATTTTATTTTTTTGTAATAATTTTTTATACAAAATCCACTTTTTTAGGAAATTCAAACACAATTGTTAGTCTATGACCGTTGGAATAATCATTCCTTTTATGATAAATAGATCCCTCAAACATAACAACTTTACAAGATGTTGTTTTAATCGTTTTAAACGGTTTGTTTTCATTGTAAAACACTAATTCACCCCCTTCGCATTCCACATCTACATATATTACACATACATTTTTCTTTTCATCTGAATCTGCTTTTCTTATTTCTTTTTTACAATGGATTGTATTCTTCGTAATACCATACTGCATTATAACAATGGCTTCATCAATAGATTCAAAATCTTTCATCATTTCTTTTACTTGTTTTATATAGGTAGGTAATTCTTTATCTACAATTATTGGTCTAAAACAGGAAAACCAACCTGGATTATGTGTTATTTTTACTACATTATGACGATTTGGTTCAAATGTTCGTGTTTCAAATAATTGTTTAAAATGCGTAATAATTGGAGAAGTACTTGGAAGGTCTAGTTCTTGAATCATTTTTTACATTTAAAATGTAAAAAATGAGTTTCAATTTTTTTGAAAGTATTATGTTTCCGTGAATGCCTCCGCAAATGTTATATACTTCTTCCTATCTTCATCGTATAAAACCAGCCATAAATTATCATAACAATCCGCTAATGATAATTTTACAATATTATCAAACATGTTGCTCTTTTGAATCACTTCTTCATGGTATTTCTGTAAATTGTAATTTGGTATTTTTGCGTTCATATGATGAACATGGTGATACTCTATACCACCTGTAAAGTATTTCAAGAAATAGGGTATTTGAATAAACGAACTACCCATTATACCACTATCTTTTAGATCCCAATTTTCATTATTCACCACATATGGAGGATTAAATGTGTGCTGACAATGAAATAACATAACTCCAATGTTGCTCGAAATCCACATAACTAATAACCAATGTATCAATATGGAATTACAGTATAAAATATAATTTAGATAAAATACACCAATATTATTGATTAGTTGTTCTAAAAACCAATAGAATGGATTCGGGTTTTTCCTGATTTTTCTGTAGATTATTTTGATAAATGAAAATCGTTCTAATATAACGAAATTAAGTAAAGGCGCAAATAAAAAGAATATTTCAGGTGTGATAAAAAATCGAAATAGACAACGCTTTACAGTACCAAGTTTCTTGTATTGAGATAGTGTATAATATATATGTTCATTATATCTCCAACCATATGTATTTTCTATATTTCCATTTGTTGCGTGATGTGTATCGTGTCTAAAACTAAAAGAAAGCGGCATTTGAACTAAAATACCTGTTATCATTCCAAGAATGTAATTTAATGTGGTACTTGGCGTATATGAATTATGTCCGCAATCGTGAAAAATAATAAACGTTTTTATATTTAATAATCCTAATAGTGGAATCGTAATGATATTTAACCAATTATTTCTAAAATACCAAAGTGAATAAAAGGAGGAACATAGTAAAAAAGTATGAACAGACAAATCAATAAATGCCTTATTGGATGATTTATATTTTATAAATAACGCTGTTTGGTTTATAGCCATTTAAGTATAAAAACGTGAAATACTTTTAAGTTGCTTGACTTTTAAGTTGCTGTACTTTTAAGTTGCTGTAATTAGCATTTCTCAATATAAAGATTTATTATAATTTATTATAAATGTCTATAATTATTTACCCTCACTTGAAATTTAATTTATCAGATGGAGGTACAACAGTACAATATTATTTAGCATCTATACTTGATTCTCATAACATAGATGTTAAAATATGTAATGTACATGATAATAATACTGAAAATGTAATTTTTAATAAATTTATCACTTTTGAGAAGGCTAGAAATACAAAAAATATAGTTATTTATTGCGAAGGGGTTGTAGGCAATCCATTAAATGCGAAATATGTAGTAAGATGGATGTTGAGCAAATTAGGAATGAATGTCCCCGTTCATTTTCATTTAACATGGGGATTAAATGAATTGGTATATTTTTTTAATAGCGAAATTGACTTGATTAATTATAACAATTTTAAACAACTAACTACATTATATGTAAATCCAATATTTAAAGATTTACAACAAAATAGAACAAATACATGTTTTACATACAGAAAACCTATTATACAAAATCCTATAATCATACATAGTCCAGACTCATTTGAAATTGAAAGAAGTCATACACAAAATGATTATTTTGAAATATTTAATAAATGTACCACCTTTATTTCATATGATTCGTTAACTTTTTTATCATTTATCGCACCACTATGCGGATGTATATCTATTATTTATCCTACACCAGGTCTTTCAAAAAGAGATTATTTTAAAACAACATTTATTCATAATTATATGGTTGAAAAAAATATAGATTCTATTTATGGAATTGCGTATGGAAATTCGGAAGAAGAAATTAGATATTCACGAGAAACAATGCATTTATTAAAAGATCAGATTACAGATTTTCAACAGTGGAATTTAAAGTATATTGATTCATTTATACACGATTTACGAAATTTTGAATCAAATAAAAATACACTTTTAAATTATACAGATACACATTTATATAGAATTTAAAAAAACATATTGTATAATTTTGAATCAAATAAAAATACACTTTTAAATTATACAGATACACATTTATATAGAATTTAAAAAAACATATTGTATAATATTGAATTAAAATAATATCCGGTTATATTTTCTAACTATATAATAAATGGAACACTGGGATATGGTATTGCATTCACTCGTAATTGGAGTTATAGCATTCCTTTTAATGCTATTGTTAGGGCAGAAAAGAGATATGGCAGAACGTAGAAGTATTTTGATAGCATCCTTTGTTTTAATATATATGATCCTATTTGGTCATGGATTACCACTTAAGTTAAATAAGATATAATCATTCTACAGGAATTTCTACCTCGGATTTCATAAAAGTTGTTAAGAATTGTGTTAATTTATCGTAATTTCTATCAATACCTTGAGCCATTTGAACTATGTGTTCATAATTTAAATCTTTTTTCAATAAAGTACAGTGTCCACAACATGGTCTACAATTTTCCAAAATATACCCAATGTTATTTTTAAAGCGATCTATTCCGTTTTTGTCATTTGCTCCACATAAATAACATGGTTTCACAATAATAGCATTAAATTCTTCTTCTGTTATTGTAAAAT
>Ga0114962_10003594_pt1 | contig 12530 bp, 19 predicted proteins | sample C_130820_MF_Meta_FD_87017 | JGI IMG/M metagenome (GOLD analysis project Ga0114962, IMG submission 87017) | Freshwater microbial communities from Lake Croche, Canada to study carbon cycling - C_130820_MF_MetaG | ecosystem: Environmental > Aquatic > Freshwater > Lake | place: Lake Croche, Canada... | reverse complement strand
TTCTACAAATGATCCGTAAAACCAATCTTGTGAAAACCCTTTACCAAGTTCTTTCTGAGTCATCGGCGTCCTTGCTGGCTCTGGTCTGGTGTAGAGGGGGATAAAATCATCTCTCTGTTTTAACCCAACATGGCATATGACCGGCATAAATTTCGCTTTGTCTAAATGTTTTGGTTGAATCCACGCCACAGGATCATTTGCTTCTGGCTCGGTTGCGAGGAAAGCGCGGATGTCTCTAAATAACGGCTCATCTTCTGGATCAATCACCGGATGCCAAAACGTCCATGTCTCAAGCGCCCGTCTGAGCAGTTCGTTTGCGCTAGTCATCATCATTCACCCCAATCCCGTGAAACTCTTCTGCCCAACGGACTCCTTCGATAAAACATCTCAACCGGAAATTCTCGCCGGTAAACCCCGTGGCTACAAACCCCTCGAGGATGTCGTCGCCATCCATTGGCTTCTTTCTGCATTCTTTCTGCATCTTTTCTGCAATATCACCAATCAGCAGGCTCTTTAATCTTTTCATTCATCCTCCTACTCCAAAATGCTCTAAGATCGCCAACGCACAGTTATCTCTGTCTGCCTTCATAGCGTAAATATTAGGTTGATCCCGGCACACTTGAGCACATTCCCGAATAATCAACTCAGCAAATTGTTTACTAAATGCTTGATGATACTGGCCGATCCCGGCAAATCTTTCTGTAATGAGATTTATCGTAAACTCATTTGCTTCTGCCTCTAATGCGTCAATCCTAGTCATTGAATTACGCATTTCTCTCAAGCCCACAGTCTTCTGACTTTTTCCCAACGTGCCCGGTCGCATTCCATGCCCAATGTTTTATCGTCACGATGGGCCTCTCGGTCGGCATCATCTTTCGTAAAAGCCTCCTCAACGTCCCGTATAATGAGATAGTGCGCAGCTTGTGGCAGTGAGTGCCAGTGCCGGTAAAGAGACTCAGTGAAATCCGCTACCGCATAGGTCATCCGCCCAAGGTAATACCTCGTCGATCCCACCCAGAGCGTGGTTTTTTCATAGTCTGACTCCGTGATCCCGCGCTGATTATTCGGCGGGGTCATATAATGTGGCGTCACTGGAAAAATATAATCTTGAGGATCATTCATCGCGACACCAAACCTCGATTCTTTTTGTCAGAATCTCAGAATAATTCTCCATGGTTTGAAGCTGACGCTTGAGAAGCCCAGATTCTTCAAGGCAAAAATCAAAAAAAAGTACGGATTCAGTGAACCGCCTGAGCTTTTGAATCTTGTCGTCAAGCTCAATCTTTTCATCAAGCGTTTTAGATTGATATTCTTTCATCGAAAAGCCTCCCAGAACCAAAGAATGATTTTCATTCCGAGCCAGATAAAAATGATCTGAATATAAGTGACGCAACCGAAATCGAACGACATGGCGTCCTCCTCAGGCCTTGAAGTTATCATTAAGCATGACGTAGCTTGCCACCCGATGGGGCCTACCCAAGATATAATCGATGTCCCAATGGGTGTGGATGTTATATCCCTTACCGCGAAGCTCAAAAACCCGTGCCGCGGGCCTTAGAATGTCGAGATTTTTAATCGCTTGAATGGATGTGAGTGGCCCCACGATGAGTGCTTCTAGTATTCTTTCGCGCTGTTTATCAACGGTGTTGTTACTCATGAAATAATTCCTCGTGATCAAAAATGGCTGTATGTCGGGAAGGGCAGTGCTCAAGATGTAAGTCAAGTACCTTGAGACAGGAAATCCATGGCGGAACAAAGTCGCCGTTTTCCATGTCTTTTAAATCGGTGATACTGAAGCCTGTTTCCATTGAAATTTCTTTATAAGAAAGACGCTTTTTCCGAAGGTTTTTTATCGTCAGTTCCCAATCAATCATCGATATCCTCAGTTAATTGGCCCGTGACGTGGGCCATCCGAAAACCTCACCCCCCAATCAGAACGGAGAACAGGGGCGGTTTCTGCCGGTGTTTCAAATAATCGTGACCCCACGACCGGCTGACGGGTCACGTTATGCGGCCCTAGAGGACCGATCTATCAAATTTTTGCTGTCGAGAAAAAAGAGGCTTTTCTTCGCCCGGGTGATGCCGACGTACTTGAGATTCCACTCCTGCGTGATCTGCCAGTCTTGACGTGCGTATTTGATCGGGATGAGATCTGGATCTAAGAAAAAAACACGGTCCGCTTCAAGGCCTTTCGACTTGTGAATCGAACAGAGGGTGATGGCGGCCGAGGTTGCGGTGTCGTTTGAGAACATCGCCTCGATGCTTCGGATAAGATCGGGCACGGTCTGCACGGTAGTGCGCTCGACGATGGCGGTGATGCAGTTGCATTTATCGGTCACGGAGTCGATCATGTCGTCGCGCTCTTCTTTACTCCACTTTTGAATCTCGCTCACCTGCCACTCGAGGAGTTTTTCTAAAAGTCCGTGCTGACCCTTAAGGCCTTTGGGTTTAAGTCTTTCAATTAGGGACGTCAGGCCCGCTCCGATGTCGCGACCCAGAATTCGTGCTGGAATGCCAGCCGTGATGAGCCGCCACGCGAGTGCAACGACCGGGGCATTGCTTCGACAGAGGACCATATCGCCGCCCTGAAGCTCAGAGAGCTCCCATGCCGTGATGAGTGAGACTTCCCCTTCTGGAGCGGTTTCAGAAGCCTCTATGGTGGGCATCACTTCCTGAGCCGCCTCAACTATTGATTTCGCGCAGCGATAGGAGATCGAGAGCGGTAGGTTAATGGCGTTAAAGTCAGTTCTTAAGGAATTCATGGCTTCGGCATCTGAGCCGGTGAAACCGTAAATCGCTTGCCTCGAGTCGCCCACCGCAACCAGTCGGCCGTTATCTTTAAGCACCAATTTGATCAGGGCGATTCTCACGGGGCTCACATCCTGCGCTTCGTCAACGAAGACCCAGTCGTAGGTATCGCCCCGAAATTCACGGATCGCGGGAAGGTAGATTTGATCGTCAAAATCAATCACACCCTCGTCTCCCGCAAGTTCTACGGAGGCCTTCACGGCTTTTCGGGTGTAATCGATGACCGTCTGCCGGCTGTCTTTTTCAATCGGAACGCCAAAATGGCTGATTAAAAATTCCCACGACTCTGGGGTATCTTGCATGAGCGGGGTGCCTTTCGAGCCCTCAGGCAAAAGACCCATGCGGCGAACGTAGCCCGCGAGATCCAGAACCTGAGACCCAATTTCCCGGTATTCAAAAGCGTCCATCGACGATTTAACGATAGTGCGCATCTTTCCGGACTCAAGCCTTAGGTAGCCTCCGCGTTTTTCTTTAATGAGCCCGTGACCTAGCCCGTTAAAGGTTTTTACGGTGACGTGCGCAGGGGCGCGGGTCTTAAGCTCATCAGCAATGCTTTTGTTGAAAGCGAGCATCAGGATGGATTGATCCTTGGGGATCATCTCCAGACTTTTTAAAATTGTTGTGGTTTTTCCGCTTCCCGCAACGGCTTCGATGACCGCTGATCCTGTTCCTGCTTCTATCCATTCAAAAATGGCCTGCTGATAAGGTGAGGGCTGCATGACACGTCTCCGTTCTTGTTATGTGGTTCAAAGCGGAATGCTTTGAACTGTGAGCAATGCTATTACAGCCCGTCGTAATATGCAATAGCACTGCTATTCGTCAGGCCGCATTTTTTTGGTCACCATTCAATCGAGCGATGAATGAAATCACTTCCATTAAAGCTTTATTATCGAGCGATTCAATGGTGGTGACGATTTGCGCCCGAAGCTTTAACGCAAGCACCTCCGGCTTAGTGGGCGTTGCGCCGGCTTTTACTGTGCCTTTATCTTCGACCTCGGACAGAGTCCTCTCGACCAGAGCCACGGCGGCTTTTGCTAATAGCTCTTCCTTTTCCCTCGCGATCATTGCCTCGCGGCGCTTTCCATCGTCAAGCAGCCGCTGCTCCAAAAGGCAGGAAAAAATTTCGGCCTCATAGTGAGCGACTTGCGAAAAATCGTGTTGAAACAGAAAAAAATGATCATGCGTCTCGCCGATCAGCGATTTTCGATTGAGTTCGATCCGATCAGCGAATTCATTGACTTCAATTTTTGCATGAGCCAGCGTCGTACCCAAGGCATCGCGCATGGATGCAAGGGTTTTTTTACCCTTAATCGCATCGCCAAAGGGCGCGCTCATTTTCTGAATCCAGTCGCCACCGAGCCTTTTATTCAGTGTCGCGATGTGCTGAGTCAGCTTTGATTGCGTATCCGACACCATCTCGATGCGGATGCTTTCCTTTCGGGTCTTGACCGATTTTTCGAGTGTCAGTCTTTTCTGACGGGCCTCCTCCTTTATGTCATCGATGGTCTTGAAAAGCTCATCGATGCTCGATGTCTGACCCAGCGCGTGCGATTTTGCAGACTCGAGCCGATCCTCGACCTCTTTGCACCACTTCACCGTTTTTTCGGCGTCAGCAAAGTCTTCATCGGTGGTGAGATCCGTTTTAATCCCCCCAAAGACAGCCAGAGCGTGCGATTTGAAGGCATCGAGATTGGAGGCGGTCACACTGCCGGTAACTTCGATCCGAAGGGCAGGGAGGCTCTCAGGCGCTTTACCGCTCACCAGCACCTCATCGGCTAAATGCTCAAAAGCATGAAGGTCTTCCGTGAACTGCACCCAGCCTTTTTGGATTTTGCTTTGGATCTTTTTATCTGGGAGTACCCAAAGTGTCATGCACTGCTCCTTCGTGCCGTCGGAGGTCATGAAGAGGAGCTTTTCAGCCCCGGTGATCAGCAGGATCTGCTGTGCCTGAGGCTGATGATGGTCTGGGAGCACGCCCCGCCCAAGCGACTCAGCGAGGGTGATCGACCACTGTTTGTGCTCAAAAGCGATATCCTCCATCATGGTGATGCCATCGCAGGAGCAGGAGAGCTCACCCTCGGAGTAGGTGACAGGGAAAAGCTCTTCGCCGATCATTTCTTCAGCGATGAGACGCCCCCCGGGCTCGACCGCATGTCCGCGATCAAAGATCACCTGCGTCATCGCAGTGACCTCGGGGGTGACCCCTGTCGCCTTTTCTTTCAAAAGGTCTGTTCGAGTCTTATAAGGGCTGATCCCGAGCATTGCGGAGGCCTCTGATGCGCCAAATCGCGTTGACCTGAACGCATGCCATTCTTCGCTTCCTTGGACGAGATTGTGGGTTTTACTCATGACCTAAGTCCTCTGGGAAAAAATCATTGAAATCGCTCGTGTCTACTTTAAGATTTCTGATGGCGTCTTTTTGCGCGTCGGTCAACGCATACTTACTTTGTACTTTAATGATGATGTCATCGGCCGTGCTTTTTCCCGTGGCGATCCAAGAAGCCCACGCGTCTTTGTGCTGTTCCAGCGCATCGTCGCTGTACTCTGGGAGCGCTGCCGGTATTTTGATCAGGGCCTCTCGGGTAACTGTGCCCTCGATCACATCATCCGGTTGCAGCGCTTTCCCTTCCATTTCATCAGCGGTTGCTTGGGCGCCGACTTCTGGAAAAGCCTTACGAAGGGCTTGGGCTTCCGAACATTTTGCGAGTTGCGCGTAGGGGCGCTTGGCCCACATGGTGTTGGGGGCGATGGATTTTTCTTTCCCCCCCCGTGGGGCATAATTTTCTTTCCATCGTTCGACCGCGGTGTACTCCGCGATTTCACCCGATGGCAGCCGCCGTTTCACCGTGACCCGACAGTACGTCGGATAAGTGATTGAGGCTCCCCCAAGGTTTTCAGTGATGTCGGGCCCAAATTCAGGCTCTGAGACGCCGGCACACTGACCGGTTCGAGCGGCATCGGTTCGGTACGATCCCACTCCCGGCATAATGACATCCCGCATCCGGCTCGATTTGCTGTCCCACATCGGGACGATGTGCACAGGCTTGCGTAATGGGTCAAGCCCGGATGCTTTGCAGTATTGGATGACCAGTTTGATGGATTCCGGCGATGCGCCGGGGTAGAGCGAGCTTTCAAGGACCGACAACAGCTCGGTTTCCGTCATTGCAAGCGCCGGAATGCCGGCGTCCTGCTTCAAAATTGCATTCATAGCGTTCCCTCAGTGTTTTTGACGTGCGGTGCCAGTATAACAGAATAAAATAGCAGGGCTACTAGCAAGTAAGATCGAGGAATTCGACACTCGCCGGCCACTTAAAGGGCTTCTCTTCTTTTTTCAAGAAATCGTTCAGTTTATAGCGATTTGCAGAGAATATGCAGTAGAAAGATCCCGTCACCCGATAGGTGAAGGGCCCACTTCGCAGGAGCTCTCCAGACTTTCTGGTCCGAAAAAAGCTCGCCGCAATGAATGTCGAAGGGTTCTTTTTAAAGGAAAAAATGATCGTCATCTGAGGCTCCTATTCAATCATGCCGACAAAGGCGTAAGCCCAGACAAAGCCGATGGCTCCGGTGCAAGCGAGACAAAATAAGTTATGAATAATGACGTGCGTTGCATGTCTCATTGGGTACTCCTAAATCCGAGCGGGATGCTCGGTCTGTGAGTGATGCTAGGAGCCTTTTAAGCCGATGTCAATAGCTGTGCTCTTAATCTCTTTATAAGCCATGCGAACGGCTATTTAAGCGTCCGCCCCTTCATGGGCGTGGTTTGAGGGCTCGATGAGGGCGTTGGGTTTCGTTAGATTCGAAAATTTATCGGCCGCTGATTTGCCGCCGATCATTTCCAGCGCTCGAAGCATGGACGTGTGCCGATCCGTGATGGTCTTCGCGATGTCTTTCTGATCATGCTCAGCGAGGAAATGGTACTTTCGCCACAGGTCGGCGGTCTCCGGAGACATCATCGCAATGAGATCGTCGAACTGCGAGTCGGCTTTCGCAAAAGCCACATAAATAGCCAGCTCATCGCGAAGGCGCGGGGAAAAATCGGCGATAGAGCGGCGTAGGTAACTTGAAAACTTCATCGCGACTTTCAAATTAATCGGCCTCTCGCCGCTCAGTAGCTGCTGGATGTAAGCTTGTCCGCCGACCTTGTATTTTTTCGCGAAAGCTGCCTGCGACAGGCTGTTAGACGTTTTGTCTTTCGCTGCACTCCAGAGTGCGGTCAGCTTTTGAGCCTCGTAAAGCCGGATTTTTTTAGAAACCGCGTCGTTCTTCGTGGTGGGCCTTTTTTCAAGCTTATCGTCATCGTGCATGCGGGGGTACCTGTTTGATAAGGGCATTCAGGGCATTACTAGGGTGCGCAAACTGATGCAAGGGCACATCATCGCACGTTTACCTTATAAATAATAGCAGGGCTACTGCTCGTCGTGATAGTAAAAATAATTCGAGAGGTCACCCGCATCAATGGCTTCAGTTTTGTGCCATTTTTATCTTGATAAAGTCAAATAGCTCTGCTAATATCGTCTCCCATGAGCAGAAAAATCATCAGTAAAAGGCATCGGCTCCTTGAGCTTGCTTGCGTGGACTTCGGCGGACAGACCGCCGTGGCTAAGGCGTTGGGCTTATCTCAGGGGCTCGTCAATCAATGGGTTGACGGTCGCACTCGAATTACTGAAAAACGAGCGATGGAGATCGTTCACGTACTCGATGAAAAACTCGGGGGCGCACGAGCAGGGAGACTTCGACCAGAGGACCTCTGTCCCACGGCGAAGTGGCATACGGTGAGTCATCAATGTTGATGATATACCCCCCCCCATTTTTTTCAATGTAGGGATCTATAGCGATCCACACGAATTCAGTTATCGGATTGGCGTCCGGATGTCAAATAGAACACCAATTATTTATGGTGGGTCGATTGTTGCCTTCTCACGAAGGGCTTGTCTGACACAGGTACGCCAACCTCATTCGATCCACCACCCCTTTGGATGACGCAAGTCCTCTAGCCGGCGGATCACTACACAGCCCCAAGTGTGGGGTCTTCTGCCGAGGTAAGGAGTACCTCAGCACAACACGCTTATGGCGTGATGTGTTTATAAAAAAAATAATAGGAGGTTTATTTTGAAAAGGTTAATCAGCGTACCGTTCGCCGGACTGCAATTTTTCGTCATCGATTTTCATGGGGAAGCATGGGCCTCCGTTGATCTTCTGTCTGATGCGCTCAGCTTAGATCGAGAAAAAACCCATCTAGCCACGCAAAATGAGCTCAATTTTGGCTCCACCATGATTCGCATGCCGGGCGTTGATGCACTCATCGATCTCCTGTGTATTCCGGTCCGAAAGCTTTACGGCTGGCTTATTCGGTTCTCGAAGTCAAATATTTTATCGGGTCTTGACGATGCCCTGCATCGGTCGTGGCTCTCAATCAAAGAACCGCGCCTGCCCCTTGATGGCAGAGTCGTATTAACCCTCTCTGCAGGCCAAGTTAAACTTGCGCAGCACATCCCCGACGACTGGCTGATCGCCCCCCTCGATGGTTTTCATGAAATCGCGAGCCGAGCGGGCTTTGTGATCACGCATCAAAATATCCACAAGCTGCTGTACGCTAATAAAATCTGACTTGGTGTCCTTCTTTTCGATAAAAACCCTTAATGAATCTCCCAGTGTTGAGATTCGTGCAGGCAAAGTCCTGCAAGGGTTAGATGGAATAAACCTCTAAATCTCTTTTTTACTTGCTCAGGGTTTAAAAGACTCGATGTCATGGCACTAAGGTGTGCCCAAAAAATAAATAGCAGTGCACGTCTTGATTATCCATGGCTTCGACGGTAATCTCTACTGCCCGATGCGACGCCAAAACCGATTTTCTGAGGGTGTCTTAGAAAAGCGAAAGCCAGAGGGGGTGGCACCGCTCTGGCTCTCTATCAAACGTCAACCAAGCTAGGAGATGACGATGACTACTTACAATTATACAGATGAATTCACGGTCGTAATAGCGTCTTTTGATGATTATAAAGGAGGCTTTCAATGAGCCGAATCCGAACGATCAAGCCGGAATTTTGGCGCAACGAATCCCTCTCTGAGATTTCAGCCGAGGCTGCTTTACTGGCCATCGGTCTACTCAACTACGCCGATGACGATGGGTACTTTAATGCTAATCCGAAGCTCATTCAGGCGGACATTTTTCCGCTACGGGAGTTGTACAGTAGTCCTACGACACTGATCACGGAGCTCTCTTTCATAGGGTATATCCGCCTCTTCAAGGGCTCCGATGGGCGTCAATATGGGCAGGTCATCAACTTTTCCCGGCATCAAGTCATCAACAAGCAGATGGCCAGTAAAATCAAGGCTTTTGATGTGCCCCACCCGCCTGAACCCATTGAAAATAAAGGGCCCATAGAGACTACGGTAGTCCTACCGGAGCAATCCGACACCACTCCCGTAGAGCTACCCTCTGGAATGGAAGGGAATGGAATAGGAAAGGGAATAGGAAAGGAAAGGAATATAAGCGCTCCGCGCTTTGATGCGCAGGCGCATCTGATGTCTCTCGGGGGTGATCGACAGCTGTCGAGCGATTGGCTCAAGGCTCGAAAAGAAAAAAAACTGGCCTCGACAAAATCAGCGCTTGATGGTTTTTTGGCAGAGGTCGATAAGTCCGGTCTTTCGCTCGATGAGGTGCTAAGGCTTTGCTGTAAAAACGCATGGGGTGGTTTTTCTGCGAAATGGCTCGACGGTGAGCGATCAAAGCCCCATCGCCAAACTGGAAACGGCTGGGCTTACGAAGAGGCCAACCGGCAGTTCAACGAACGAAATGATTTGGGTCTTGATTTTTTAGAGGGGGAGGTGATCAGTGCACAAGTCTGAGTTCGGTGCGTTCAATACCGTCTGGTGTGCGGCGTGGGAACAGGCTGGTCGGAATTTAACCCCCAACGCCATCCAGCTTGCATTTTCAGCCCTTCAAAAATTTGAGATGGCGCAGATACGAAAAGCCCTCATGATTCACATCACGGACCCAAAGCTTGGCCGTAATCCACCGACTGTGGCAGATATTTTCAGGAGCCTTCAGCCCCTCGATACAGCCGGGTGGCCGGGTGGTGATGAGGCTTGGGGGATCGCTGTCCGTTCGTTCGATGAAGCGGATACGACGGAACTCTGCGATGAAATCGCCGACGGGCTCTCAGCTGCCGGCCCGATCTGGAAAATACAAGATCAGGTGGGGGCACGCATTGCTTTTCGTGAGGGCTATGAGCGATCCGTAGCTCGGGCGCGTGCTGAGGGGAAAAGTCCACGCTGGTGGCTCTCCGTAGGCTCTGACCCCACTCTTCGCGACCAGCGCACCCGCGATGCGGTGGATCGGAAGCGGCTTCCTGCCAGTGAGCTTCAAAGCCTTCCTGCGCGGTTGTCGCTCAGCGAGGGGATGCTCCAGCTTGAGCATGCACCGATGTCCGAGGTGCGGAAGGCCACGGCCCTCGCTATGCTCGAACAGGTCAGGAGTGCGCTCAAGAGCCCCACAGAGTCGCCGGATGAAGCATGGGTTGTGATCAGGGCGCAGTGTGAACGGATTGATCGGGAGGCGCATCGTGATCAGGCTGCTTGAATGTTGTCAGAAAGAAATACTGGTAATGCACGTCGCACATTCGGGGGTGTCGAATGGATGCTGAAACCATCGCTGAGCTGCACACGTGGAGGAAATCGATCAGGGGATGTAGCTGCATCATCGAGCAGGTATTTTCGCTGCAATTCGCCCGGGTTGGCCCTCTCTGCCCGCATTGCACAGAGCTCGATGGGATGCTGGTTTCGCTGAAAGCGTTTCAGACAGAACACGCTCAGCCGGTGTCTGGAAAGGCGAGTCGGCGCGGGAAGAAAAGTTCAAAAACTGGTTGACAATCAGAATAGCACTGCTAGTATATTCATGAGCGCGAAAGTGCTCACTCGCCGCCCCTCAGACCCAGTGCCCCCTCATTTTGGTCTGCGAGCCTTGCTCGGGGCGGCCCTTTTTAAGCGCTGGCCGCGTGCGCAACCAACGCGGTGATCTTCTCTCTCTTTGTCGCCATGGAGGGCGTTTTTTTGAGTAGCACGGATGAATTTTCTCACCGGATTGAGCGACTGAGACTCGGTTCAGTTGAAAAGAATCGAATCCAGCGAGAAGTGGATTTAAAGCGGCGGCGCGAGGTATGGGCCGAGCTCACAAACGGTGATCCAGATCGAAAAGTTATCGCAGATTTGATGACCCAGTTGAAAAAAGCCGATATCAATTTCAAGCCGATTTACATCCTCGTGAAAACTGACCAAGCAGCGCCGCCTGCGGGGACCTATCTCAAGCTTCTCGATACCGCGGGAACGATTCCGGTGATCGTAGAAGCTGGCTGGCAACGCATTTTTTAAATGCTCGACATCAATACACCGAAGGGGCGCATTTGTGCTGAGCAGCAGCGTGAAGCGCTGGAGATACTGAAAGAAACAACGGGGCGGTCGTTTTTGATGACGGCGGACGACAACTCGGCCGATATCGATGCCTTCTCAATCAACGAAAAAGGCTCCCTTGAGTCGGTTATGGAAATCAAGTCTCGTAACTTAACGCTGGACCAGCTTCAAGCGTTTAAGGATGAATGGCTGATCACTTTCAATAAGATTATTTCAGGGCTTCATTTCAGCGCCATGCTGAAGGTTCCTTTCTACGGGGTCTTGTATCTGATCCCAGAGAAAAAGGTTCTGACGATCAAGATTGCCGATGAAAATGGCGAGTCCTGCGTCCCTTTCAGGGTGGATCGAACCCAGACTCAAAAAACCTGTAACGGCGGGCAGGTCGTGCGCGTCAATGCATACATCAACATGTCGAGCGCGAAGGTCTTTCAGAAAATAAATATACCCACCCCGACATGCGTTCATTAGTCGTTCGCGGTCTATCGAAGCTCCTTAAGTCGGCTCAAGATCAAGCCTGCATGAGCTGCGGTGCTGACGATGGCACTGTGGTTGCCGCACACCGCAATGAGGGTAAGGGCATGGGGTACAAGAATCCAGATTGGCAGGTCGCGTACTTGTGTCATCTCTGTCATCACGCACTGGATAACGGTAAAGATTTGACCCGCGAAGAACGGCGGGCACTGTGGAATGCGGCCTATGTAAAAACCGTGGATTCATGGTTTAGACGAGGTCTTTTGAAAATCAATACTCAGTAGGACAAAAAGCATGGCAAATGACCTTAATTCCTGTCAATTCATCGGTCGCTTGGGACGCGATCCGGAACAGAAGTCACTTCCTTCTGGGGACCTTGTGACCAATTTCTCCATCGCCGTAGGTTGGAAAGGAAAAGACAAGGAAGGCGCCGAGTGGGTGAACATCGTGGCTTTTGGGAAGCTGGCTGAGATCATTGGCAAATACTGCCAGAAGGGTCAGCAAATTTATATCGAAGGCTCGATGCGAACTCGAAAATGGCAGGACAAGGAGGGGGCTGACCGTTATTCGACAGAAGTCGTTGCCAATAAAATGCAGATGCTCGGAGCAAAAGGCGAATCATCCTCAGCGCCATCAAGACCATCCTCAGCGCCACAGGCCGGGATTCCTTTCGATGATGACATTCCTTTCATGCGCCTCGGGGGCCCATGGTAATGGCCGACTATACCCTCCCTGATCAGGTTTTAAGCAACGTGAAACACCTCCGAACCCTCGGGTATCAGGCGACTGATATCTGTGATGCGCTGGGGCTTCTCGATGACCCCGATATCAGGGCGGTGTCT
>Ga0114962_10003593_pt1 | contig 12530 bp, 7 predicted proteins | sample C_130820_MF_Meta_FD_87017 | JGI IMG/M metagenome (GOLD analysis project Ga0114962, IMG submission 87017) | Freshwater microbial communities from Lake Croche, Canada to study carbon cycling - C_130820_MF_MetaG | ecosystem: Environmental > Aquatic > Freshwater > Lake | place: Lake Croche, Canada... | reverse complement strand
CTTTATGTATTCCAAAAAATAGTATTGTTGATTTTGATAGGGTAAAATTAAATGAATTAGTTTTAAACAAATTTCCTGCTTTAAAAAACTTTAAGTTAGATAGAGTAGTTCAAATTAAAAAAGGAAGCCCTAATAGTGATAGATATAATGGTATACAAAGTGCGATTGAAAATAATATGTCGTATAATTATTATATTACAACCCGAAAACCAAATACATATAATATTTTGGTTTATGATTACTATGATAATATACACATTACTATTACAAAAAATATAAAATGTTTACCCCAACAAACAACCAATTACATTAAAAAAACTCCATATATTGTAGATGGTGATAAAGTAAAATATTCAGTTCTCAAAGAAGAATATACTAAAAAAAATACTGACGGATATACAAATGAAGACAGAGATTATTTTATAGAAGGTGATAATAAATTACCTGATAAATATTATTGGAAAACTATTGATGGGTGGTTATATTTATATGATAAAGATAAACCAGAAATATTTTCATTGGAAATAACAGCTCCTTCGTCTAGTAAAAATACTATACGAACAAATATATTAAATGACCCGTTAATTAATAATGACGTATTGTTATTTACGAAAGTGTGTTGTAAAATAACAGACAAAACAAACTTAAGAGTTGGACTAAAAGATATATACCGCATATATGAAACATGGTGCAAGATAAATGGTAAAAAATGTTTAAAAACACAGAAAAATTTTAAGGAGGAATTTGAAAAAATAAATTACAAAGAAGAAAAAAGTAAAGGGGTTGATATAAATAATAAACCAGGTAAACGAGGTTATAATATTACAGTTTCATTATAATTTGTTTAAAAAAATAATATAAGCAACTATATTATTTTTTTTACAAATCAATATAAGTACATTTTATGTAGTTTATAATAGATAAAGATGTGCTTACTTTTCATTCGTGAATAAATAATAACCAATATTGCTACGTTTTTTTGCAATTTGTAATATACCATTATGGACTTTATTAGCGAACAACAACAAAATATTGTAACTTCAAATGATAAATATAAACTTATTAACGGTTGTGCAGGGTCTAGAAAAACAGATACATTAATTAAATGTGCCCTAGCTGACCTCTCTAAAAATAAGAGACCTATTTTATTTCTAACTTTAGTAGGGTCAGTTACAGATGAAATAAAAACAAGGTTAGAACTACAACTTGATATTGTAATAGATAAACAAGGATATACAAATCATTATCTCGGATACTATAATGAAATACCTATTTGTATATCTAACTATGATGCTTGGGTTCATCTTATGTTGGAAAATATGGATGGACTAAATGATATTGCAGAATGTTTCAGTGAAAAGGTAGATATTTTATTGGAAAAAACACAAAAAGAGCCTATTATTTGTTATATGAAGAATAAAAAGAAGGTTGGGTTATTGATGATAGATGAAGTGCAGGATTTACGTTCCACAAAAATGAAAATCATAACAAATCTATCTATTACACATAAAGATTTAGATATATATTGCGCAGGTGATTATTTACAAACACTATATACTGATGATACTACTTCTTTACAAAGTATGGATGTTCACGCAATGAGCGTGTTTAAAAGAATAAGTCCTAAATATTTTGACCTAAATATATGTAAGAGATGCCCAAAAGCACACGTTGATTTTAATAACTTAATGTTAAAAGACATACAAACAAAATATATGATTCCACCAATGCTCTCTGACAATGATAATATTATTGATAAACCAGTGTTATTTACACATTATAAAACCAGCAACAATACTGACGCAAGAATTACTGCTGAACAAGTAACAACTATGATTAAAATATTAATGAATAAAGACGTTTCAATAGTGCCAGATGATATTGCTATTATAATGGCAAAATCAAAAGAAAATTATATTTATTTTCAGTTACAAGATACGCTGAATAAGTTATATGACGCACTTGGATACAAAGATAGTCTCTTATATATGAGCACATATTGCGATGGCGCACATAATTCTTTAGATTGGAAGAATTCAAAAGGTAAAACTAAAATGTTAAGTATTCACGGTGATAAAGGCAGAGGTCATAAAGTGGTGTTTTTTCTGGGATTAACTGAAGGTTCTATACCGCGTGATATATTTATTAACAAACCTTCCGAAATTATACCTGAATCATTATTGAACGTTGGGATATCGAGAAGTACAAAATATTTGTTTATAGGATTTGCTAACTCATTTCCGTCAAGATATTTGGCTCGAAAAAAAGATGATTTATCAAGATTTGTTTATTCATATTGGGATAAGGATCAGGAAACGATTCCTGAACCATATAAGTCTATCATTTGGTCTATCGATTTGAGTCAAAAAAACCTTGACCCTAAATGGGATTGCAAATATAAAGATGATAAGATGTTAACAGGAATAAAAAATAATATAAAAGTAAAAGAAGATATTTCTAAAGATTTTGAGCAAACAAAAAATTTAGTAATGCGTCCTTGGAAGAAAGAAGAAACACAAATTAAATTTGGAAACAATCAAGTATTAGATATGCCATTACAAGAACAACATTATATGTTACTTGGTCTTATGTCAGAACTATTAATCCAGCGTTTAACTAACAAATTTAACCTATTTAACTTATTAAAATTAGCAAGTAACACAGAAAATAATATATATACAGATGATGAACGATTTTTATCGTGTATGTATGATGTAAAACATAACTATATTGATTTAAATGAATATTTTAAAACATATAATTCTTTTTTTATTAAGAACCCTGAACTCGTTAAAGATATACAAAATGCAGTTACCAAAAAGAAAAATGTGGTGCATTCTATATTTAGATCATTGAATTTCCAAAAAGAGTTAGATACATTTTTATCTGATACAAATAATTCGAATTTAAAAACTGAAAATATATGGAACGTAACGTTGTTTCATAACCATGTTCTGAACAAGATGTATAAACCCGCTGTCAATTCTTGTTTAGGTTATTTTAATGAAGATATCAGTGTTTTACACGACAATATTGATAAATATATTAATAAATATATAACAAATAACAATATTATATATGAGTATCCGTTAAATTTATACGGCAATTTAACAAAAGAAGAGATGTGTATTCTTAACAAAAAATCGTGTGACAGTAGTTTAATATCAATTACTGGTCGTGTTGATATTTATGATAATACAAACAACAATCTTTATGAAATAAAAACAAGTAGAATAAAAGGTTATTCGCAAGAATGGTTAACACAAACAGTTACATATATAATGATGATGGATGTGTATAAATTACCGGTTAAAAATTTTTTCATAGTAAATTTGCTTAATGGGTGTTTATGGAAATGGGAAGCTCAACCATTACCTAAAATTGAAGATGTAATATCTACTAAAATAAATAAAAAATACGAATTGCACGAATTTGAAGTTAATGCGTTGATAAGAGGGATAGAACAAAAAAGAAATCATAAATAATATTTTTGAAAAATTACCGAATACACACACATAATAATAATAATATTATGATTGTTCGTTGTATTAAAAGTATTTCAAATAAAATAAAATTGAAATACTTTTTAAAAATAAACATATAAATAGTTATATGTTTATTATAAATGACACCTATTATGTATGGTTATATTTATGTTAGAAATCATTTGTCATATGAACAATATAACGCGTGTAAAATTGGTAAAACTAATAATATTCCAGAAAGAGATACACAATATGCTACTGGTGAGATTGTAAGAGGTTATTTTGCGGCGGTGTTTGAAGTTCCTATAAACAAAATGAGTAATATTGAGCGTTTATTACAATACGAGTTTCGTGAATTGAATATTAATTATGATGCAGGTACAGAATTTTATAATAAACAAATTATTACTCTCATTGAACCTTATCTAATTACACTTGGTATTAAATATAGACAATTAAATAAGCAAGAAATTAGTGATTTAGTAAGGTGTAATAGAGTAAGAAAAACTATAAAAAAAATAAATATTCAATCATTAATTCAAATACTAAAAACCAAGAGAACAAGTAATAAAGTTGATTCATATATACCAAGAAATGACCAAACTATTATTATTGAGAAATCTGTTATACATTTTCAACAATACGAGAAAGGTATGCTTGTTTTAATGTGTGGTGTAGGAAAAACACTTCTCTCATTGTGGATTACCCAAAAACTAAACTTAAATACAATTCTTATTGGTGTTCCTAATAAATTATTATTGAAACAATGGAAAAATATTATTTGTATTTTATTTCAAAATGTTCCATTTTTAATTGTTTCAGGGGGCGAGACAGTTAATAATATAATGCAATTTTTAGAAAAATACCCAAAAAAATGTATAGTAATTACTACATATTCATCAGCACATAAAGTATATACTGCAACACAACATACGTCGTTTATATTTAGTATGAAGATTAATGACGAATGTCATCATTTAACTACATTCAATATGACATTAAAAAACACTACAAAGAAATATATTCAAATGTTAAATATTCAATCTGTTAAACAATTATCATTAACTGCTACAATTAAACAACTTGAAAGTATTTGTGAAAATGGTGATGTAATTTCAAATGATAATGTTGATTATTTTGGAGAAATAATTGATAGAAAATGTTTACTATGGGCTATTAATGAAAATATTATTTGTGATTATGTTACTCAATCCATTATTACAAATAATGAACAATTGGAACAACAATTATCAAGATTTCATATTATAGAAGAAAATGATAAGCGATTGTTTTTGAGTGCGTTTGCGTCGTTGAAAAGCATATTTGACGGACATTCACATCATTTATTAATATATTCAAATAACAAGGATAATTCGTTGAAATTAATTCAATATATAAAAATGCTGTTAGACGATAATTACTTTGATATACCTGATTTATATTATTCAAATTATCATAGCGAAATGAAATTAAAAGACCAAAAAGAAATAATAAACGAATTTGAAAAAGCCAAGATTGGAATAATTACGTGTGTTTATTGTTTAGGCGAAGGCTGGGATTTTCCATTATTGGACGGTGTTGTATTTGCAGAAAATATGACTTCAAATATTCGTATAGTTCAATCCGCATTAAGAGCAAGTAGAAAATATAATCTTCAACCTAATAAAATTACAAAAATTATATTACCAATTTTAAATAAAAATGATTGGTTAGAAAATAATAATCCTGACTTGAAAAAGGTAAGAGAAGTTATTTATCAAATGGGTTTGGAAGATGAAACTATTACTCAAAAAATCAAAGTGTTTAGAATTGATATTGAAAAACAAAAACCAAAATCAAGAAAAAAAGAAGAAAGAGAAATGATTGATGACTTTGGTGAATATGATGATGAATTAACACAGAATTTAAGATTACAAACAATCAAAAGAACTGCACTTGCTACAACATATGAAAAAGCAAGAAAAATTATACAAGAAAAAAATATAAAAAGTAAAGAATGTTATTATGAATTATGTGAAAGAGATAATAGATTATCTAAAGAACCTGAAATAGTATTTAATGGACAATTTACAAATTGGATAGAATATTTAAGTATTGAAAGAATATATTATCCTTTAAAAACGTGTAAAGCAAAAGTAAGCGAGTATTTATTGTTGTATCCTGAAATTAAAAAACATTATTTAAATTTATCAATTGTAAGTAAAGAACTATGTAAAATAGATACATTATTTCCTCCATATGATTTATGGGATGATTATTATAAGGTTGAAGATTATACTGTAAAAGAATTGAGTGATATAATTAATATCAAAAATAAGAAAAAAGTGAAGGGAATTTCTTAAAAATATTCAAGGATAAAATCCTTTTTTTTATTATATAAAAATAAAATTGATTTATTTTTATATAAAGAAATAATACCTTATATAAGTATATATGGCAATGTCAAAACAATATTCATGCGATTTGTGTAAAAAGGTATTTAGTCAAAAAATTGATTTCACAAGACATCAAAATAAGAAAGCGCCTTGTATAACATTAACTGAAATGCAACAAATTAGTCAAACAAAAGAAGTTAAAATGGATAATAAAACCACGCTTATTAATGTTTTTAAAAGTTGCTTAAATATTTTGAGGGATAATGAAGGTTTAACTGGCGAAAAAGCATTAAGAAATATGTCTTATTTGTTAATATTGAAATTAATTGAACCTCATTTTGGTTGTGAAATTAACATTGATGATTATGAATATGAATTTAATGAAATTATAGACGAAAATATTGAACATCATAAAAATAGTTTATTAAAATTTGTACGTTTTAGTAATTTGACAAATGAAAAGGAAGATGATATTCCTAAGAAAATGAAATTTTTATGGGATGGTATTTTATCAATTCATCCTTCTACAAAAAATATTTTCTTAAAAGGTAAGGGGTTTGATATTCAATACAAGTCAAGTTATAAAAAAATAATTGATAAATTAAACACAATTGACTTATCTCAATCTGATTATGATGTATTAGGTAATGCTTATGAAGAAGTTATTCAAGATATTATGACAGGTAAAGTCTTAGGGCAATTCTTTACTCAACCATTAGTTAAAAAAATGATGGTAAAACTAATTAATCCACAAATACATTCTGACGGTAAAATAGATACCTGCGGAGACCCTACTATGGGAACCGGCGGTTTCTTGATTACCTATTTACAATACATTTTACAACAAGCAACTACTAAAAACATAAATCCTGATTGGGATTTTATTAAAACAGAAGGGTTATATGGTAAAGAATTAGAACCCGATACATATCAACTTGCGGTTTCAAATATGTTAATCTCATCCGGGCATATGTTTGAAAATTTAGACAGAGGTGATAGTATTCGTGACCCTATAACAAGAAAGTTTGATAATATTCTTGCTAATCCACCTTTTGGAATTAAAGGATTAAAATATGATGATTTTCAAAGTTCATTAAAAAGCGAATATGTGCCTATTAAGACAGATAATGCAGTGTCTTTGTTTATTCAAGCAATCATTTATATGTTAAAGATTAATGGTAAATGTGCGGTTGTATTACCTGATGGACAAGATTTATTTTCAAAAACAAATACAACATTAGTTGCAATTAGAGAATATCTTATGAAAACTTGTGATTTGAAAGAAATAATATATCTACCATCAGGTATATTTACATACACTTCCATTAAAACTTGTGTATTTTACTTTGTGAAAAAGAGGGAAGGAAGTGATGTTTTGGAAACCAAAATTAAAGTATCGAAGTCACAAAAAGAAACTGGTAGAGATTACAAGTTTTCAAAAACACATCAAACAACCAAAGTTAAGTTTTATGATTACAATCCTTATGAAGATATAAAAAATCTATTGGTTGAGGTTCCTATTGAGAAAATTGTGAGTAATTCATATTCACTTAATTATGCTGAATATATGAAAGATGAAACCGAAGAAGAAGAATATGAAGATGGTGTTGTTGTAAAAACTCTTGGAGAAGTTTGCAGTATAATTAAAGGTGAAAAAAAAAGAAGTAAAGATGGAAAAGAAAATGGATTATATCCATTGTATTATTGTTCTATTTTAGGTAATTTATACTTAGATACATTTGATTATACAGGCGATGGTATTATTATTAATAAGACAAATGGTTCTGGAAAAGCAATGGTATATTATGGTAATAATAAATATAATGTAGGAGAAACAACTATACACTTTAAATCAAAAATAAATGAACTACAAACAAAATATGTATATTATTATTTATTTCATAACATAGAATTATTACAAAAATATTTTAAAGGTGCTAATCAAAAATCAATAGTTGAAGATGATTTATTTAAAATAAAAATCCCAATCCCACCCCTTGATAAACAACAAGAAATCGTAAAATATTTAGATTTCATATACGAAAAAGCAAACAAAACAAGTAATGAGAAAATTGCGGAATTGAAGCAACTGAACGAGTTTTGTTTGAGTAATCAAAAAATATTTGGTGAGAATGTAAATACAAAATTAGGCGATTTATGTGAATTCATAAAAACTGGTAAAAATAAACCAACTGATAATAAAACAGGAACATTATATCCATATTATGGAACTGGTTCAATTACTGGCTATACTGACGAATATTTATACGATGGTTATTATATATTAACAGCACGAAATGGAACAATTGGTAATTGTTTCTTAACAGAAGGAAAATTCTTTCCATCAGACCATATATTTGTAATTGATATTAAAGATAAATGTTTAATGAAATATGTCTATTATATATTATCTAATAATGAAAAATTAGATAAACTAAAAACTGGTGTTGGAATTCCAAATATAACGAAAGGAACACTCGAAAATTTAGTAATACCAGTTCCTTCACTTGAACGCCAAAGAGAGATTGTTGAGTATTGTGAATATAATGATACACTCATTAAACAATTGGAAAAAGAAATTGAAAATAATAAAAAACAAGCACAACAATTTATTACAGGAATTGTAAAGTCACAAGTTCAAGTAGAAGAACACGATGAAACAAGCTCAGTAAATACTGAACCTATTGATGAAGTTCAAAATGAAATAGAATCTGTTGAAGAAGTCGTTATTGAACAAAAACCAAAGGTTAAAAGGTTTGTTAAAAAAGTCAAAGGTCCTCTTGTTATTGTTGAATAAGAAAATAAAGCATAATTATTCACATTTATTTTCAAATATAATTTATTATAATCTTTTTTATTTTTTTATCATAAAACATTATTATGTTATATATAACATAATAATATTACAACAATTTTTACATATTTTAATAATAACTTTTTCAAGTTTAATAATTATTTTTCCAAAGCAATATTTATTTTTTTTATTAAATAATTAGCTTTATATTATTTAATAAATTTATATAATGCCTAATCATAAAAGCAAACAATACGTTGCGAGTAAGTGTTTTATGTAATTTATATGGGTTTATACCATTTATACGGACCATCGCCTGTTACACATACGTTTTCTTTTAAAGGTTCTACTTCTATCTGTACATCTTTTCTTGTTCCATATACTGACCAAAAAAATTCACCATTATCTCCAAATACATCAAAATATGGTGTATCATCATCTGCGACGACTCTCCCACACGCTATCATATTAAGGATTTTTTTATTATTTATTACTGTTAATTGCACTGTGAAATTTTCCGCTAAATATCCTACATATTTTGGGAGAAATATTCTCGTTGAATAATCATCAGTTATTTTTCCTTCTCCGCGATAAAATACCCCTGCTTCAGGGCCTTCTAGACACGCATGAACCAAATATTTATCATTTTCAGCAGGGTTTGGATGGTCTATTACAAATGTTTTACCAGTATTATATAGTATTTCTTTTGTAGTCGTATTATATGTTAATATATTACTACCTGTGGAAGTTTGACTAATTGGTGCAATAAACAGCCCAGTATTTAAACTGGCATCTAAAACATTACCTGTTGCATTTATTATTATACTATTTGCGTATTGTGAATTTACTCCAGCGTTATATCCTAACGCAATACTACCAGTGCCTTGATTGTTTAAACCTGCATTTCCGCCTATTTGTACTTGACGGTCTCCTACTACAAAACTATTTGTTGTTGAACTCCAATATAAATAGTCGCCATTATTTATTCCTACTTGTGATAATGTTCCGTTAGGACCAGTAGGACCAGTATCGCCTTTACAACTTCTACCGGTTGGTCCAGTAGTTCCGGTGCTTCCTATGGGCCCTGTTACACCTGCTGGACCAATTGCAGAAGGCCCTTGAGGACCTGTTGGACCAGTTACAAGAGATAATGTAGCCGCTTGCTTGTTACAACATCTTTTTAAACCATACATATTATACATTTAGAAAATATATATTCTCACGAATTTATAATTCCACTCATGTTAAAACCTTCACTTTTATTTGAAGGTGCAATACCCATTCTATTTTGACTTATTCTTTTTATTTGTTTTATAATATTGAACATATTTTTTTTATTTTTAGCTAATAATTCCGTGTTTATTTTATCATGAACTATTTCTATATTATGATTTTCGCCATTTTTTACTTTATTAAAACACGCCTTTCTTTTATTTGAACAGTTACTACATATACAACCTATGTCTAAATAATGCAAATGTTGTGTAGGTGCTGTATGAGCATTTTCTTTTGAAATTTCTAAATATAAATTATATTCATCTAAGGTATAACATTTATACTCATCCGTCATTTGATTATTCCATTTATTCAAATATATTTGTTGTTCTTCAAAAGAATTATAATATATAAAAAATTTATCATTTTGAATCTCAGACAAAAAGTTACTTGGTATTTTATATTCTTCTTTAAATTTTGAATAAATATTACCCACTTTTTTGTTTCCCGTTTTATAATCATCAACTATTACAATTTCTCTTTTAAAAATATTAGATAATATAGTTGACCATAAATGTGAATCTTGTAATCTCAATTTAATAAAAGTAATGTTTTCTTTTTGTATGATTAAATACTTATTATCAAAATCAAAAGGTTGGTTAGGGTCTATTTGATTATTATATTTCTCAAAAAAATAATCACCATTACCAATAAATTGAAAAATATTATTGAAGCGTTTAATTAATTTATTAATATTAAAATTATTTAAATCTTCTACAGAACTATTGAAATGGAATGTTTCAATATTCTCAAAAAATTCTGATATTTTCCTTTCAATTGGAGTTCTATATATGTCTATAACATATACATTTTTACCAATCATAGAATTGTAATTTATGATATCATTAATAGTTATATTATGAACATTTTTATAATTTGTTAAAATGCTTAACATATTTTCATCATGAACGTGAATAGTTACAAACTCCGCGAGTATTGATAACCTTAATGAGGTTACTAAGGTAGTTGAACCTACTTTAGTTGGTGTATAAACAAATATGTAATTTTGATATTGTTTACATATATCTGAATTAAAAATCAAATCGTTAAACTCTCTAATATGATTTATTAGAGTTTCGTCCATAATTATTTATAAAATTATAATATATTTTTATAAATAATTAAATACATAAATTTATTATTTTGGTAATTTTACAACTGAAAATAATAAAAATGTATTTATAAATAAGCATATTTCTTAAATTTCTTAGCGCAAGTATCTATGGTATAATTACAAAAGTTACTTAACTGGTCGCAACACCGTCTTCTTCTCTTTTAAAGCCTTTGAAGTAATATACCCATCTACTTCGGTTTTTGGTGGCGGGGTTACTTTCTTTGTAGTTTTTACACTTTTGGTCTCTCTAATAGTTTCACACATCAATTTACCACCATCAATGCCAGACACATTTGATGCTTGATACTCGTGGGTTCCACTATTCAATTTAACTAGTTGAAACTCTACATATTCACCTTGAACTAAATATTTGTATTGAGATACACCAACACAAATTGCAGAATGATGAACAAAAATTTCAGTGCCTTTCCATTCACTTTCTGTGGAAACGATAATAAACCCATAACTTTTTTTAGTATTAAACCATTTTACGCGACCGTGTAACTTTAACTCAGTTGGAGATGTTTCTAATGTTTGTGACCTCATTTTGATATAAATAATAAATATGTTATATCTTTATATTATTTTTGTGAATAAATATAATGAATATGCGATAATATAAATCGTTCAATATCAAATTCATTTTGTATGTCAACGTCATCCATTTCTATATTTTTTAAATCATATAATTGTATATTATTAGAATCAATATATTCATAAAACGGAGACATAACAAAATCATCAGATAGTTTGAGACTTTTAATATTTAATTTTTCATAGTGAAGAGATGTAAATAAATAATTAATAATCATTGTACATATATATTTTAATTTATCATCTTTTCCTTTTTTTGCTTTATTAGTAAGTAAGTTGCAAAAATTATTTAAACACTCTAAATACTCTACACTTTTTTTATATGTAGTTGAAGTTGTCATTTAATAAAAGACACGTAAATAAAAACATTATAAATACGCATTGTTCTAAGTCAATTGTATGATTTCATTTGTAAATATATTTATATAATATTCATAATTAGGAGTCTCTTTAAATGACAAATTGATAACATTTTTATAAAAATTTAATAAAACAAGAGGAATGTATTCATTCAAAAAAATATTTTTTTTATCATTTCTTATACATATATTTCTCTCGCTTTCACTAAGATAATTATATTTATCAATCCAAGGCAACGTGCCAAAAAAAATATACAACAAAATATATGATAACGACTCTAGATCATCGCGCCTACTTAATTCGAAAAAATTATGCGAGTTTATACTAGCATAATTTGGTGTACCAATCAAGTTTTTTTTTGTATTCATCTCAATATGATTATCATTAATCATATATTTTTTACATAAACCAAAATCTATAATGTATATATTTTGCTTATTCAATCCAAATAAAAGGTTTTCGGGTTTTATATCTCTATGTACATATCCATAACTATGAATATGTTTTAAAATCGATAATATATTAATACCAAT
>Ga0114962_10003591_pt1 | contig 12533 bp, 11 predicted proteins | sample C_130820_MF_Meta_FD_87017 | JGI IMG/M metagenome (GOLD analysis project Ga0114962, IMG submission 87017) | Freshwater microbial communities from Lake Croche, Canada to study carbon cycling - C_130820_MF_MetaG | ecosystem: Environmental > Aquatic > Freshwater > Lake | place: Lake Croche, Canada... | reverse complement strand
TATAACTCTACATCAAGTTACACTTACTGTAACCTAATGTAGAGTATAATGCAAGTGGAATTTTTATGTTAAATACATTTATAACATTAAATTAAATCAAGTAGCTAAAATTTCGTTAGTACATTTAGGTTAAAGTCCTACCGTTGAGGTTGCATTATCTTCAATCAGTGAATTATCCCTAGTATAGACCTGTAGCATTTGAATAGATTTACGTGGAATGTTTCATTATAGCTCGGTCTGGAACTGAGTGCTTAGCAGCAGTAGTAATAAAACTGCTTCTAAGTGAATGTCCTGCAAAGTTATCAGGATTCATATCAATGTTTATTTTCTTTAATTCTTTTAAGAAGTTTAAAGCTGCTGCTTTTATTTTACCAGCAAAATGTTGCTCCATATAACCAGCGATAAACCTATTTGGCACTTTTAATTCTAGGATACCATGCTCAAATTTCGCAAAAGATAGTTTGCTAAACCACGAAATGTAGGTATTGATGTCGTTGTTCATTAATAAATTTCTTTTAATTTGCTGCCAAAACTCTGGTTCTGAAGTTTGATTAATCGTTGCCAGTAAGTCTGATCGTTTGGGAGTTGGTTGATTTGTAATAAGTATACGCTTTACTCCATCATTTTGCTCTACCAAACCTTCCTCATTAACATTATGATTAATAGCAAATTTAAAGCTTTGATCTATTAATTGATTTTTGCTTTCTTTTATTAAGCTTTCTAAAGATTCTTGTTTCAAAAGGCTACTCTATACATGCTCAAGAGCATGAATGTTATCTACAAAAGTAAAACCACTTTCAAGAGGTAAATTTATATGTTTGTCCCACTCAAACAATTTAACAAATAAGTTAATATGCTTTTTTATTATTACTTCTCTATTCTTTATTTATAATGGCTTATAGTGGCTTTTTTAAATCCACTTAAGAATTTTAAGGATGCTCTTTTAATTGGATTAGTAAACTGCTGATCCAGCTGCGATGCAATAAACTTTGTAGAAGCTTTTAGTTCAAGAATGCCCTCATTATAACTTAAAAACTCCAATTTCCTAAACCATGAAATGTAAGTATCTCTGCCTTCACTAATTAATAAACTTTCTTTGATCTGCTTCCAAAATTCTGGACAATCTGTTCTTTTAATCTCTAAAATTAAATTTTCCTCTGTTATAGATTCTATCCCACTTTCCTCTACAACTAGCCTGTCCCCTATCCTATAATCTCCATCTAATATCTTTACTATAGACTTTTGCTCTAACGCCCAATCAAATGAAGCTTTAAATGATGTAACTTCTCCCATTAAAAATTTACTACTGCTAATTTTTTTGCAAAAATCAGTCCATTCTACGATATTACTATTAAAGAAATCTTCAAATCTTTTAGAAAGTAGTTTAAGTCTATCAACAGTGGGATTGATTTCTTTCTTACCCTCACCAACTATTTTGTTCCATATCTTCATTAACTCTCTCTCTCTCAAAAAATTTTCATCTGTTTCTAGAGAGATATTTGTTGTAGTTTCAGTAGTAGTCTCTGTTTCTTTTATAGAAGAGCTCATTTTGATCACATCGTCTGCTCTACTTGCTCCTATCGTCTGCTCATTTTGAGCAGATCGATTAGCTCTTTCTGAACAGATCGATGATTTCGCTTCCGTTGAAGCTTCAAGTTCTGCTAATTTCTCATAATTAATCGTATACCATTTTGTTTTACTGAATGAATTTGAATTATAGTTTTTAGATATTAATAAACCCACTTTTTCTAGATTAGAAATTGAGCGTCTTATTGTCGCTTCTGATAAAAAAGGAAATTGTTCTTGCCACTGGCCATAAGTATTATATACCCAATGCTTGCCATCTTTTATATTTTTATTTGTTCTGGAATCTAACCAGTAATGAACTTGCTGAAGAATAATAGCCTCATTAAGACCAACTTTTACAGCCAAAGTTGGAAGTACAATTAGAGGATGTTCATTTATAAGTAGTTTTGTCATTTTATTATTATTTTAAAATGTGCAAAAGACAAAACAATTGACAACACCAGCTACGTGATGTAGACTTAGACTTGCTTACAGTACTTATAGTAGCTGGTGCATTAGATTGTTGCTGGTCTAATGCACTTATTTTTATATTCTTACATAATTATCCATTTTATCATAAAAAACTTTTATTCTTATATTAAGAAGTATAACATTATTTTTTACTATGCAACAAAAAAACGCATATAATACAAAAATTGTTGCAGACTGAATAAACTCATATAAATAAATAATCTTTACTTGCCTATTTTTTTGTATATCATTAATAAATAAGATTAATAAGAAAAAAGAATTTTATGAGAAAAGATTTAGATAAAATCACTTTTAATCAAAGATTGATATGCTTTCTTTCTGGTCAGACTACCTCCACTATTTCGAGGTATATGAATGAAAAAAAGATACCGTATATAGCAGAATTTGGGAATAGTCGAAAGAAATATTCTTATGAGGAAGCTAGAAAAGTAATAAGACATTTTGTTGCAGATCAATTAGAGGTAAGCAAAAAAGTTCAGGTTTTTTTTAATTTTAAAGGCGGAACCGGTAAAACAAGTCTTTGTCATCAAATAGCTGTACATCTTTCATTACTGGGTTTTAAGGTTTTAGCAATTGATTGTGATCCTCAATCACATCTATCTTCTTCCTTAGGCTTTAATGAATATTCCGAGGATTTAACCTTATTCGATGTGTTAATTAATTCAGTACCTATTCAAAACACAATTCAAGAAGTTTATCCTGGATTAGATGCTATTCCATCTAATTTATCCATGACAAAGGTTGAAATTCCACTTGCACAAAGGTCAAATAGAGAAAGATTATTAGATAAAACTTTAGAGCCTTTGACTAAAGTTTATGATTATATATTATTAGATACCAATCCAACCATTAGTAATTTAAACCATAGCGCTACTTACGCAGCAGATAGACTAAATATAGTTTGTGAAACGCAGCCTTATAGCTTAAAAGGTTTATCTATGCTTGTTCAAGAAATTGAAAATTTTTCTGATGAGATGGAGCAAGATGTAGAATTTTGTATTATACCAAATAAATATGAATCAAAAACGGTGACTTCCCAGGAAGCACTTGGTTCTTTACGTCATGATTATAAGGAAGCGGTAATGGATTCTCTTGTAAGAAAATGTGAAGATATAAATATATCAGCTCGAAGGAAAATGCCAATTCATGAATTTTGTTCAATAAAATCAATGGCGTTAGAGGATATAAAAGATCTTGCTAATGAAATATTACAAAAATCGACAACCAAATTAGAGCAAAATATAAAGTAGGTTTAAATGAGAATTGAAAACGCTAAAGTACGTCCCCCTTCTAATATTGAAGTAAAAAGCGAAGAAAAGTCACGTCCTAGTATTTTTACTGATAAATATAGAGGCGAATACTATAATATAAATGTTAGTAAATTAATACCGTTCCATAAACAAGCTAGGCGAAATTTTGACGAAGAAGCTTTGCAACAAATGGCTGAGACAATAAAAACTCACGGAGTTAGGCAACCTTTAACAGTCATACCTATAGAAGAAAATGGTGGAACATATGAAATAGTAAGTGGAGAAAGAAGACTAAAAGCTGCTATTATTGCTGGCCTAAAAACTGTTCCCTGTATTATTATACATGATAAAAAAGCAGCAGTAGAGATAGCCTTAATAGAAAACGTACAGCGTAAGGATTTACACCCACTTGAATTGGCTCAAGCCTATCAGCAATTATTAGATGAAGAGATTTGTGCAAATCAAAATGATATTGCTAAAAAGTTAGGTTTATCTAGATCATCTGTTTCAGAAACGATGAAATTGTTAACTTTACCACAGAATGTAAAAGATCATATTTTAAAAGAAAATATTACTAATAGAGATTTGTTTAGAGAAGTCCTAGAAGAATCTGATTCATCACAAATGCTTGATTTGTTAAAAAACGCTAACTCCGCTGCTAAAGTAGCTTTCAGGAGAATAAAAAGAAAAGTCTTGTTGAAAGTTGTTTTGAGTAATGGTCAAATTTGTATCGATACAAATGCCTTAAGCAAACTATCAGAAGAAGATAAGAAAACATTAAAACAAGAATTATTGAGTATATTACAATAAATGTTCGCGGTCGCGAACATTTTACATAAACTTTTATCCCCTACTCACTCATAAAAATTTATATTTATTTTTACTAAAATTCAGATGTCTACATTAAAAATTGTTATGTTAGTTTTAATATGTGATTTATTTTATAATTAAAGTAATAATAGGCTTCATTTAGTAATAGTTTACTTTTTATACGTACATACGTATGTATAAGCTATTATAAGATGTATACTTTAAATAGAAGCTATAAACATATACAAGAATTCGGTTTTATGAATTACATATATTAGCTGCATATATTCGAAAATCAAATAATCTCATTTTTTCTATAAAAATATAATGTTCGCGACTGCGAACAATTTATACACATTTATTTATACTTTGAAAATAGTAAGATAATGTTAAAAACAACTCCTGAGCTATTCTATATCTTTAATTTTTTATCTAATATTTTTTTTGCTTATGTAGATTGCTGTATCATTATTGTTTTTGTTTTCTAAAGGTTGTTCGGCATGTTATTATCAAATTTAACTATAATATCCGTAGCGTCCTTTGAAAAGACGGTTTTACAATATGGTCTGCGAAACTAACTATTAGTAACTTTATACTTTTACTTTTTAATAAAACGTTGTTAATGTCTGTAACTTATTAGGAATGCCTAATTATGCGACATATTCTAAAAGTAACAATATTTGTTACAAATAAGACATAATGTGTATTTTTAATGAAGTAGTCAATAGAAAGACTAAGTTAAAGTGCGGATATCAAAAGGTTAATAAGCTATCAAAAAAGATGAACATAAAAAAATTGAGATCAAACCATATAACCAAGAATGGCCAATGATTTTCCAGAAAGAATCGGTATTAATTAAACCAGCATTGGGTGATCATTTACTTAATATCTATCATATTGGTTCAACTGCTGTTCCAAGGCTTGCTGCCAAGCCTAAGATTGATATTATTGCTGAGGTTAATACCTTGGAATTTGAAGATAAAGATTTACAATGTCTAGGATATACCTATAGAGGAGGATTTAACATACCGTTGTGTAAGAGTTATAGCAAGAAGACTAAAAGCTTGAATATAAACTTACATATTTTTGAACAAAATGATCCGGAGATTGAATTAAATTTAAAATTTAGGGATTATTTGCGCAATAACCAAGATGCAAAAAATAAATATGAAGCTCTTAAATATAAGTCAATTCTTAAAGAGGCCACTCATTTAAAAAATGGATTTATGTATGTTGGCTATACACTTGGTAAAAATGATTTGATTCAACAAATCTTAAAAGAAATTGGGTTTAATCGTTTAAGATTTTTAATATGTACTCATTATTCAGATTGGGTTTCAGCAAAATATTTTCGTCAAAAATACTTTTTTGATAAGGTTCATATAGCTGATCCATATGAATGGACGTTTGACCACCAAGATCATAAAAACATCTAGTATTATATATTGGTACAGAAATTGTAGGATATGCTCATGTTCAGCTGTGGCCAGATAATCGTGCTATACTTCGCATTATAGTAATTGAAGAGCAAGGTTTAGGTAGTCATTTCTTATTTTTGATTGAAAAATAGTTGAAACTAACAGGTATAAGGATATAATGAAATGTCACTTGATGACCCTGACGGTCATAAAATCGATCCAGCAAATACTGCGATGGGGAAATTTTATGAGTGTAAAAATAGAACAGGTTACTCCTGAGTTTGCTCAAAAGTTATGTTGTCTAATTACTTCTGACTTACCGGAATATTTTGGCTTATTAGGAGCTAATTAGCAATATGCTATGGGCATGCTAACCAGGTATTCGCTGGCAGCTAAGCTTGTTGATCAATATATTAGATTGTCAACACTAGAATTTCCTTATCCAGCTAATGCTAATATTTACTGGGTAGGAATTTTAAGAAATTTTTATAACCAGGGCATTGGTAAAGCTCTTATGAAAGCCGCTAACACATACGCTATTTCTAAGAGTGCAAACTCAATGACTGTAGAGACATTTTAGACCCTACAGAATCAGATGTGCATTATCTTAAAACTTACAAGTTCTATGAAAGATGCGGTTTAAAGCGATTGTTTAACCTTAAACCAGTGGGTTATGAATGCAATATGGTTTATATGTATAAATCTTTACCGTAATTACTAATCCCGAATTTGCGCTGATATATTTATGTATTAAACAATTCTAAACTATATAGTGTTTTTGATTATAATCTGGCTTTGTATATCTAATAGATAAATTGCCACTAAGATTTTATGCAATATAAAGACCGTATTTATCGGCAACTCTTTTAAATAAGAGTAGGGCCAATAATGTACGAACTGATCTACCTTCCGATTCTGCTTGTTTTCGTTCAAAACGCCGTATTAGCACACGTCCCCAACGATCGGGAGCAAAATCTCCAATTGCACTAAATATCACTTTATCTGCTGGAGTATGAAAAGACCCTTGGCCTAAAGTTAGCATAGGATCAAGTGCAAATTTATTAGGAGTATCCAACCAAGCGTCATTATATTCAAATGTAGCGCTTTCTCTATTTTTTCGCCAACGTGACCATAAACTTCCTGCTAGGTGAGGAGTGCCTTCTAAATCTACATATACTAAAACTTTTCTTTCCACACATTAATCTTTCTTTTTAGTTTTTCTGATTCTTTTTGGTAGATTTTCTTCTTTTAATTCAATTCCTACAGAATCGGTCCTAATATCTGCAAGGTTACTTAAGGGTTCAATCATTCCTAAAACAAACAATACAGTTGCGTAATTACCTATTGATACGCCTGACTTGCCTTTTTCAACTTTGTTTAATGTTGTTCTGCTGATAGAAGCCCTTTCTGCCATAATTGCGACAGGTATACGCCTGCGCCTTCTTGCATCACGCACATCTTGCCCTAATTTGTGTAAAGCACGGCTTACTGGAATTGGCAGGTGCAGATTTTGTTAATTTCTTTCATATGTTTAAGTTCACTATTGCATACTCAATGTATATTATAGTTCATTATAATGAACCTTATGTCAAATAAACATCTCGACTGATAAGGTACGTTATCTGTCACCGATACTATAATTAAAGTTACTTTCAATATATGTTAGGTATAATAGAGTCATATGCCATTCCTAGTAAGCATGGTAAAACATTAAAGTGACCATCATAGCCTTCTGATTTATGAATTGAACTATAATCACTAACAGTACTTAAAGAACAAAAAATAAGCATACCAACAGCATAACTTATATATGTATTGCTTATATAAGCTAGATGTTGTTCTGGTATAATATCATTCTGGTTAATTGTTTGTCTTAAAGAATCAAACATTACACCATGCTCTAGATAATAATTTAATTGATTTGATAACTTCTCATCGAATGTACTGGTTTCTAAAATAATAGCAGCTGTTTTTGTGTTGGTAGTACTTGAAGTGTTGCCAGAATTAGTAGAGGATGTTTTAGATGCTTCAGTTAGACTTGTAGTTTGTATAGTTAGAGAGTTTTGTCCCACGTTGTCTTTAGTGCTATGAGGTCTACTAAAGCCATCATCCTCATCTTCATCGTCTTTTTTATCCTTATTAGTGCTTCTTCCTTCTTCTGAGCAAGAAGCAGTGTGCTGAGACTCATTACTAGCATCTAACATTGCTTTATATTCAGCTCTCTTGGCATTAATGTCAGCAATATTTAAGCCTTTTAAAATATCCGGTAGATTATGTACAAATATTTCATCTATAGTGATACCTTGTTGTTGTAATTGGTTTATTTGTTCTAAAAACCATAGCACCCAGACCCCACAATTATAACTATCTGTTTGCATCCCTAAATTGTGTATTTTAATCTGTGCTCTATTTGGACCTCCATATGCAGCAATCATTCTTGCTTGTATGCTTTGCATAGTTAAGTCATATAAATGGTTGCCCATAGGATTGAGTAAAACTCCATGCATTACACCATCAGTACCCTGAGTAGCAAAATAAAATATCCAATGATTGCCCTTACCTGAATTAACATCAACATTTGGAGATACATTAATGGCTGCTGTTATAGTGTTAGTTAGATTATCTTGTATCATAGGTTCTATAGCACCATGTGCTGCAGGATTAAGATGACCATCTACAGAAGGTATAAAAGGAATGGCAGTATTCATTGTATCTCCAATACCTGCTATTTGGTCACCGGTCAACCAATCATGGGAAGCCAGTGATTCTTTAGGTGCTATATCGATTGTTCTACTCAAAATTTTTTGTAATAACGCCTCAACACTATTACCAGCCATTTTAGAATGGTACTGAGAATGAAGATTTCTAACACCATCAACAAATTTGATGTCATCATCTGTTAAAATCAACTGTAATATTAGTAATTCTGGTATAATACTTAACAACTCCTTAATCAAAGTGTAAGCAATATTAGAAGAATGAGTCTCAATATCTTCTCCTTTGCCTAAATTAGGCTCTGTATTATGCCCTAAGTAACCACGTCCTGCCCTTAAATGGTGTAAAGTGGTATATAATTTATCAGAAGCATAGGCCATAAATACTTCATTGTCTAATAATGCCCTAGCATATGAACCAATCAAGATTTGGTAAAATTCTCGATTTGCATGGTAAAGTTTAGATAACTGAGAAATAATCGCTTGCTCTTCTCGATTAACTAAACCAGAATAATATTGAACTGACCTTACTGGATGAAAAGTAGCTATATCACAATCTTCTGGTAAACTAATAGGATTATGAATTTCTAATCCATAAGATAGCATTTCTTGTTGCATTAATATTACTTTAATATTCAAATCCGCACTTTTTAACTCGCTTACTCTTTTCTCAAATGCTGCACGTACTTCTTGAGGTAATTGTTGAAGAAATTTAGTAAATGCTTTAACATGCCTATCTTTAATGACAACAACGTTTTTTTGATTTGCTGGCAGTATAAATTTATCTCCACCAATACTAGTTAATAAGTCTATACCTGCTTTATATCTATTTAAAACCTCCAGACTATGTTCATCTATTGAATTTATTCCAACAGAAAGGTCAGCTATCTTTGCAAAATATTCTTGTACTTTATCATTTACTGCAATTATTTCTGAAATTAATGATATAGCACTTTCAATTTCAGACTTCTTACCAGTATTAAAAGAGGGCAATTGCTGTTTCATAAGATTCTGATGATTTGCAGCAATTCTGTTATATAAGAAATAAAATTCTAAATCTTGATCATCTAAAGGTTCTTCTGATTGATTATGGAATAATTCTTGAAATTGAGTATCAATAAGTCTAAATTTATTTAGAAAAAATTGAAGAAAATTATCTAGGTATGTTTGTTTTGTTTTATTAGATAAATGAGAAGCTTGTATAACTTGTTGAATTTTCGTCAAATAACTGGCTTGAACCGATTCATATTGTACTAAAAGTTGCTGTTCTGATTCAGTTAAACTTGTAGCTAACTTTAGGCTATAAAAACTCTCTTGAAATAGGTGTAAATAATATAACACTGCGTCAAGATTACTAAAATCTTCATCTCCTCCTTTCTGAGCTACTTTATTTAAAGTTCCTTCTGCAATATCTTCTGCCTCCCTCACAACTTTACCATTTTTTGGATGAGTCTTAGCTGGCTTATGTTTGATTAATAGTAACTTCTTTTCTATTGCTTGAGCTTTTTGAATTAATTCTTGTGATAAACTACCTATATTACTTTGAACAAATTTTAGAAATTGGATTTGAGTATAAAGATCAGATTGCAAAGAGACTTGAGCAAGAAATTTTACCAAGTAATACTGATAATTGCTTTCGATTTTTTTAAGCTCTTCTCTCCATGGTTCAACTTCAAATTCGTCATCAGGACTATTTATAATACCTAGCATATAGTCATGGAGTTCTTGATCACTTACTGAGGCCATTGGATAAGGTAAAAAGTTTTGTTCTTCTTCATCATCAATAAAACTGTAGCTTAAGTCAGCAGGTTTTTCTAATAAAAATGGAGTAAAATTAGATAACGGTTCTTGTGCAGTAAGTATAGTTTGTAGTATCGGTATTATATAATGTTCAATTTCTCCAGGATTATTAATTAAATCTAATATAGCACTTTTAGCTAACCTTGCAGGAGGATTATTTAAATTACCAGTTTCAATAAAATTCTTTAACCAAAATACTATTGCTTTTAACTCTTTATCTCCAGGATTAGATTGAATAAATTCTGTTTCAAAATGATCAATAGCATTTCTTATAATTTTGCAAAAATTTACAAAATTTATATTGAAATGCTTAAGCAAATAGCCAGGTAGTTGTACAAATGCTTCGCCAATTAGTGCCAATTGTCTTAAGTAAAAGACTCTATCTTCACTTGTATTTAATTTTAGACCTGAACATACCATAGCTCCCTTTTGCAATAATTCTAACCCTACTTCCTCAGCAAGATAATTGCTTATTGTTTTTATTCTATTAGCTATAGGTATTTTTTGTTCTAAATATTCGAATTCTGCCAATGCTTTAAAAGATAGCTGAAGTTCTTCTAAATCTTTTATTATTTCTACTATCAATTCTTTACGAAAATCTAATGCTAAATAAGCTCTTTTATTAGGTAATATAACATGACCAGCTATTCCATGAGATGGCTCATAATGTAAGTTAATATCTCTAACGAGATTACTTAGTTCATCCCAAGGAATACCTGTGTTTTCTTCAACAAATTTTGAATAGTTTTCTTGTAAAGCTTTAGAAAGTGCGGAAAGAGCTGTTAAATATTTTAATACTTCTGCACTTTGTTGGAGAGCATAAGCGGATTGTGTTTTTTCTATGGCTTTTAGTAGATATGCTAATAATTCTTGTTTGTTAAGTTGTGGTATGGTATTCCTTTGCTTATAATTCTCAGCTATATTGGCTAATATTGTTTCATCATCAACAGCCTGATTATGGTTGCTTGACAAGTTTTTTTGGATTTGATTATATTGTTGATCAAATTGGAATGAAGGTAAATTATGAAACTGTCTAACATCAAAATAATGTTCTGGAGCAAATGTATCCATCAAATATACATGTTGTGCTCTAATATCAAGAACATTAGCAAACCCATTAATGACATGGTGTAGCGCTGCATTAATTAGGTTCTCAATTGTAAGAGGTCCACATGAAGTACCATCTCTTTGTTTGAGCCCAGAAGCTACATTTCCTTTAATGTCTACTTTATAGAACTTGCTCAATGTATCAAAAAGCTGCAAATAATACTCAGAAATTTCATTATCAGGTAAGCTAGAATCATAATAAGTAAATTCTGTAGCATGATTATTTTCGACTCGTATTACGATACCTACCCAATGATAATTACCTAAATTATAAGGTATTAATATAGTACGGTTGGGTGTTGCATGGCTTTTATTTTGTTCACCCTGTAGCTGAATTTGTAGTTGATCACCTTCTAATGTGCTTAAAGGAGGGATTACAGAAACATCATTTAGATTTTCTTGTTGCAATCTGAGATTCAAAATTGTCAACACATCGTAATCTTCGTATTGATAATGATTATTGATTTTAGTGGTTTCTTTCATTATCTGCACCTCTTTTAAGTTAATTATATCATAAAATAGCAATCTACCTATAATTTTTGTTGTGAAAGCTACTTACAAAATTATCCTCTTTCCAATTTTAAAACTGAATAATAGATCTAAATAGTTAAGAAAGAGTAAAGAGATAAAAATTCCTCAGAGTAGATAACTTCTCGTTTCAATGATGGTCAAACTGTAAATTGTAATCAACTATTGACTTACTCAGGGCAAAAATTGTAATGAAAATTGATCCACCTAAATAAGTAATAATATCTCCTGTATAAAGAATATTTTAAATATTTTTTAGGGAGTTTTTAGAGGGTGTTTATAGTGGAATCAATAGCAAAAATACATAGGATCATGTTAATGTGAATTGTAATTAACTATTGAACAGGCATTGGAAAGAGTGGATTAGGGGAGATATTAGTTTTGTATTGAAACAGAGGAGCCAATTGGTATCGAGCGTTTAGAAGTGTAAGAAAGGCGTGAAAGACATAAAGGCTTGTTGTAAAAAGTAAAATGGCAATGGGGCAGGGTGATGATTGACACGAATCTTTTGTCTATTAAAACAGTTTTGATAGTATTGCAATTAAAATACTAAATAATAGTGCGATGGATGCTGTACGTGAAATATATGGATTTTGTCTTAGGGGTGGCATTAATTAACATGACTGTGAGTGAGGTCAAGTAATGCCTTCAGTTATTTATAACCCCGCAAGCCTGGTATTTGTTTTTGAAGTCATGCTGGCTTGCTTTGAGGAGTAGGGCGTCGTAATCCATTCTTTGAGTTTAGTAAATCTATTTATGTTTTTTTTATTTCTTACAGCTACGGAGATAGCTTTTTTCTGTCCAACTAGGATAACAAGCTGCTTACCACGAGTAACAGCTGTATAAAG
>Ga0114962_10003588_pt1 | contig 12534 bp, 12 predicted proteins | sample C_130820_MF_Meta_FD_87017 | JGI IMG/M metagenome (GOLD analysis project Ga0114962, IMG submission 87017) | Freshwater microbial communities from Lake Croche, Canada to study carbon cycling - C_130820_MF_MetaG | ecosystem: Environmental > Aquatic > Freshwater > Lake | place: Lake Croche, Canada... | reverse complement strand
GGTTGGTTTTATACGCTTCATGCCATTGGTTCCTTAATAAAAGACAGCGTTGTTGATGTATTGAAGGAAGCGGGTATTCCTTCTGATAAAGTAGATGGAAGGGCTTATAAAGCAGTTGTTTCTAATGGATTGGTGCTAGACAAGAATGGCAACAAAATGAGTAAGCGTCTGGGCAATGTAGTTAACCCATTCGAAACCATTGAAAAGTATGGTGCCGATGCTACCCGTTGGTATTTAATAACGAATGCAAGTCCTTGGGATAACCTAAAGTTCGATCTGGCAGGCATTCAGGAAGTGCAACGTAAGTTCTTTGGAACTCTCTATAATACCTATCAGTTCTTTGCTTTGTATGCTAACGTGGATGGCTTTGCATTCAAGGAAGCCTATATTTCTTTAGCTGAAAGACCTGAGATTGATCGTTGGATATTGTCTTCCTTAAATACGTTGATAAAGAAAGTTACTGAGGCAATGGACGACTATGAGCCTACACAAGCGGGCAGGTTGATGGAAGAATTTGTGGATGAGCATCTTAGTAACTGGTATGTACGTCTTTGTCGCCGCCGTTTCTGGAAGGGAGAATATGAGGGAGATAAGATTGCGGCGTATCAGACGCTCTACGAATGCCTGGAAACATTGGTAAGATTGATGGCACCTATCTCTCCATTCTTTAGTGATGCGGTATTCCAGAATTTGAATGCTATTACGAATCGTTTTGAAGCAGAAAGCGTTCATCATGTATTATTCCCTACTTATAATGAAACTGCAATAGATACCGACTTAGAAGAAAGGATGCAATTGGCACAAGACACTTCTTCGTTGGTTTTGTCTATCCGTAAGAAGGTAAATATTAAGGTTCGTCAGCCATTGCAAAAGGTGATGGTACCTGTTCTTAATCCAAAGATGAAAGAACAACTTGAAAAGATTGAAGACCTAATTAAAGCGGAAGTAAACGTAAAAGAGTTTGAATACTTAACGGATACAGAAGGGGTTATCAAGAAGAAGGTAAAAGCAAACTTCAAGGCTTTGGGTACGAGGATGGGCGCTAAGATGAAAGCAGTAAATGCTGCTATTATGAACTTTACCCAACACGAAATAGCAGCAATCGAAAGAGATGGTCAGATAGCACTGAACATTGAAGGTGAGGAAGTTGTGATACTCATAAATGAAGTAGATATTGCTGCAGAAGATATTCCGGGATGGAGTGTTGCCAGCAAAGGCAGTTTAACTGTGGCCTTGGATATCACTATTACAAAGGAACTCCAAGATGAAGGTAACGCAAGAGAGTTGGTAAACAGGATTCAAAACATCAGAAAAGAGAGCAATTTTGACCTTACAGACCGCATTTTTGTCAAGTTACGCACTAATGTGAATTTGAAAGATAGTATTGAACCTTATAAAGAATATATTTGCACGGAAATTTTGGCAGATAGTCTCGATTGGGTGTCAGAATTAAATGAAGGCATTGAAATTGATATCAATGACACTTTGCTGAAAATAGAAATAATTAAAAACGACAAAAAGAATGGCAACAAGTAAAGGGAGTGGTACTAAAAAGCCTCAGGTAGTAAAACAGGTAGCACGAAAACCTGTTGGTTATTCGGAGGTTGACATGAATGAGAAATCTCACATTCCTATAAAGAAGCGTGAACCTATTCCTGTTCAAAGGCGTTCAGATGAACCCATGAAAGAAGTTAAACTCCCAAAAATTACAACAACATCAAGTGTTGCATATAACCCAGGATATACACCAATGGAAAAAAGAGTAGAAGTACCCCAAACAAATACGCCACTAGTAAAATACAGCGATTCGGACTTGAAAGAGTTTCGTGAAATCATCAATAAAAAGATGGATACTGCCAAAAAAGAACTTGCATATTTACAAGGTCTTATAACACGTAAAGATGGAATGGGGTCTGACAACGACGACGCTCGTTACATGACCATGGAAGATGGTAGTATGAGTATGGAGCGCGAGCAACTGAGTCAGATGGCAAGCCGTCAGATAAGTTATATCGACCACCTCGAAAAAGCAATCATGCGTATTGAAAACAAAACGTATGGTGTTTGCAGGGTTACTGGTAAACTGATTGACAAAGCGAGACTGAAAGCTGTACCACACGCTACTTTAAGTTTGGAAGCAAAGCTAGGTTTAGTGAAACCTAGTGGTGAATAATTAAAACATAATCTTTATACAAAGGCTATCACAGAAATGAGATAGCCTTTTTTCGTAGAATTAACGCAACAAAGTGAATATAATTTAGTCTTCAATTAGATTAAACAGATATTTTTGTAAGGGACAAAGCATCTGTGATGCATTTATTCGTATAAATACACTGTATTGGAATACTATTCGGACATAAGAAGCGCATTACTATTAAAAATATACACCTTAGGAGCAATTAATGCGCAAGGTTCTACAACAATTGTATTTGCACTTCTTTTTCTGTTGTTTTTATCTTTTGTTATTAGTGGGGCTGAAGTAGCCTTTTTCTCCCTTACTCAGAAAGACATTAATTTACTTAAAACTAAACAACAACCAGGTTACAGACGCATTATTAATTTGCTTGAAGATCCAAAAGTCTTGTTAGGCTGTCTTTTGATAGCTAAATACCTTATTAATATTGGTCTTATCATTATCTCAAATATCTTTTTGGGAAACTTATTAAACCTAGAAAAAGTAAATGCATTGTGGCTGGAAATAGTCATTAAGATTGTTTCCATAACTTCAATATTGTTATTGTTGGGCGAAGTGATGCCCAAAGTAATGGCGGCACAAAACAATATCCGGTTTGCTAAAGATTTAGGACCTATCATAGAATTTATTTTTCTTATTTTCAAGCGGGCTAGTATTTGGTTTGTAAGATATAGTGAGGTGATTGAGCGGAAATTAAGTAAAAAAAAGAGTACTTATAACTTAGAGGAATTAGATAATGAAATTGATTTAAGTACAGATACAAGTGCATCCATTGAGGAAAAAAACATTTTGAGGGGTATTGTTAAGTTTGGCAACATAACCGTCAAACAGATAATGAAAACAAGGGTAGATGTTCACGGCATTGATAATAAAACCTCCTTTTCTTCACTAATTAATCAAATAGGCGAATGGCATTACAGTAGATTGCCTGTGTATGAAGAAGATTTAGATAAAGTAATCGGTATGATACACACAAAAGACCTGATTCCATATATTAATCATGCTAATGACTTCAATTGGCATTCATTACTTCGTCCCCCTTATTTTGTTCATGAACATAAGTTGATTGAAGACTTGTTGAAAGAGTTTCAAGGAAAAAGGATACACTTTGCCGTAGTGGTTGACGAATTTGGTGGAACAAGTGGTATCGTTACTTTAGAGGATATTCTCGAAGAAGTGATTGGAGAAATTAAGGATGAGTTTGATGATGAAGAAATAAACTATACCAAAGAAGATAATTTCAACTATATTTTTGAAGGAAAAATAATGCTGAATGATGTCTGCAAAACATTACATCTGAATATTGATATATTTGATGAAATAAGAGGTGATAGTGATTCTTTGGCAGGATTGGTATTGGAATTAACCGGTGAAATTCCAACAGCAGGAGCTGTAATTGAAAGCACCAATTTCAACTTCACAGTATTGGAAATAGAAAAAAACAGACTTCAGAAAGTAAAGATTACAATTAAGCCCAAGGGCGAAAAATAAATTATGGATAATAGTGGTTTAAGTCACTTCGAAAAGGTTATAGCTGCACCTAAGTGGTTTTTTGTTCTCGTATTGGTTGTGTGCATGGCTTGTAACAGCAACTTTGTACCAAAGCCTAGAGGTTATTTTAAGATAGAACTTCCTGAAAAGAAGTATCAGGTTTTCGATCAACCTAGTTATCCTTACACTTTCGAATATCCCACATACGCAAAAGTGGTTAAAGACTCTACCTTTTTTGGTGATGCCACCGAGAATCCTTGGTGGATAAATGTAGACTTTCCACAGTTTAATGGGCGTATATACGTAAGTTATAAACAGATTGGAGTTAATTCATTTAATAAACTACTAAATGATGCTTTTGCTCTTACCAATAAACATACTAGTAAAGCAAGTTCAATCGACGATTCAATCATAAACACCTCCAATAACATACATGGAATGTTTTTTAAAGTGGGAGGAAGTGTTGCAACGGCAAATCAGTTTTTCGTTACAGATTCAATAAAGCATTTTCTACGTGGGGCTTTATACTTTGATGCCACCCCCAATGAAGATTCTTTAGTTGAAGTAAATGAATTTTTATTGAAGGATATGAAACATATGATAAACACTTTCAAATGGAAATAAACAGGAAATAAATCAGTTTATTTCTTCTCTAAACCATCCTATGAAAGTAATTGATACTTAGATATTTTGGTTCATTAACAAAAAACCTTACCGCTGCTTTACATTATTAAATTATTCCCATCCCCTTTTTTAATAATTTAAATAGAAGAACCTATTTTAATTGCACTTTTGAAAAAGATATTAAGTAAGTCCCAATTTCTCAACAGCAGCTATGGCTGCGGCTTGGCTAGCATCTTTTTTATTAAATCCTTTTCCTTCGGATAGTACTTCACCATCCAAAACCGTTTTAATAATAAAGATTCTTCGTGTTCCTTCCAACCTTTCTTCATGTAAATCGAACGTGAGAATTTTATTGTTTTTGCTCGCCCAGCCAATCAGTTTGTTTTTTAGGTTAATGTCTATCAGTTCCAGATCATCTACAAACATGTGAGGGATAATGATTTGCTTTAATATCCAGACTTGGGTTTTCTTATAGCCTTTATCTAGATAAATAGCACCAACAATGGCTTCGAGAGTATTGCCAAATATGTGACTGTTTTTAAGGGCATTATCAAGTTTATTGAAGAGTGCAATCTTTTTGATACCCATCTTCACAGCAATATCATTCAATTGCTGACGGTTTACCATCTTGCTGCGCATCTCTGTCAAAAATCCTTCGCCTTTGTATGGGTAACGTTTAAAGAGATAATCTGCAACGACAGCACTCAAAATAGCATCTCCCAGATATTCTAACCTTTCATTGTTTTCATCGGGAGATTCCTTTACACTTCTATGACTGAGTGCTGCCCTGTAGATAATAAGATTGTCGGGCTTAATGCCTAATATATTAATGATACTCTTCTTAAGGGACTTTGCATCTGCACTTTTATTACCAAAGAAGCGATCTATTACTTGCACAATTTTTTATTAGGGTATGTATTTTTTCACAATCACACAAGCATTGTGGCCACCAAAACCAAAAGTATTACTCAGCGCCGCATTTACGGTTCTTGTTTGTGCCTTATTGAAGGTGAAGTTCAATTTTGGATCTAATGCCGGATCATCGGTAAAGTGGTTGATGGTTGGCGGAACTATGTTATGAATTACACTTTTAATACAAGCAATAGCTTCTATAACTCCCGCTGCACCTAGGCAGTGACCTGTCATAGATTTAGTGCTACTAATGTTTAAGTTATAAGCATGTTCACCAAAAACCTGTGTGATAGCTTTTGCTTCTGCCACATCGCCAATTGGAGTAGAAGTTCCATGTGTATTGATATAATCTATATCTTCTGGTTTCATACCTGCATCAGCCAAAGCAGCAAACATTACATTTTTTGCGCCCAATCCTTCTGGATGTGGAGCAGTAAGATGATAGGCATCAGCAGTAGCACCACCACCAGCTATTTCGCAATATATTTTTGCACCACGTTTAATGGCGTGTTCATATTCTTCTAGTACCAAAACACCTGCGGCTTCTCCCATAACAAAACCATCACGGTCTTTATCATAAGGGCGACTAGCTGTTGTTGGGTCATCATTGCGCTCGCTCATTGCTTTCATTGCATTGAAACCACCCACACCAGCTTCACTGATTACAGCTTCCGAACCACCAGTCAACACTACATCAGCTTTACCTAAGCGAATGGTATCGAATGCAGAAATAATTGCATTTGTACTACTAGCACAAGCACTTACTACTGCATAGTTTGGTCCACGAAAACCATGTTTCATAGAAATTTGCCCTGCAGCTATATCTAAAATCATTTTGGGGATGAAGAAAGGATTGAAACGAGGCGTTCCATCTCCTTTTGCAAAATTGGTTACTTCCTCTTGAAAAGTAATCAAGCCGCCAATACCACTAGCGAATATGACACCAACACGATCAATATCAACATTCTCGTGGGTTATATTAGAGTCAGCAACAGCCATATCGCTTGCTACTAGCGCAATCTGTGCAAAGCGGTCTAGTTTTCTTGCTTCTTTCACATTCATGTGCTGAGTAGGATCGAACCCTTTTATCTCGCAAGCAAATCGTGTTTTAAATTTGGAAGCATCAAAATTGGTGGTCATTGCAGCACCTGAAACACCATTAATCAATCCATTCCAATACTCGTCTATATTGTTGCCCAAAGGAGTCAATGCCCCCATTCCCGTTACTACAACGCGTCTTAATTCCATACGGCTAAAACCCTTTTAAGTGAAAATCCGCCGTTATGATGGCTTAAGCCTCAAAACTGGCGGATTATAATATTGCTTTAGTAATAAATTTATTACTTAGCGTTTTCTTCCAAGTAAGTAACCGCCTGACCAACAGTTGTGATGGTTTCTGCTTGCTCATCTGGAATTGAAATGTTGAATTCTTTTTCAAACTCCATGATTAATTCAACGGTATCTAAAGAATCTGCACCAAGATCATTAGTGAATGACGCTTCATTTGTTACCTCAGCTTCGTCTACACCTAATTTGTCTACGATGATTTTCTTTACTTTAGTTGCGATGTCTGACATTGTAGTAATTTTTTTAGTTACGGCAGCAAAAATATACTTTTTAGTAAAACTGCAACGTTTTAAATAAATTTTGTTTGAGATTAAAGCTAGAATGTTAGCAAGTTTGTTGAATTTAACCGTTTTTAGGTTGAAATATGCGTCTTAAATAATTATATTTTATTAAAAAACATTATAAATGATTTTAAAAATTATAAAGATTGACACCCTAGATTATAAAAAAATGGTTGAGTTGAGAACACAGATACTTAGGATTCCGCTTGGATTGTCCCTATCTCAAATTGATTTGGAGATGGATAAAGAAGATATCTTGATGGGATATTTTGATGATTCTAGTTTGGAGTTAATAGCCTGCTGCATCCTCACCAAAATTGATACAGATATAATAAAACTTCGGCAAATGGCGGTTGGAGAAAAATGGCAGGGGCAAGGCTTTGGCAAATCACTTATTTTGTATGCAGAAGGATGGGCTAAAAATTATGGGTTTAAAAAAATTGTTTTGAATGCAAGAAAAGTATCATCGGGTTTTTATCAAACGCTAGGATACAGGGTAACAGGAGATGAATTTATTGAAGTAAACATTCCACACATTAAGATGAAAAAAAATATTTAAGCTCTTTCTATTCCATACCTTCCCTTATAAAACACAAAATAATATCATGGATTCTTGGTTGTTCTGTTTCAAATAATTTTATTAAATACAATTACCTTTATTTTGTGGCTTAAACAATAAACATTTTTAATGGATTACAGTAAATTAATTACAATATCGGGAGTGCCTGGATTATTTGAATTGGTGGGCAATAAAGGAGGTGGTATACTTGCAAAAAATCTTGATGATGATACAATAAAATTTTTTTCTGAGAGGAAAGGTGGTTTTTCTCAATTGGAAGGCATCGAGATATTTACCATAAGAGAAAATGTAAATCTTTCAGAAATATTTGTGGCAATGAGGGATAATGCAGAGGAGTTACCTTCAGAGAAAGACCCCAAAGCTTTAAAAAATTATTTCGAGAAAGTTTATCCAGATTTGGATTTTGAACGAGTTTATGTTAGTGATATGAAAAAAATGGTAAAGTGGTTTTCTATCCTTAAAGCGAAAAACATAACAATAAAAGTTCGCGCTATTGATATTGAGGAAGAAGATGCTGTCGAATAAAACCCTATACAGGTAATATTAATATAGTCTATATAAAAAAGCTGCATAGTTTTCTATGCAGCTTTTTTGTTGCGCCTAATTTCTAATTTTATATTCAAATCATATTGATAAAAAATTAAATGAATTGGCAGAAAATAAAAGCATTACCTGGTAAGATATTTTTTAGGCATAAAAATGGGTTAATATATTTTAAACGTTTTTGTTTTGGTTACTATTATATAATTAAATATGTTGAAAACAATACTCATTATTGACGATGAAGAAAAGTTGCGTAATCTTTTGGCACGCATCATTAGAGCTGAAGGATTTGAAGTGTTGGAGGCAAGTACACTGAAAGAAGGCTCGAAACTGCTTGCTAACAAGCAAACAGATGTACTATTATGCGATGTAAAACTGCCCGACGGTAATGGAGTTGAATATATATTGAATATCAAACATTTTTATCCCTCTTTAGAAATTATTTTACTTACGGCTTATGGAAATGTAGCAGATGGCGTTCAGGCTATGAAGAATGGGGCTTTTGATTATATTATTAAAGGCGATGATAACGATAAAATAATCCCTCTGTTAAATAAGGCTTTCGAAAAAGTTGGTCTACAAAAAAGAATAGAGCAACTAGAAGAACAGGTTGGTAAGCGTTACAACTTTGATAATATTCTAGGCAGTTCTACTTTAATTCAAGAGTCTATTAATTTAGCCAAAAGAGTTGCACCTACCGAGGCTACCGTTTTATTATTAGGTGATACGGGTACAGGAAAAGAAGTTTTTGCACAAGCCATTCATAGTAATAGTACGCGTGCTGGAAAGCCTTTTATGGCACTTAACTGTAGTGCATTTGGTAAAGAGCTGTTGGAAAGCGAAATATTCGGTCACAAAGCGGGTGCCTTTACCGGCGCATTAAAAGACAAAAAAGGACTAATTGAAGAAGCGAGTACCGGCACGCTTTTTTTGGATGAAATTGGTGAAATGCATATCGAATTGCAAAGCAAATTGCTTCGTGTATTGGAAACAAGTGAGTTTATAAAAGTAGGCGATACTAGACCCACCAAAGTGAGTGTACGAATAATTGCCGCCACCAATAGAGATTTACAACAAGAAGTACAGGATGGAAAATTTAGAGATGATTTATTTTATAGATTAAATGTTTTTTCGATTTTCTTGCCCAGCCTTAGAGATAGAAAGAAAGATATCCCTCTGCTAGCAAATCATTTTTTACTCATTTTTTCAGCAAAAATTAATCGAAAGGTTACCAGAATGAGTGAATCGTTTTTGGAACATTTAATCAAACATGATTGGAAAGGAAATATAAGGGAACTGAAAAATGTAATGGAAAGAGCCGTTATTTTATGCGATGAGCAGGAACTTTCCGTACAAAACCTTCCTTTAGATATGCAATTTTCGTCTGATGAAAATAGTAATAAGCAACTATCCGCCTTTGAATTGGCAAGTGTTGAGAAACTTCATATTCAACGAGTTTTAAACCATTGTAAAGGAAATAAAACCGAAACCGCCAAACTGCTTAATATAGGACTCACTACACTTTACAGAAAGATAGAAGAATACAAGATTGGCTAAAGAAAGGTAATCTCTGTCGCTATCAGTAATTCATTAATTGTATGCAGTAAAGCCTTTACTGTATGCAGTGAGCGTTTTATTGTTATAAGTTAATCATTCACTGCATACAGTAAGCAATTAACTGTTAGCAGTAGAATCATTACTGCAAGCAGTGAGTGCTTTACTGCTAGCAGTGAAAGAATAACTGCAAGTTCGGGGAGTAGAATGTAAGAACCTATTTTCCCTTCTTTCAATACCAATATGAAAACCATTCAACCAAAATGGAGGGATAAAAACAAAGCCAAAACAAATACATAAAAAAATTTTCGTCCGCTGAAATACAATGCCCGGTTGAATTAGACATTATCCTTTCTTTTAATAAAGCCCTTGCGGCACTTCCTTTGGCTATAGTTCGTGAATTAAATATGCGAACAATGAAACTTAATAAAACAGTCATTATGGACTTTATAGTAATTGCTTTTGTATGGGCTATTTCTATATCAGCCCTCTCACTTGTGGTTATGCGCATCGAAATTTTACTCACTAAATAAAACACAAAAGTGTGCTAACAATCATTTTAGTTTTTACATCATTTCAAAGAGATAAAAGCTAGGTAATTAGAGGGGTTAGCCGCTGCCTAGTAGTTATCAAACAACTTGTTACGAATGGTGGCGGCTTTTTTAGGTTTTATAAATAAGAGTAAATGTTTTTAGATGGATTTATCAACTCATATAAAAAGGTAAAATATTTTTTCAAACAATAAAAAAACAATTATGCTAACACTCATTTTGGTTATTGCAGGGCTGATAGGCTTTGTTCTCTTTTTTAAAACTATAGATGTTTTTGACAAAATTTAAAACAATCACCACTTAAAATTTAAAGACATGTTTCTATTACTATTTATTCTTTCTATCGTGGCCTTCGGCTACCTCTTGTATGTTTTAATTAAACCCGAAAATTTTTAACCTCAAAACAATTAATATGAATTCAGAATTATTAGGCGTTATCGCTACGTTTTTATTAACCGTGTTGCTTGCTTATCCACTGGGCAGGTACATAGCAAAAGTGTACAGTGGAGACAGAACCCTATTGGATTTTATGAAACCAGTTGAACGGTTAATTTATCGTATCGCTAGCGTAAATCCTGCTGAAGGGATGGACTGGAAACAATTTTTAAAAGCCATGCTAACCATCAATATGCTATGGTTTGTGTATGCCTTTTTTATGTTTCTCTTCCAGAGTCATTTGCCTTTAAATCCGGATGGAAACCCAGATATGACACCAGACTTAAGTTTTAATTCGGCCATTAGTTTCATAACCAATACCAACTGGCAGAATTATTCGGGAGAAACGGGCGTTACTTATTTAACCCAGCTTTTTGTAATTACCTTCTTACAGTTTCTAAGTGCCGCTACAGGGATAGCTTGTTTGGTGGCCATGTTTAACGGTTTTAAAGAAAAGACTACCAATAATCTGGGCAATTTCTGGCAGATATTAATAGTTACAGTCACTAGGATTCTATTGCCCATTAGTATAGTAATTGCGGTTTTACTTGCTTTTAATGGAACTCCAGCAAGCTATGATGGTAAAGACTCCTTCATAAGTTTACAAGGAGATACCGTACAGGTTTCCCGTGGTCCTGCTGCTGGAATGGTTGCTATCAAACATCTTGGAACAAATGGTGGTGGATGGTATAATGCCAATTCTGCCCATCCATTGGAAAATCCAAATTACTTCACCAATATGATGGAAGTGATTGCACAGGTGCTTATCCCTATGTCTTTGCTTTTTGCGATGGGATTTTATATCAAACGCAGAAAGTTTTCTACTGTAATATTTGGTATAATGACACTCGGAATGCTCTGTCTGGTAATTCCGACTATTATAACTGAAGTCCACGGCAATCCCGAAATAGCTAGAATGGGTATATCCCAAGCCACTGGGGCAATGGAGGGAAAAGAGGTACGGTTTGGCCCAGCCGCTTCGGGTTACTGGAGTATTGTAACCACCATTATTTCTACTGGATCGGTAAACTCAATGCACGATAGTTCCATGGCATTATCGGGATTAATGCAATTGTTAGGAATGTTGGTTAATGGATTTTATGGGGGTTGTGGGGTTGGTATGCTGAACTATTTTATCTACATCATCATAGCAGTCTTTATATCTGGATTGATGGTAGGAAGAACGCCAGAGTTTATGGGGCATAAAGTAGAAGCACGTGAAGTAAAGATTGCTGCATTAGTCACCTTGTTATCTGCATTTATTGTCAAGGGCGGTTTGGCAATAGCTTGTTATACCTTATTACATTATTCTGATGCTGATTGGGCATTCAAACCTTCGGGATGGTTGAATAATTCGGGCTTCCATGGTTTTTCGGAAATGATGTACGCCGTTACTTCTGCCAATGCCAATAATGGTAGTGCCTTTGCAGGATTGACTGGGAACAACATTTTCTGGAATGTTTTGCTAGGAACTGCCATACTTCTGGGTAGATTCCTTCCTATTATCGGACCTGTAGCAATTATAGGATTAATGGCCAAGAAAAAATATTTTCCAGATTCTGCGGGTACCTTAAAGGTAGATTCCATCACATTTGGTGCGATGACTTTTGGGGTAATACTCATCCTTACAGCATTATCCTATTTCCCACCTTTGGTTTTGGGACCCATTGCTGAGTATTTAAGTATGAAGCCCTAAAACCCTAAAGGGATGTTTAGAGTAGCGAATGATTCATGAACTATAATTTGTTAATATACAAGGATGACACCTTTTGTTAATCAGGAGAATCAATCATTTTTTTCATTCAAATCATTTAATCATTGTTAAAAATAAAAAATTATGTCAACGGAAAAATCAAATAAGTTGTTCGAGCCTGCCCTTGTGAAAGAGGCGTTGAAACAATCATTTATAAAATTGAATCCAAAGATTATGCTGCGCAACCCTGTAATGTTTACAGTGGAAGTTGGTACGGCAGTAATGCTTGGCGTATGTATCTGGATTGCAACGGGAGAAAAAGCACAGGG
>Ga0114962_10003584_pt1 | contig 12543 bp, 7 predicted proteins | sample C_130820_MF_Meta_FD_87017 | JGI IMG/M metagenome (GOLD analysis project Ga0114962, IMG submission 87017) | Freshwater microbial communities from Lake Croche, Canada to study carbon cycling - C_130820_MF_MetaG | ecosystem: Environmental > Aquatic > Freshwater > Lake | place: Lake Croche, Canada... | reverse complement strand
ATAGACATTCGCAAGGGTCTGGCCCCGCTGCGCGCAGCCTGGATCAGCGAGCGCGGTGACACCGAACTGATGGACGGGCCGAGTTCGCAATATGGCCGTGACCGGCTGGCCGACGCCCGTCTGGACGAATTGCGCTTTGACCTCAAGCGTGCACCTCGCCGTGCCCGAGCCGGCGCCAACGTCACCCAGATGCACTATGCCCGCCGCGGCATCATCACGCCCGAGATGGAGTTCATCGCGATTCGCGAGAATCTGCGGCGCGCCGAATACATTGCCTCGCTCAAGGCTGCGGGTCCGACCGGCGAGCGGATGGCCGAGCTGCTCGGTCGCCAGCACCGCGGCGAGTCGTTTGGTGCAGCGATTCCGGCCGAGATCACGCCCGAGTTCGTGCGCAGCGAAGTGGCGCGCGGGCGCGCGATCATTCCGGCCAACATCAATCACCCTGAAACCGAGCCGATGATCATCGGGCGCAATTTCCTGGTGAAGATCAACGCCAACATCGGCAATTCGGCGGTCAGCTCCTCGATCGGCGAAGAGGTCGAAAAAATGACCTGGTCGATCCGCTGGGGCGGCGACACCGTGATGGACCTCTCAACCGGCAAGCACATCCATGAAACCCGTGAATGGATTGTGCGCAATTCGCCGGTGCCGATCGGGACCGTGCCGATCTATCAGGCACTTGAGAAGGTCAACGGCAAGGCCGAGGACCTGACCTGGGAGATCTTTCGCGACACGCTGATCGAGCAGGCCGAGCAGGGCGTCGACTACTTCACCATCCATGCCGGCGTGCGCCTGCCATTCATTCCGATGACCGCACGTCGTATGACCGGCATCGTCTCGCGCGGCGGCAGCATCATGGCCAAGTGGTGCCTGGCCCATCACCGCGAGTCATTCCTCTATGAGCGATTCGAAGACATCTGCGAGATCATGAAGGCCTACGATGTGTCCTTCTCGCTGGGCGACGGTCTGCGTCCGGGCAGCATCTATGACGCCAACGACGAGGCGCAGCTCGCCGAGCTCAAGACCCTGGGCGAACTCACGCAGATCGCCTGGAAGCACGATGTGCAGGTCATGATCGAAGGCCCGGGCCATGTGCCGATGCAGCTCATCAGGGAGAACATGGACCTGCAGCTGCGCGACTGCCATGAGGCGCCCTTCTACACGCTGGGGCCGCTGACCACCGACATCGCGCCCGGCTACGACCACATCACCAGTGCGATCGGTGCCGCCCAAATCGGCTGGTATGGCACGGCGATGCTCTGCTATGTCACGCCCAAGGAGCATCTCGGGCTGCCCAACAAGAAGGACGTCAAGGACGGCATCATGGCCTACAAGATCGCGGCCCATGCCGCCGATCTGGCCAAGGGTCATCCGGGTTCGCAGATCCGCGACAACGCGCTCTCAAAGGCGCGCTTCGAGTTCCGCTGGGCCGACCAGTTCAACCTCGGTCTGGACCCCGACACCGCCAAGGATTTCCATGACGAGACCTTGCCCAAGGACTCGATGAAGACCGCACACTTCTGTTCGATGTGCGGCCCGCATTTCTGCTCGATGAAGATCACGCAGGATGTGCGCGACTATGCCGAGAAGACCGGTGTGAGCGCCGAAGCGGCCCTGCAGCAGGGGATGACCGAGAAGGCGATCGAGTTCGTGCGCAAGGGCAGCGAGCTCTACGGCAAGGTCTGAGGCCGACCGGTTCAAGCCGTGCCGTTGTCGGCGGGCATGGGGATTGCCCTGTAGGAACGAGAGAAGGTCATCCGGCCTTCTCTCGACTTTTCAGGATGACCATATGGACCAGCAAGACAATAAGCCCAGCGCAACGCCTGCTCAGAAAACTCAGCAGGGGCAGGCCTCCCAGGCGGCTGCTCAACAGGGCACCGCAAAACCGCAACAGGGTCAGTCAATGCCAGGCGGCAAGCCTGCGGCAGCTGATTCGGCCAAACGGCCGGATACCGCCGCGCGCCCGGCTCAGACCGACCGACCCGGCTCGGGCTCAAGCTCAGGCTCGGGTGCATCACCGTCACACGGCAGCAATCGGAGCAATGAAGACATTGATGTCTGACTTGTCGATGGCGTTTTTCCACTGAGCGCTGCCACATCAGCGCAAGCGGTGCAGTGCCGTCCCGGTTGCGGGGCGTGCTGCACCGCGCCATCCATCACGACGCCGATTCCCGGCATGCCGCAGGGCAAGCCGGCCGGCGTGCCCTGTATTCAGCTCGGGGCCGAGCGCCAGTGCCTGATCTTCGGGCGCCCTGATCGCCCGGCAGTCTGCGCAAGCCTGCAGCCCTCGAGTGAGATGTGCGGTGAGTCGCCTGCTGAGGCAATCGCCTGGTTGACCGTGCTCGAACAGCGCACTCGACCCTGACCACGCCTTTATCAGTGACGTCCGGGGCTATTCAGCGCCATCGCAATGTCATGACCTGGCCACGAAGTTTGTCTGCGGTGTCGGGGTAAGATCGGGCGCACTGCCCTTTCCGGCCCGTTCATGAAACTGCGTTCCCTGATCAGTCTGCTGCTGGTGGTCGCCGCGCTTGCCGGCGGCGCATGGTGGTGGTTCAACAAGCGCTCTGCCGGCGATCAGCCCCAGTTGCGCACTGCCAAGGTCGAACGCGGCACGCTGACTGCGACCGTTGCCGCCTCCGGCACGCTGGCAGCCACCGTGCAGGTGCAGGTCAGCTCCCAGGTCTCGGGGCAGATCCGGGAAGTGCTCGCCGACTTCAATTCCGAGGTGAAAAAGGGCCAGGTCATTGCCCGAATCGACCCGGAGACTTTCGAATACCGTGTCCGTCAGGCCCAGGCCGATGTCGATGCGGCGCAGGCCCAGGTCGGTGTGCAACAGGCCACACTCGCATCGCGTCGCGCCGATCTGTCGCGGGCCACGATCAATCTCGAAGAGGCCAAGCGCGACCTCGACCGCAAGAACGAACTGGTCGAGCGCAACTTCATTTCGCCTGCCGAGCGCGACAAGGCAAGGTCGATCTATCGCGCGCTTGAGCAGGACGTGGTCACTGCCAATGCCCAGATCGACCTGGCTCAGGCGCAGCTTCGCAATGCCGGCTCGACGGTGCAGCAGCGCGAGGCACTGCTCTCGTCTTCGCGGGTGGATCTCGGTCGAACCGTCATTCGAGCCCCGGTCGATGGTGTCGTCATCAAGCGATCGATTGAGCCGGGTCAGACCGTGGCGGTCAGTCTCGCGGCGCCCGAGCTGTTTCTGATCGCCCAGAACCTGCGCGACATGCAGGTCGAGGTGTCGATCGACGAGGCGGAAGTCAGTCGCCTGCGCGTCGGTCAGAAGACCACGTTCACCGTCGATGCCTTTCCCGGCCGAACCTTTTCCGGGCTGGTCACCCAGGTCCGCAAGGCCGCGCTCAATGTCCAGAATGTCATCACCTATACCGCAGTAGTGTCGGCCGACAATGAGTCGCTGGTGCTGCTGCCGGGCATGACCGCCAATGTCAGGGTGATCACCGATGTGCGCGAGAACGTGCTGAAGGTGCCGAATGCCGCGCTGCGCTTCAAGCCGCCGGGTGCGCCCGATCCGGCCAAGTCGGCGTCGGTGTCGGGGGCTGGCTTTGGCAGCTCCACCCTGCAGGCCGCGCTCGACCTGGTGATGTCGCCGGCGCAAGCTCAGGGGCAATCTCAGGGCCAAGGTCAGGGTGGCGGCATCCAGGCCTATCGCGAGCGGCTCGAGCGTGAGCTGGCGCTGACCGAGACCCAGAAGGCCTCGGTCGACGCGGTCTTCGTGTCGATGCGAGAGCGCTTTGCCGGTATCCGTGAAGCGCCGCAGGAAGAGCGTGCCGCGCTGGGCGAGAAGCTTCGCAATGACATGCGTCGTCGGATCAATGAGGTGCTCGATCCGGCGCAGCGCAAGACCTTCGCATCGATCAATGCCGAGATCGATGCGCGGCGCGCGGCAATGCAGGCGGGTGGCGGCGCAAGCTCGGGGGCAGCGGCAGCTGCGGCGACGAATGCGACGACGAATGCACCTGCAACGCCGACGCGTGCCCCTGCGGCCGCTGCCGACAAGCCCTCTGCCGAGGCGGGAAAATCGACGGCATCAACCGGCGCTGCGTCACCGTCGGGTACGCCGGCAAACCTTGCTCAGGCACCTGCCTCGGCTGCGGCAGCGGCCAAGCCACCGTCAGCCCCACCGTCATCGTCATCAAGCGCGGGCGGCAGCCCAGGGCAGGGTGGTCCCGGTGCCCAGCTGCGTGCCTTTCGCGAGCGCCTCGAGCGTGATCTGGCGCTGAGCGATTCGCAGCGCACCCAGCTCGATGGCATTTTTACCGGTATGCGCGAGCGATTTCTTGCCGTCAGGGAGGCGCCCGAGTCGGAGCGCGCCAAGCTGTCCGAGGCCAATCGTGCCGAGATGCGTGCGCGAATCAATGACATCCTCGACGATGGCCAGAAGAAGAAATACGCCGAGATCCTGGTCGAGCTGAGCGGGCGCACCGTCTCGCGCGGCCGGGTCTTCGTGCCCGGCCCAGAAGGCAAACCGGTCGCGGTCGAATTGCGACTGGGGCTGTCCGATGGCTCGACCACCGAGGTGATCGCCATTCTCAATGGCGCGAGCCTGGCCGAGGGCGACGCGGTCTATGTCGGCATCGTCGGTGGCGCGAGTTCGCCCGGCCCGGCAAGCCCGCCGCGACCCGGCGGACCGAGGCTCTAGATGGTCATCACGACCGCTGCCACGGACACGGCTGTTGCGACGGCGGCGGCTGAGGCTGCGAGCCTGGAGCCGCTGATTCGCTGCGAATCGCTTGCCAAGCGCTATGAGGTCGGTGGCGGGACGGTGCATGCACTGCGCGAACTGAGCCTGTCGGTGATGCCGGGCGAATTCGTCGCGGTGATGGGTCCCAGTGGCTCGGGCAAGTCCACCTTCATGAATCTTGTGGGTTGCCTCGATCAGCCCACCAGCGGTCGTTACTGGCTGGGCGGCGAGGCAGTCGATTCGCTCAATCGTGACGCGCTCGCGGCGATCCGCAATCGTCGCATCGGTTTTGTGTTTCAGCAGTTCAATCTGCTGCCGCGAACCACGGCACTCGACAATGTCGAGTTGCCCCTGCTCTATGCCGGTGTGCCGCGTGTCGAACGACATGCCCGCGCCTTGAGGCGACTTCAGCAGGTCGGCCTTGGCGAGCGCATCGATCACCATCCGGCGCAGCTCTCAGGCGGTCAGCAGCAGCGCGTGGCGATTGCGCGTGCGCTGGTCAACGATCCCTCGCTCATTCTTGCCGACGAGCCGACTGGTGCGCTCGATTCGCGCACCAGCATCGAGGTGATGGCGCTGTTGCAGTCGCTCAACCGCGAAGGCATCACCATCGTGCTGGTGACCCACGAGGCCGATGTCGCAGCTTTTGCCTCGCGCATCATCAGTTTTCGCGATGGCCGGGTGGTTCGCGATATCGTCAATCCGCCGCTCGACGCTGCGAGTGCCCTGGCCGCACTCGAGCCGGTCTCCGACTGATCCTGTCCGACACGGCGAGCACCATGGACATCCTTTCCACCTTCCGGATCGCCCTGCTGGCCCTTCGCACCAACGCCCTGCGTTCGGCACTCACCATGCTGGGCATCATCATCGGTGTGGCGGCGGTGATCGCGATGATCGCGGTCGGCAAGGGTGCGCAGTCACGGGTCGAGGAGCAGGTGCGCAGCCTCGGTGCGAATGTGATGGTGGTCTATCCCTCGTCGCAGAACAGCGGTGGCGTGCGCAGCGGCAGCGGTGGCATCCAGACGCTGACCGAAGACGATGCCCGGGCGGTCGCACTCGAAGTGCCCGAGATCATGTTCGCGGCGCCCACTCACCGTGCCTCGGGACAGGTGGTCTTTGGCAATCAGAACTGGTTTGCTGCGGTCTATGGCGTCAACAACGATTTCTTCGATGTGCGCGAATGGCCGCTGGTCGCCGGGCGACCCTTCGAGGCCGGCGAGATCGCCAGCTCGGGCAAGGTGATCATCCTCGGGCAGACGGTGGCGCGCCAGCTCTTCGGTGAAGACACGCCCTTCGAGGACATGATCGATCGTGTGGTCCGGCTGCGCAAAGTACCGCTTACCGTCATCGGTGTGGCCGAGCGCAAGGGGCAGAGTGCGGTCGGTCAGGATCAGGACGATGCGGTCTTCGTGCCGTTGTCGACGGCGCGTACGCGGCTTTTCGGCGTGGTGCAGGGCAAGCTTCGCCGCATCAATTCAATCTGGATCAAGGTCTCGCCGGGGCAGGACATGAAGTCGGCCGAAGACGGCACCCGCAATCTGCTGCGCCAGCGCCATCGGCTGGCCGCCGGTCAGGAAGATGACTTCACGCTGCGCAATCTCACCGAGATCATGCAGGCCCAGGAGGCGGCGAGCCGCGCCATGACCGCGCTGCTTGCGGCGATCGCCTCGGTCAGCCTGCTGGTCGGTGGCATCGGCATCATGAACATCATGCTGGTGTCGGTCACCGAACGCACCCGCGAGATCGGCCTGCGCATGGCGGTGGGTGCGCGCGGCGGCGACATCCTGTCGCAGTTTCTGGTCGAGGCGGTGACGCTGTCGTGCATTGGCGGTGCGATCGGCGTCGCGCTCGGGGTTTTTGCGGCCGAGATGGTCGGCAAGTCCGCCGAATGGCGCATCGAGATTCAGCCGCCGGCGATCTTGCTGGCCTTCGGGTCGGCTGCGCTCATCGGCATTTTCTTCGGCTTTTATCCTGCGCGAAAAGCCTCGCAGCTCGAGCCGATCGACGCCCTTCGATACGAGTGACATGAACGCACCCGTGATTCCCAATGTGCTCTCGGTGGCCGGTATCGACCCTTCGGGCGGTGCAGGGCTCTATGCCGATCTCAAGGCTTTCGCCGCCTTCGGCGCCTACGGTTGCGGTGTCGTCACCGCGCTGACCGCCCAGAACTCGCAGATCGTGAGTGGCATTCATGCGCCACCGCCCGAATTCGTGCGACTGCAACTCGATACGCTCTTTGCCGATGTGCGCATCGACGCCGCCAAGACCGGCATGCTGGCCACAGCCGCGATCGTGCGCGCGGTCGCCGAAGGGCTGGCGGTGCAGCGCACGCAGGGCAAGCTCGCGCATCTGGTGGTCGATACCGTCATGCTCTCGAAAAGTGGCGACGCGCTGCTCACCCGCGACGCCATCGCGTTGCTGATCGAGGCGGTGCTGCCGCTGGCCACGATGATGACGCCCAATCTGCCTGAAGCCGGCGCGCTGCTGCGATCGAGTCCGCCCGACAGTCTTCGCGACATGCAGCGCGCCGCCGAGCGGCTGCGCCGTCTGCTGCCCGACAGCGGCCAGTGCTGGGTGCTCCTCAAGGGCGGACATCTGCCGGGTGATGCGGTCGATCTGCTGCATGACGGTGATCGCATGATCGAGTTCTCCGCGCCCCGTATTGACACCCTCAATACCCACGGCACCGGCTGCTCCTTGTCGGCCGCGATTGCCGCGCTGCTGCCGCGCACCGAGGTGCCCGATGCGGTCGATCAGGCCAAGCGCTGGCTAACGCAGGCCATTAGTCGCTCAGGCGAACTGACGGTCGGGCAGGGACATGGGCCGGTGCATCACTTCCACCACCTCTGGTCGCGCTAGAACCCGGTACCATCGCGGCAATCTGATTCCTGCAGCGCACGGCCTGCCCGTGCCACCTCCCTCCCGATGGAAGCACTTCACGCACTGCCGCTGCTGGTTAAGGCGGCCATTCTCGGCATTGTCGAGGGCCTCACCGAGTTTTTGCCGATCTCCAGCACCGGCCATCTGATCCTGGTCGGCAGTCTGCTCGGCTGGCATGACGACAAGGCCAAGGTCTTCGACATCGCGATCCAGACCGGTGCGATGGCCTCGGTCATCTGGTATTTCCGGGCTCGCATCACCCGGGTGCTGGGTGGCCTGGCCACCGATCCGGCGGCCCGCCGTTTCGCGCTCAATATCCTGATCGGCTTTTTGCCGGCTGCCATCCTCGGCGTGCTCTTTGCGAAAAAAATCAAATCGGTGCTGTTTGCGCCGGTGCCGGTCGCCATCGCCTTCGTGGTCGGCGGCCTGATCATTCTCTGGGTCGAGCGCCGGGCGCGACTGGGCGGCATGCGGGCCCGGATCGACGATATCGACGCGATGACCTGGGTTGATGCGCTCAAGCTCGGGCTGGCGCAGGCCGTCGCACTCATCCCCGGCACCAGCCGCTCAGGGGCCACCATCATCGGTGGGATGCTCTTTGGCCTGTCGCGGCGAGCGGCCACCGAGTTCTCGTTTTTTCTCGCGATCCCGACCCTGATCGGCGCCGGTGTTTACGACACCTGGAAATACCGCGCCCTGCTGAGCGCCGACGACCTGCCGCTCTTTGCGGTCGGCTTGCTCACCGCGTTTTTCAGCGCACTGTTGGTGGTCCACTGGCTGATCCGCTATGTCTCGCGCCATGATTTCGTGCCGTTTGCCTGGTATCGCATTGTCTTTGGTCTGCTGCTGCTGCTCACCGCCTGGACCGGCGTGATCGACTGGTCGGCGGGCTGACCGGTCCGATGTTCTCGATCCTGATCCCGACCTGGAACAACCTGCCCTATCTGACGCTTGCGGTGGCGAGTATTCGCCGCCATTCGGCCCAGGCCCATCAGATCATCGTGCATGTCAACGACGGCAGCGACGGCACGCTCGGGTGGGTGCGTGAGCAGGGGCTCACCCATACGCATTCGGCGCAGAACATCGGGATCTGTCTTGCGGTCAACGAATCGGCAACGCATGCCGAGCATGACCTGATCGTCTATCTCAATGACGACATGGTGGTCTGCCCCGGCTGGGACACGCGTTTGCTCGCGAGAATCGCCGCCCTGCCGACGCGCCGCTTCATGGTCTCGGGCACGATGATCGAGCCGCACGCGACCGGCAATGTCTGCGCGGTTGTGGCCGACTTCGGTGACAGCGCCGAGTCCTTTCGAGAGACCGACCTGCTGGCCGCCTTGCCGCGTCTGGCGCGATCCGACTGGGCCGGCGCGACCTGGCCACCGACGGTGGTCCACCGCGATGTCTGGCACGAGGTCGGCGGTTACAGCAGTGAGTTTTCGCCGGGCATGAGCAGCGACAATGATTTCTCGATGAAGCTCTGGCAGGCGGGTTGCCGGCATTTCATCGGTGTCGGCGATGCGCTGGTCTATCACTTTCAGTGCAAGTCGACAGGCAAGGTCGTCAAGAACGACGGCAGGCGACAATTCCTCGAGAAATGGTCACTCAGCCAGGGCAGCTTCGATCGCTATTACCTTCGCCGGGGTCAGCCGCTGCCCGCCGGCGACGGGGCTTTTCCCGAGCCGCAGGCCACGCTCGGCCTCGCCCTGGCGAAAGTCAAGGATGGCCTGAAGCGACGGTTCCGGCTGTGAGCGCTGCACTCGATGTGCTGCAGCGGGTCTTCGGCTACCCCTCCTTTCGCGATCCCCAGCAGGACATCGTCGAACACCTGATTGCCGGGCAAGATGCGCTGGTGCTGATGCCCACCGGCGCCGGCAAGTCGCTGTGCTATCAGGTCCCGTCGCTGGTCAGAAGCGGGATGGGCGTGGTGGTCTCGCCGCTGATCGCCCTCATGCAGGATCAGGTCGATGCGCTGCGCGAAAACGGCGTGCGCGCCGAATACCTCAACTCCACACTCAGCCTCGATGAAACGCGCCGGGTCGAGCGCGCGATGCGGGCAGGCGAGATCGACCTGCTCTATGTGGCGCCCGAGCGGCTGCTCACCGATCGCTGTCTCGAGCTGCTTGCGGCCAGTCGCATCGCGCTCTTTGCAATCGACGAGGCGCATTGCGTCTCGCAGTGGGGCCATGACTTCCGTCCGGAATATCTCGGCCTGTCGGTCCTGCACGATCGCTTTGCCGACATTCCGCGCATTGCGCTCACTGCCACCGCTGATGCCCAGACCCGACATGAAATCCGCGAGCGCCTGGCACTGCAGGATGCGCGCGAGTTCGTCTCCAGTTTTGATCGCCCCAACATCCGCTACAGCATTGTCGTCAAGGATGAGCCGCGTCGTCAGCTGCTCGCCTTTCTGGCTGAGTTTGCGGGCGAGGCCGGCATCGTCTACTGCGCCACCCGCAAGCGGGTTGACGACACTGCCGCCTGGCTGCTCGAGCAGGGTTTCGATGCGCTGCCCTATCACGCGGGCATGGGCACCGCCGATCGTGCCCGCAATCAGTCGCGGTTCCTGCGCGAAGACGGCGTGGTCATGGTCGCCACGCTCGCCTTTGGCATGGGGATCGACAAGCCCGACGTCCGTTTCGTGGCCCACCTCGATATGCCCAAGAGCGTCGAGGGCTACTATCAGGAGACCGGCCGGGCAGGGCGCGACGGGCTGCCGGCGAGGGTCTGGATGGCCTACGGTTTGCAGGACGTCGTCAACAACCGACGGCTGATTGACGAGTCACCGGCCGACGATGAGCACAAGCGCGCGTCGCGCCAGAAGCTCGATGCCATGGTCGCGCTCGCCGAGGCCGATGATTGCCGGCGCGTGCGTCTTTTGCGCTATTTCGGTGAAGACAGCCGGGCCTGCGGCAACTGCGACAACTGCCTGTATCCGCCCGAGCGCTGGGATGCGAGCGACCCGGCACGCCGGCTGCTGTCGTGCATCTATCGGATTCGCCAGACCGGCGGCATCGCCTATGGCGGCCACTATGTGATCGATGTGCTTCGCGGCGAGCGAAACGACCGGGTGATCGAGCGGGGTCACGATCGGCTGTCCACCTTCGGCATTGGTGGCGACCTTGATGTCGCGGCCTGGCAGACCTTGCTGCGCCAGCTGGTGGCCCGCGGCCTGATCAATGTTGCGCACGATCGCTTCGGTGTGCTCGAACTCACCGATGCCTCGAGACCGGTTCTGCGCGGCGAGGAGGCGGTGCTGCTGGCCCGCGCAAACTTCGAACGGGCGCCGCGTACCCGCAAGGCCAAGCCGCGCGCAGCCGGATCGACCGCGGCGGCGACCGCCTCGGCGATCGGCCTCGATGCGCAGGCTGCAGCCCGTTTTGCGCAATTGAGGGTCTGGCGGCTCGATACCGCCCGTGCGCAGGGTGTGCCGCCGTATGTGATCTTTCACGATGCCCATCTCGCCGAGATCGCACGCCATGCGCCAGTCGATCTTGATGCGCTGCGTCAAATTCCGGGCGTCGGTGCGACCAAGCTCGAGCGCTACGGGAAAGCCCTGCTGGCTGCGCTGGAAGGCGGTTGAAGCCTTCGGAAACGCCTCGCTGATCATCGGTCATTGTCAATTCCGGGGTTGTCGGCGCTCGCCCAGCGCCGCCGTTGCGCTGCCGTTAGTGACCTGTCATCCCTCAAAGTGTGACGAAATTGTCATGGCGGTGTAAAATGCTGCAGTGCGAGTTCAAGAGAGCAGGGTTCGCGTTGATTCGTTCCTTGCGATAGGGCTCATTAGCGGAGGTTCATCATGGAAAACATTCTTCTGGTTCTTGACGACGATCTTCTGTCAGTGGCCCGTGCCCTGGCTGACGCGATTTCGTCCTGGATTTTCTAGCTTCCGGCGACCGGCACCTGCCGGCTCGCGTTGCCCGGCTGATCGCGGGCGAGGTATCCTCGCCGCTTCGAGAAAGAAGCGGACGAGACCCATGGACCTCAATTATTCCCCCGAAGAACTGGCCTTTCGCGATCAGGTTCGCGGCTGGCTGAAAGCCAATCTGCCGGAAGACCTTCGCCGCAAAAACGCCGATGGCGGACATCTCGGCAAGGAAGATCTGCTGCGCTGGCACAAGATTCTGGCCAAACAGGGTTGGGTCGCACCGGCCTGGCCGAAAGAATGGGGCGGCCCCGACTGGAACGCGACTCAGCGCTACATCTTCGAAGAAGAGTGTGGCCTGGCCGGTACGCCGCAGATTGTCGCCTTCGGCGTCGTGATGTGCGCGCAGGTCCTGCTCAAGTTCGGCTCCGAAGCGCAGAAAAAGCAGCATCTGCCCGGCATCTACAACGGCGACGTCTTCTGGGTCCAGGGTTACTCCGAACCCGGCTCGGGCTCCGACCTGGCCTCGCTCAAGACCCGCGCCGATCGCAAGGGCGACAAGTATGTGGTCAATGGCCAGAAGATCTGGACCTCGCTGGGTCAATACGGTGACTGGATCTTCTGTCTGGTGCGAACCAATTTCGACACGAAGATCCGCCAGGAAGGCATCAGTTTTCTGCTGATCGACATGAAAACGCCCGGCATCACCGTGCGTCCGCTGATCCTCATGGACGGCGGCCACGAGGTGAATGAGGTGTTCTTCGACAATGTCGAGGTACCGGTCGAAAATCTGGTCCATGAAGAAGGCAAGGGCTGGACGGTGGCCAAATATCTGCTCGGCCATGAGCGTCTGAATACCGGCCGCATCGGTGCCTCCAAGCGCGAGCTTGCGCGGCTCAAGGCCTTCGCCGCCAAGCAGCTCGACGCCGATGGCCGATCGATGATGGATGACCCGCGGTTTCGCGACAAGCTCACCCGCGTCGAGGTCGAGCTGATGGCGCTCGAGATCACCAACCTGCGCTTTCTTGATGCGATGCGGGGCGGTCGTCCGCCGGGTGCTGATGTCTCGATGCTCAAGATTCGCGGT
>Ga0114962_10003582_pt1 | contig 12546 bp, 12 predicted proteins | sample C_130820_MF_Meta_FD_87017 | JGI IMG/M metagenome (GOLD analysis project Ga0114962, IMG submission 87017) | Freshwater microbial communities from Lake Croche, Canada to study carbon cycling - C_130820_MF_MetaG | ecosystem: Environmental > Aquatic > Freshwater > Lake | place: Lake Croche, Canada... | reverse complement strand
TATTTGCAACCAATGTTTACAACCAACCTCTTCCAGGGTACGTTGAATATAATGGTACATACTGCTTATTGTTTGAAAAGGCTGTTGCTGGATGGTGGATTGGGCGCAAAGATGAAAGCAAGACTTTGTTCCAGCATTTGCTAGATGATTATGTTATGACTGAAGAGTACGTAAATGGTTGCCTTAATAATTTGAAGTTGTTTATCTGATGTTTCCTAATTGGTTTAAAGATGTAGAGAAGTACTTCAGACATGTGCCAAGTGTTCCACTTCGTGCATTACAGATTGGCACCTACACAGGAGATGCCACAGAATGGCTATTAAAGAACCGCACTATTGAGTTTTTAGATGATGTAGATACCTGGGAAGGTAGCGAAGAGACCGCCCATAAAGATTTAGATTTTGTTTCAGTAGAGGCTTACTATGATTCAAGATTTCCAAAGGATGGAAGAATCTTAAAGCACAAGATGACTAGTGATGAGTTCTTTATTCGTAACGCTAGTTCATATAACTTCATATACATAGATGGCGACCACACCGCCCTACAGACCGCTATGGATGGTTTAAATGGCTTCAGGCACCTGGAATCAGGTGGGGTGATGGCATTTGATGATTACCTATGGAACTACGGCGGTAAGGAGTACCTAGAGCCTAAGAGGGGCGTTGACTGCTTTCTTAATGTCTGTAAGGGTGAATATAACATCATTGAATCTGGCTATCAGGTATGGATTGAGAAGTGTTAGATAACGCCTGCTTTGAGGTCTTTCATACTGATACTGGAAATAGATTAAGAAATAAATCTTATGAGGGCATTTTAAATTCTATGTCCTTCTTACCTCGTCTTGGTTCTCCTACTATGTACTTAAATACCGCTGATAAGGCTGAGGCATTTATTAATCAAACATCTAATTTTAAAGTTAACACCGTTACTGACTTTTGTAAGCCAGGTGAGACCTTCCCACCAAGTTCTGGGGTTGTGGGAGTTTGGGCAAGTACTTACTTGGCTTATAAAAAGTTTTTAGAATCTGATAAAGATGTATTAATAATTTTTGAAGATGACATAGTTATTAGTAAAAACTTTAAAGTTATTGCTGAGATGTACATGGGTGAACTTATGCCTGTATGGAATTTCTTTTCATTTTTTGTTCCCGATGATTCTTTGTTTGCTTATAATGAATCTGAGCACGACTTAGGTGAAAAGTATATTTGTAAGTCATATCAACAGTGGTCTTGTGCTGGGTATGCAGTTAGTAGACAAGGTGCAGAAAAGACTATTGCTGATGTTGAATCTAAAGGAATTAATTGCCCTATAGATTGGTATATATTTAATTTTCGAATGAAACATGAAGAAAATCAAATAAAATTTAATACCTATACAGTAAAACCACAAGCATATAAACCTATAAAGTTTTTATTAGAGGCAGCGCAATACAGTCAGATTCATAACGGTAGTACAGAACTTCTTTAGTTACATTCCACCCAACATAAGGATATCTGCAACAGTTGCACCTGATCCTGATGTTAATGGATTTGTATTAAATCCAACGTATTCTGCATCCCAAGAGGCAGCGGATGTTCCAGATGTAAGGATACAAGAAACCTTAGCACTTGTTCCAGCAGGTATTACAATAACTGTATTACCGCCAGATGATTGAACTGTAACGCTATCTGTGCTGTTGTTTTCAATAATAAATCTTTGACCAAGAGTCATTGTGCTTGCTACTGGAAGAGCCACTGTCTGAGTTGTGGTACCAGTAAAGAATTGTTGATTATTGCTAGAGGCTGTAAGAGTTGTAGTACCTGCAGCAGTTGCTGTAGTGGTATACCCTAATTTTAAGTTATCAATTACTGGAAGTGAAAGTGTTGGTCCAGTGCCAAATACAGCAGCACCAGTACCAGTCTCATCGCTAAGGGCAGCCGCTAAAGCAGCAGAGTTAGCGTATGTGCCTCCAGGACCCTGAAGACCTTGTGTACCTTGAGTTCCATTTGTACCTTGAGTACCTGTAGCACCCTGTGCTCCTGTTGCACCTTGAGAACCCGTAGTACCTTGAGTACCCTGCGCTCCAAGTGTGCCCTGAACTCCCTGGGTACCCTGAGTTCCTTGAACACCTTGAGCGCCTAAAGTTCCTTGAGTACCTTGAGTTCCAGCACCTGTTGCACCTTGTGCACCGATTGGTCCTTGGCTACCAACAGTTCCTTGTGTACCTAAAGTTCCTTGAGATCCGACGGTACCTTGCGTACCTGTGTCACCTTTATCACCAGTACGAGCAAACGTAATTAATACATCGTCAGAGTTTGAAAGAGTTCCATTACCAGATACATAAGAACAGTTAACTGTAAACCAACCAGTATTGTCTGTAAGAGATGTAATGGTGTATAACTTAAATACGTTTGGGTTAAACTTCTGTGAGACACGGAAGTGACCCTTGATAGTTGAGGATGAGTCATCAATTGTGTTTAAAAATGTTGATAAGTCTGTTGCAGCATCATTACTTGCATCTATGTACAAGGCTGTAGCAGATGCGGGAGTTGCATTATTAAAACGCAAATTTCCAGTACCTGGATCAGCATTAGTTGTGCTTGTAAGGAAAGTGTAATCAAATGTAGCACCACCAAATGAACCTTCAGCACCTTGAGTACCTAAAGTTCCTTGTACACCTTGAGTACCTTGGGTTCCTTGGCTACCTACAGTGCCTTGAGTACCTTGGGCTCCAAGAGTTCCTTGAGTTCCCTGAGTACCTTGAGTACCTTGAGTGCCCTGAGTTCCTTGAGCACCGACAGTTCCCTGTGTGCCCCCAGTTCCTTGCGCTCCTACAGTTCCTTGGCTACCAACGGTTCCCTGTGATCCAACTGTACCCTGAGAACCAAGAATTCCCTGAGTACCTTGAGTACCTTGAGTACCTTGGGTTCCTAAAGTTCCCTGTGAGCCTACGGTTCCTTGCGCTCCTACAGTTCCTTGAGGTCCTTGTATACCTTGAGCACCTGTGGTTCCTTGAATGCCTTGAAGACCACCATATGCAAGCGAGTTCCACGCTGTAGAACCATTACCAATTTTTAATTTTCCAGTGTCAGTCTCTGTCCCAACTTCGCCTGCAGCAAGTGTTGGATTATTTGCTGTCCATTGAGCCGCAGTACCACGACGTAATTTGATTGTTACTGACATTAAATTACTCCTCCACCATCATAGAAACTTGTATAGGAATCACTTCCATTTAATTCATCTCCTCCATCTGCAATTGCAGTGTAAGAGTCTGATCCGTCAACTTCATCGCCACCCTCAATGATGTCGGCAGAAGCATTTGCAACAATTTCAAGCCACTGTACTCCATCAAACACATACACATTACGTGCATCTACATTGTAATAAAGATCTCCAACGTACCTACCAACAGGATCTGTGCCTACGGCAAGTACATTAAGAGGTACTAAGGCTCTTCTACTCACGTATTAAGCCTTAACTACTACCCTGTAAGATTGAGTTGTAATTGGAGCCACTGCAAATCCGATTGTAACTGTAGAAGATGTTACATAAACAACATCTGTTACAACTTCGGCTTTAGTAGTGGTATCCCATACAGTAACCATAATGTCTGTAGTTCCAAGGCTGTGAGTTACTGTGAACTGTGTAGTTCCAGTTGCTCCAGCATCTGTGGAATCTCCAGTAATGGTTGTTGCGTAAGTTCCAAGTTGACCAGAGGTACCTTGAGAACCAATAGTTCCTTGAGATCCAAGAGTACCTTGAGTACCAAGAGTACCCTGAGTTCCTGTTGTACCTTGAGAACCTACTGTGCCTTGAGCACCCACGGTGCCTTGAGCACCTGTAGTACCTTGTACACCAGTAGCACCGTCTAGGTTGATTGACCATACAGCGTATGTTCCTGAACCTCGAACGTCATTGACGTTTACAACCAGTGTGTTAGTTCCTGATGTGTAACTTACTACAGTGGCAGACATGTTGTTGTTTACATCGTAAGCAACTACTACGTCTTGACCTACTGAGTATGAAAGATCTGCATCAGCCAGTACAAAACTTACGCCATTTGCTACCGCAATTGAACGTGATGTTGTAGAGGTTGTCTTATAGCGATCTGAATGTCCTTGAACACCTTGAGTTCCGTCAGTTCCTTGTGAACCAACAGTACCTTGAGTTCCTAGCGTTCCTTGGCTACCAACAGTACCTTGACTACCAACGGTTCCTTGTGATCCAACAGTGCCTTGGGCTCCAGTTGTACCTTGAGAACCTACTGTACCTTGGCTACCGACTGTTCCTTGAGAACCAACAGTGCCTTGGGCTCCAGTTGTACCTTGAGAACCTACTGTACCTTGGCTACCGACTGTTCCTTGAGAACCAACAGTTCCTTGTGTACCAGTTGTACCTTGGCTACCAAGAGTTCCTTGGCTACCGACAGTTCCTTGTGAACCGACTGCTCCCTGTGCACCAGTGGTTCCTTGTGAACCTAAAGTTCCCTGGCTACCGACTGTGCCTTGAGATCCAACTGTACCTTGGGTACCGACAGTACCTTGTGCACCAGTTGTACCTTGAGAACCGACATCACCAGTACGAGCAAACGTTACAAGAACATCACTAGTATCTGGGATATCTCCGCTACCTACAAGTGGAGTTACATCTAAGTTGTACCAGCCAGAGTTATCAACCATTGAGTTGATTGCCCAGAGGCCGAATACCGCAGTATTTCCTTTAACAGTTATTTTTACATGGCCCTTAATTGGTGATGTTGAATCATCAATAGTTTGTAGATAAGCAGCCATATCAAATGCATTAATATCATTTTGATCAATTGCAATGTGTGTTGATACTGAAGTATCAGCAGTATTGAATCTAATTTTTCCTGATCCTGGATCAGCCATTGTTGTACTAGATGCAGTTTCGTACTCAACAGTTACACCGCCGAAGTTACCTTCTTTACCTTGTACACCCTGAGAACCAACAGTACCTTGTGTACCAACAGTACCTTGAGAACCAACTGTACCTTGAGAACCTACTGCACCTTGAGTACCGAGAGTTCCTTGTGAACCTACAGTTCCTTGAGCACCGACTGTACCCTGGCTACCAACAGTTCCTTGTGAACCAACGGTTCCCTGAGATCCAACAGTTCCTTGAGCACCATCTGTACCTTGTGATCCAACAGTTCCCTGTGAACCGACTGTACCTTGTGAACCTACTGTTCCTTGGCTACCAGTTGTACCTTGTGAACCTACGGTTCCTTGTGAACCTAATGTTCCCTGTGAACCTACAGTTCCTTGAGCACCAGTAGTTCCTTGAGAACCTAGAGTGCCTTGAGTACCAATAGTTCCTTGTGAACCAACTGTTCCTTGTGCTCCTTGAGCACCAAGATCACCAGTACGTGCAAATGTGAATAAAAGTTCTTCGCCATTGCTAAAGGTTCCATTACCAGAGACATAAGCAACGCCAACAGTAAACCAACCTGTTTGATCAGTAACACCAGAGATTGTATAAAGAGCAAATACAGAAGTATTATTTTTCTTAGATACTTTTACGTGACCCTTTATAGTAGATGTTGAATCATCAATAGTTTGTAAGAAGTTAGAGACATCGTAATTACCATCAGAAGGGTTAATGTCTAATGCAAGAATTGTTGCTGAGGCTAACGTAGCACTATTTAGACGAGCATAGTTGTCGCCTGGGTCTGTCATGCTTGTGCTATTACTGTATGTATATTCAACTGTAATACCACCGAATGAACCTTCGGTACCTTGTGTTCCTTGCGCTCCGTTATTGCCGTCAATACCTTGAATTCCGTTTGTACCTTGAGAACCTACAGTGCCTTGTGATCCGACAGTACCTTGAGAACCTACTGTGCCCTGAGCACCGACTGTACCTTGAGAACCGACTGTTCCCTGTGAACCTACAGTTCCTTGTGCACCTTGTGCACCTAAAGTTCCCTGTGTGCCTTGTGAACCAACAGTACCTTGACTACCAACGGTTCCTTGTGATCCAACAGTGCCTTGTGCACCTGTTGTACCTTGACTACCTAAAGTTCCTTGTGTACCAAGTGTTCCCTGTGCACCAACGATACCTTGTGTACCTTGTGCTCCAGTAGTTCCTTGTGTACCTTGGCTTGCGTTAATCCACGCAGTGCCATTCCATGTCTTTACAACTTTGTCGGATGTGTCATAGTAAATCTGACCTTCGACTGGATTTGCTGGTGGTGTACCTAAGTTTTGAACTTTGGCATTTTGTAATTCAAGTTTGTTTAAATCAATTGGGGTTAAAAACTTACGGGCCATATTTTTTTATCTCCTTAAGATAAATAAGCGTATCCGCTAAAGGCTGATTGGAAAGAGACCGTAAGTGAGTTCAAATTAGTGTACGTAATTTCACCTTCAACAATGTTACCAGCAGAGTCTACAACTGTAACGTTAGGTTTAAATCCTAAATTATGATTAATTGTCCAAGAGGCACTGGCTGCTCCTTGGGTATGCTCATATGCCACATAGGTAGCAATATTTTGAAGAGTTCCTGGATCACCTTTAGTTCCTTGTGCACCTTGTGTACCAAGAGTTCCTTGGGTACCTAATTTTCCTTGAACACCTTGTGTACCAGTACCAAGCAATCCTTGAGTACCTTGTACGCCTTGTAATCCCTGTGCTCCACGTACACCTTGCGTTCCTTGAGTACCAGTTGTTCCTCCACCGCCACTACAACTTCCACAACCACATCCTGCGGGATGGTTTGTACCATCTGGTGTTGTAATTAAAACAACGTCATTGACTGCAATTGGTACCTGATTAGCCCCTGGGCGTTGATATTGTGGGCTCATTGGCTTACCTCTGCTGTCTTAAAAATTTTGCCTGAAACATATGTATGAGTTACATTATCTCCGTTTGTTAATTGTACATCGTAGTATGAAGTTCCAGGAAGCAAACGTGTTTGGGCACCTGTAAGAGATAATACTAATGTACGAAGGTTGTCTCCGTCTTCTGTAATGGCTGGTTTTGTTATTGTAAAAGTAGTTATTAATTGAGCCGCTCCTGGAAGTGCTCTAATTTCTGCTAATGGAGTAAGGGTATCTACCTCAATACCTAAACGAATACTAAATTCATAAGCATCACCTTCATAAACATTTAAATCTTGAGTAACAACTGTTACAGGCAATTCAACATTACCGTAAGTAGGAGTAGGAAGATGAACACGAACAGGGCTTGAAGCATCATCAATTTCTTGAGGTTGAAATATTGGAATATAATGATTTGTAGTTTTAGAAATTCTACGTAAACTAAATACATCAATTTTGTAAAGACCAATACCAAGTTGTGAACATAATTCTTTGTATTGTTCTTTTCTGGTTTGAATCATTTGCATTAATTGTTGGTATCTTTCAGATCGTGGAATTGTTACACCATCTGGAGCAAATACGTTAATATCAAAAGCAGCATCATTTGCTAAGGTATATAAAGCAAGAGTTGAAGCATATACAACGACTGGATACTCTTCTAATGTAGGTAAGTTCATTAAACTTACATTTCTACCATAAGCATCTGTATGAAATGCTGAGTGTTGAATAAAGGCATCACTTACAAATTGACAAGTTTCAGTATCAGTAAAATAACGGTAGTAGTTACCAGCAACAATAATTGTGTCCCCATCTGCAGGACTGGTATCAAATACTATATAACCCGTAGCCTCTTCAACTTGAACATCGGCTGAAACATCGCTACCGTTTTTATTTGCAACAAGGTTTGCACCATCAAGGGGAGAGTAAGGAATTAAAAATCGATTAGTTGTACCATCAGCCGTGAATGGGTATACAAAAGACTTAGGTGTATCGCCAATTTCAGACCTTAATCGATCCGCAAGGCTTGAAATCGTAGCCACATAACCTCCGTGAATTCTATTTGCTAATCATCTCGTGTAACTAATATTTATTCAGTGCAAAAAAAGGTCCAACTCCCAACTGGGAGGAGGGCGGGAACCAGTTGAGAGTCGGACTATTAAAGACGGGCTAGGTTTAGTTAGGCCGCCAAATATAGCCAAGTTGTTCTAGATAATCTGCAAGTCCTCTTGGAACTCTGTACTTAACACCTGCTTTAAAAGTGTAAGTATCTCCGACTCCAAAAGTCATGTCTTCAATATCAGTAATGGTACGAATGACTACATAGTCATTAGCAGTTGATACTCCAACATTTTCAATTTCGTCTAAAACAAGTGGAGCGTCTGGATTTTTAGGATCAAAAATATCCTTTTCCAAACTTTCTGCCTCAAGTTGGGTAGCGATAGAAATTTCTTCTTTACGCTTTTTTAGTTCTGCTGCATTCTTTTTTGCTGCTTGTTCCGCTGCTTTGCCTGTTGCATCAAGCGGACTTGTTTGTGTATTTGCCACGTTGTTTATTCTCCTAAGTTAGTTGTTGATGGCTGGGAGCCAAAGAAGGAGTATGGCTCCCAGACATCAGGGTAAAGCAAATTAGTTGGTGTAAACCTTACAGATCGCTTGATCTGTAATTACGCCAAGACCCCAGATTGCATACCAAGCAAGAGCGTGCTCACGACCGAAGTCAAGAACGCCACCATCACGAAGTTCAACTGGAAGAGAGATTGCGTGACCAAATGCATTGTCACCAATCATGATTGATTCATAAACTGCGGCACCGTTTCCAGTTGCTGTAGTTAAGTAACCCTTATCTGCTGTGTAATCATCAGATACTGGGTTTCCACCTGATCCTGGGGCTGTGTTAGCCTTTACAGGAACTTCAATCTGTGATGCAGGAACACCAACAGATGTAGAGGTTGTGTAAGAAGCGTTGATTGCTAACTTCTTAACCTGAGTGGTTTCAATGAATACTACGTCGTACAAACGACCAATTTCACCAAGCATGAAGTTACCAGGTGCGGCGTACTTCGTTACTTCAATGAACTCTGGATTTGAACGGATATCACGAGATTGTGATGGGTGAACGAACATTACATAAGTCTCACCTAAGCGAGGAATGTTCTTTCCAGCAAGAGTAAGAGCAGCATCCTTAACTGCGCCAGTTGATAACTTGTAGTTACCATCTAGATCAGAAAAAGCAGTTGCCTTTGTACCCTCGTTGTACCAGTCGTTAACGCCTTGTAGGCTGGTGCGATCATAACCGAATACGGCTGATGTTGCAGCAGACAAGGTGTTACGTGCTTGTACATCTAGGTACTGTGCCATGTGGCGACCTAGAAGACGAGATGCTGAAGCCATTACATCATCAAATGATGCATTAAGTAGCAACTCAGAAACAGCAACGGCATAACCGTGCTCTGCAACTGTAATTGCGATTTGCTCTGCAGTAAGTGCGTTTGTTGTCATACGAACGCCTTCTGTAAGAGGAGTTGGATCAATTGCGAAGTTCTTGTAACGAAGGAAGTTCACACGAAGACCAGGTGCTACACCTAGTTCAGTCTTCTTAACTGCAAATTGTTCGAAACGAAGAATTGGCATTGCCTGGAACAAAATTTCTTTCGACCAGATTGTTTGAATTGCTTGGTTCAGGCTGCTGTTGCTGCCTGAGTAAGCGGTTGGGGCGCCTGCGAGTTGCCCTGTACCTGTAATTGCACTTGCCATTTAGGTCAAGTCCTTTCCTAGTAGTTGTTTGGGATTAACCGAACAGTCCCTGACCACGATTGCTTGCAGCAGTGCCAAGTAACTTGGCTCTTTGTTTCGCATAATCCGCCAATGACATTTCCCTGATCGAATCAGGTGAGTACGTTTTTTGATCCGAGTCATTATCGAGGGGTCCTGCGGCAGGATTAGTAATTCTAGTTCCTGCCATTTGTTGTCTTGCACTTTGCATTGCTTGTTGAGCAGATGACAAAATTCGAGCAGATTTTTCTTTCAACATTGCGATGCTTTGCTCAATTTCATCGGCAGTGTTACCATCAACTAAATCAATTAATTCAGGAACAATATTGTCCCGTTCTTGTTCGACTCGTGATGAACGATAGTTTGTTATCTCTTGGAACTTACGTTCCTGATCTAGAAGAGCAAAAGCACGTTCTCTTTCAAGACGCTCAGCCTCTAATTGAGACTGAAATTCTTGCTCCTTCTTTTTTAGGAGATCTTTAAAAGAAAGTTCTTCTTCTTCCTTTGCTTTTTGTATAGACAACTCTTCTGCTTGTTTTGCTGCTTCAAGTTGTGCTCTACGTGCTGCTTCTTCTTCTTTTTCTTTTCGTAGTGATGAAAGTTCTTCTCTCATCTTTTCAAGTTGTGGGTACAACTTAGATTTCTCTTGCTCTCGTGCTTTTGCAAGATCATCGACTGTGTACACTGATGTCTCACCACTCGCTTCTACTACGGCTGCTGCTTCCGCAACAGCGATTTCTTGCATTACTTGCATATCTTGTGTTGCATTTTCCATAGTAATCACCTATGTTTCTTGGGTCATTGTCCGAATGCCTTGCGGCGTATCACGTGGGGTTATAACAAGACAATCTCACTCTATTAAAGTAAGTATGTCTTGCTGTATTCTGAATTTTATATCAGAATTCTAATTAATCTCTGTCTACTGTCCTTCTTTGTGGAATTTTTGTTCCATAGGCATCAGTGACAAGTTTGTTTCTAATCTCTGCTTCGGCTTGAACTTCCATGCCTTTAGTCTCTTGACTTGCAGGATTTAATGGATTGTTTGGATCTTGTGGACCCTCCATTCCATCTCCCATTACATCTCCATCACCTAAAACTGTTGGTTGCATTGGGATAGCACTATTTCCATCAGGACCAGGCATCATGCCTGTCATATCCATAATTTGTTTTTGAATTTGAATTTTAACAAGTTGTAGAGCGCCATCAGCCTGGGCATCAGCCATGAGTTCCTCACGGATTTCAAGCAACTTCTCTTCTGGAAATTCTTCTCCAAGTTGACGTAGTGCACCCTCTTTAGACTCTAATCCCATACCCAACTTGGTCTGAATTTCGTTTAGCACGATTAATTTATCAAGTGGGAGAGGTTGTGGGAATTGTGCGTAGTTAATGTAAGTAACTGAATCATTTGGATCTAATTGCGGATACTGACCCTCTTTAATTGGTCCATCTACATCTGGATTATAAATAAAAGTCTGTGGTTCTTTTACTGCAAGAGTCTTTAGTACTAACTCATTAATTTTTTCTAAGCCCTTTCCGTATTGGGCTACCTTTTGTGAATAACGATTCATTAATGGTTGATACTGAATAGAAAGTGCTACACCAGAAGTGTTTGAAATTGGCTGAACTTGTCCAAGCGCAGTTTCTGGAATGTTCATAAGTTCGTGCATAGATCTTTTTAAAAGTTCTAAATACTTCAAGGCTCCGTCTATACCTTGAGCACCACCTTCTAAATTAAAGACTTGGGCGTCTTTTGGAAGACCGCCCCAAACCTTTTTTGCGCCCTTTTCTAAGTTAGAGGCTTTAGCACCCACGATTACCGTTACTGGTGATGCGTGGTAGTTAATGATGTCTGCAACATCAGTGCTAATTTCGTTATATGCACGGTTTATAGTGATGATGTCGTGTGCGTCCGAGAGACCCCACGGCGATCCTGAAACAGGAACATTAGGTATGTGAACTACAGGGATTACGCCAAGTGGATTTGGTCGTGAATCAATTAGTTCATCGTTGACATACTCTTCAATCATGTCATCGGTAAGAATTTCAGTGTAAGTAAATACTTGACGAGTACCTTCCAAAGATGTTCCCCAGAAACGATACTTTTGTTTAAATCTTAATAATCTTGTTCTATCATGTGGATGAAACTCTGGAAAACAGAATGAAGAGTTCATAGGAAGAATACGAACACGCCCAGGATGTAATAGGTTTGCAGAATCTGTCCAAGGTTCTTCGTATGCTACTTTAACAAAACAATCTCCAGTAATTCCGCCTTGCTGTCCCATTTCAAGAAGGACACGCATTTTGTCATTATCTACTTCCCAAACACGTTCCAACCTGTCAGGTACAATTGCCTCAGTCGCTTTTGGAGAACGAAAATGAACACCACGACCAAAGGTAAAACGAGACAAGTAATCATTAAAAGCCCGATAATAATTAACGGCAATTTGCATCTCACCTTGCTCACGACGATACCCCCAATGGTGTCCTAAATACATTGCCCAGTTGAGTGAATAACGGTTTAAACGTGGACCATGAACTTCAAATTCTTCATCGGCAAGTTCTACTAATCCAAGTGGAGAAATAGAAATAGTTAAATCAGAAGATGCCGCTCTATACGACGGCGGACTAAAGTCCAAAAATGACATTACTTCTTGCCTTTATCTTTTTCTTTTGTAGATTTTTTTACTTCTTTTTTGTTTTCACGTTTTTTATTATCTGCGTTTTCTTGTTTTTTCTTTGCCATATTTGCACGACGACTTGCTTCAGTAGTTTCAACATACTGTCCGCCTGCTTGTTGATACTTTTTACTAACCCAAGCACTTGCGCCTGGATTTGGATAAGAAGAATACTTAGCCCGTGCCTGTGCAACAAACATCGCATACAGTTTTGGGTTAGCAGGTTTACGCATTTACGTCTCCTCCGTAGATGACCAATCTCCGCTCATACCCTATAGCATG
>Ga0114962_10003581_pt1 | contig 12547 bp, 7 predicted proteins | sample C_130820_MF_Meta_FD_87017 | JGI IMG/M metagenome (GOLD analysis project Ga0114962, IMG submission 87017) | Freshwater microbial communities from Lake Croche, Canada to study carbon cycling - C_130820_MF_MetaG | ecosystem: Environmental > Aquatic > Freshwater > Lake | place: Lake Croche, Canada... | reverse complement strand
CAGCATGCCCCCTACTGAAATAAAAGAGCACCACGGCCCCCTTTAATTGTTAAGAAATTATATGTTGTTAGCCATGCATAGATATTGTACGATGGCCTCGAATGTGGAAGCACAGAGATTTCTACAATAGTCATGTTTGATGGTCTGAAACGATTAATTCCACCTAAGAGATTGTACGAAGGAGGCAGAACATATGAGGTTACATAACTGCAGTATTCATTTACATAAGAGCCACCACCACCGCCACCTGTCGTACCACTTCCTCCACCATAGTATCCATCGCCACCTTGAAATCCATATGTGGTCCCACCTACAGAAAGATCAGAGGTCATAAATGCATAGTCAGTCCCCATAGCTGCTCCATCAGGGAGCCCTGGTCCCTCAGGAAGCCTGGATCCCATATTTGCATAGGATCGTCCACCACCCCCCCCGCCACCAAAGAAGGGAGGAGAGCCATAGATAGAGTGAGAAGGATGCTGGGGAAATCCAGGTGCATCTGTATTACCGCCTTGATTCCCAAGTGTTAGCACAGATCCAGCATCACCACCTGCGCCGCCGGCCCCTGCTACAGCTATATAGGAAAAACCAGAAGTTGTTTCTAGAACTAAGGCAATAGATCCATCTGTAATAGAACGAACATATAGATTCTTAAACCCATCCACATTCTGAATTGCCTTATTATCAAGAATAAATTGAACATACGCACCTTGTCCAAAGGAACCACCGCCCGCACCATACAGAGTAATAAGATAGCCTTGGGCACTTGTATTGATACGAAAATCATTGCCATAAAACAGATCAAACCCTGTGGATCGAGTAAAGGTAATCACCGTTGGATTAGTCGGGATATCCCATTGAGGAACATAGTAATCATCTGCAGTCAAAAACTCTAGTTCCTTTGTTGTTATCTTATCCCAGTTTGCTGATCCGCGGATCTCATCACGGGGCCTATCATAGGCATCTGCAATTCCACCAGTTGACCAGAGGCCAAAATCATATCGATAGATATACCGATTTACGAGAGGAGCACGTTTACAATTCATAATTGGCATCAGAGATCGAAAGAGCGAGGGTCCACTAAAGTCAAAGCGCTCCTTTCCTCCTAGACGAAGAGTGGCAGATAAGAGAGGGTCTGAACGATTATTACTAAATCCCGTTTGAAGATATCCGTCACCATAATCCCAGCTGGGAAAGACTGCATCAGGCCACCAGGGTGTCTCCGCAGCAGTTGCGCCTCCTTCTGCAAGATCACGACTGAATAAGAAATAGGCATTATATGAGGGTGCTTCTACCCGCTGAGCTACCCAGGTTATATCTCGAACCAGGCCTCCTTGTTCAATTTCAATCCTAGTTTGTGCTGCGCCGTTTGTCGGAGCTACAGGCAGAGCCACGTGCGTTTCAATGGGAATCTGGAGTTCAGCAAGACGGAAGGCTGCAGCTTCACGATCTTCTAGACTTACATATTCCACAATCCAATAGGCATCCTTGAAATGATATTCTGCTGGCATGGTGACACCAGGAACAAGAGATGCATTTATAGATGGAAGCGATAGCCCCGTAGTCGGATCACGACCATATTGCGATATTGGGGCCCCAGAGGGTCTAGGATAATAGAATCCAGCAGAGGCGATGTTAGGAAGCGGGCCAGCCCCCTCAGTGACAGAAAGTGGTGGATTATAGCCAACACGATAATCTGTATAGACTAAACTCTGAACAGGGCGAAAGGTACATGTTAGTTGTACAGTATCCTTGGCTAATGCTTGAATCGGTAGAGCTTGGGGGCCTATTCCACGATTCCACCAGAAGGGCGGGACGACCTGGACCGTCTGAGGTGTCTGTATAGTCGTCTTAATCTGACCTAAAATCTTTTGATGAGAATTATAATTCAGTGGATTAAAGCTAGATGGATCACGACCGAGTAAAAAATTAGTTGTATCAAAATGATTAAAATCGGCATGTTGCTCATCAATTACTTCTAAGAGGCGTGAATCAAGAGTATCAATCGCTTGATTAGAAATAGACATAGATATAGAAGAACAGAGGGCATGACCGATAGAATTTGTCCAGGACCAGGCAGGATAAACGGTAGAATGGACTGGAGTATTCGGATATAGGGCACGGGCCTTTGCCAAGGCCTGTTCTTGAGGCGCAACAATATCTGGTAAGACTACAACTAGGACTGCACGGGTAATAAGTTCTCCTAGAATTGGTAGAGTTACTGTGGCAGTACGACCAAAATCTGCGATGTTATCAAATTCTACACGTCGCCATTGAGAGGCCCATCGGGTTCTCTGTCGAATAACAGTCTTAAAAGATATTGGTTGACCTTCTATTGGATTCAGTCGTGAAATATCTTCTAAGCCGGAAGATACAATCTTGAGCATTGTTGCTGGCGTAGATGCCATTACCTAGTGACACATGGGGTTTATTTAAACGGGGGACATGCTGTCCTCGGTAGGTTCGTTCTTAGTTGACGAGAGCAAAGCTCTCAGTCACTAAGAACTTACCCCCAGGCCCCCTTGCTCTGTATTTTAAGAATAAGATATCGAGGGCAGGATGCCCCTAGATTTATCCCAGGGGGTTTAAGGGGGCAGGATGCCCCCTAAAATGTGAACATGGGCTAGGGGGCCTGGGGGAGGGCACCTCCCCCATGTGTGGAACATGTATCGGCTTCATGACGGATTGGCTACGCCTTCCTCCATCACCTAATAGTTTTTCCTTAGTAAAATGTCACGGTCATGAAACAGAGATTGCTACCCTCTTTCATGATATTCTTGTGCGACTTCCTGAGGCCAAGCGTCTAGAAATTATTACCGAATATTCCTATGAATTTCCATCAGATGATGTGCATGGTGGATTTATTATGTTAAGACTTATAGAACAACGATCAAAGGATCTGGCCCATCTGATCGCCTTTATGGAAGATAACTGTTCAACAAAACCAAAGGCTATCCGTAGCTGGGTCGGGTTCTGGCTTCTACGATTCTGGTCTACAGTATTTACTCTGCATAAGGAACATACGAAGGCTATACCTCCAACCAGGTGCGTAGAACCTATCGGAATGAAACGTTATAAACAGACCTCTACTGGTCTTATCGTTATACTACCATCCTTTAAAGATGAGGTAGCAACATCAGATGCAGTAGGGTGGAAGGCATATATGGAATATTACGGCGGATTTTATTCCTAGGCTCTCACACGCAACATTCTACGAATACGGAGAAATGGTGTCATATATATTCCCTTTAGTTTGTAATGGCCCGTAATAAAGTATCTTCTAACATTGTATTTCTGACGTATTATATCTATTGTCCGCATAACACGCGAGTAGGCCTTTTGTGTTGTCTTAAATTCATCCGTAGATCTAATCACAGCCAAGGTCTGCTTTTGAAAATCCTTTATGGCCTCAACATGAGGCTGAGAGACTTCCTTGAAGGTGCTTTTTTGCTCTCGGATCACACGGTTCAATGAAGCCACCGATTTTTTGTATTCACTGAAAACCTTCTTATATATTGATGCATCGTTATAGAACTCTGTAGAGGGCTCTACTTCTACAGTTTGGACACGTTCCCAAAGAGGTGCGAAACAACCTGGACAATACACGTTTTCACCGTCATATACAGTGTCACCTATGCGCTTCAATGCACACTTACTGTGCATAACGAGATCACAACAGGGCATCTCACATAGATGCTGGTCCTCTGTAATTTGTTCAGAACAGCCGTGGCAGGTCATTACTAGTATATAGTACAACTCTTTTAAATCTTATATGAGTGCATCCGTTGCTGCCCTTAGAGCCTTGGCCGTTCCAGGTTCAGTTCCAGAATGCCCTGCATCATCTATCACAACCAGTTTTGCATGAGGCACCCTCTGTTTGAGTTCCCATGCGGCCCTGAACGGGCAGACCATATCGTAACGGCCCTGGACAATTGTAATTGGCATCTTAAGTTTCGATGCTTCACGTAAGAGCTGATTGGGCTTTAACCAGACATTATGACTGAAATAATGGTTTTCTAGAATGGCAAGTTCTTCTGTTGCCTTAGGACTCGTAGTATCGGGCTTAGGCTTCAAGAAAGAAAGAGCAGATTCTAAGCCCCACCAGCGTTTGGCAGCCGCCTTTCGTGTCTTTCGATTATTCAACTGCTTCTTATATAGCTTAACATAGTTTGTCTTACGCGCTGATCCATTCGTAAAGGCAGACCAAGCATCGGGCCACACAGCCTGGACGCCGCCGTTATATAACCAATCCAGTTCCCATTTCTGCATGAGACAGACGCCCCTCAGAATTAACGTAGTTACCTTTGATGGATGCTTCTCTGCATAGGCCAGAGCCAGGGTGGACCCCCAAGATCCACCAAAGACGGCCCATGCATCAATTTCTAGATGGGTCCGAAGCTTCTCAATATCACGCACTAGATCCCAGGTTGTATTCTGCTTGAGCGATGCTAGGCCCCTAGGTTCAGAAAGACCGCAGCCTCGTTGATCAAACATAATTACTCTCCATCGGTTTAGATTAAATTGACTCAGTTGATACCGTTGAAGGCCTCCACCTGGTCCACCATGAAGAACAACGACCGGTTTTCCTTTCGGAGATCCATGTTCTTCATAATTCATTGTGAAGCCAGCTCCTAAATCTAGGTCTGGCATCTCCCTTACTCTATGTATTTATTACTGTACAGTCACGAGTAAAGATGCAGTTTGAGAACCAGATCTTGCCGTTATTGTAGTAGTACCTCTAAAAATCCTCGCAAACATAATACCATTCTGTATACTTGCGATAGAAGGATTAGAACTCTCCCAGATTATAGGAGTTAAATTAGAATAGAGTATGATAGTAGTATTCCTCCTCATACTAAGAGATGATATAGAGGGCCCATTGCGAAATGTAGAAATCCTTATCACAGGGCCCACAGGAACAGGAACAGGCGCAGGCGCAGGAGTAGAACTGGCGACAGTAATAGCCACCGAAGAAGTTAAGAAACCATCTAGAGTAGTGGCAGTAATGATCGAAGATCCTACTGAGATACCCGTAACTAAACCAGTAGCAGATACAGTTGCAGCAGTAGAAGAGGAAAACCACGTCACATTCTTATTTGTTGCATTAGCATTCGTTATTGCCGTTAACTGAGTCGTTGCACCACTTAGAATACTGAGAGTACCAGAAATAGTTACCGTAGTGACAGGATTTGCGACGAGGGCTGCCAGATTAGGAACAAAGATAGAACCTTTCACTGATCCTAGGCCCGTACAGTTATCATACCCAGCAGAGGCCGAATATGCTCCATTTGTTCCAACAGTCACATCATAGAATGAGGCAGAAGGAAGCGCATAGAGTTTGGATATTAGGCCCTTTACTGGACTACCAGTACATGCTATCAGGCCAGCAATTGCAGGAGCAACTATACTGGTCCCACCATATACTACAGGGGAGGCCCGAACCAGGAACTTCACACCGGTTGCAGGATCTGCTACAAGACACAGATCAGGGCTCTGGCGAGCCCTAGATCCTGGTCTAGGAAAGGGGGGCCCACTGAAAAAGCTACTCACACCCCCACCAGTGCCAGATCCTCTGGAAAGGGACCACGTTGTCTCAGTTGCACTAGTATATACAAAGTTACCAAAAGCATCCTGATTAGGACATACTAGGGTAGTTCCTCCGCAAGAAACAACATTAGGAGATGAAGAAGGAAAATCCGTAATTGTGCCACTAGTACCATTTGAAGAACCATAGTCTCCCGCTGCACATGTAATTGTGATACTGGACGACCTTGCGTTAGCAAAGAGTGTATTATAGCTAGTTAACTCAGACTGAGTAAACATATTCTCAGATGCCCCCCAAGAGCATGAGATAATCGACGGTTTTACTATGGCCCCGTTTACATTTACAGGAGTATTGATCGCAGAGGAAAATGCCCCATAAAATGCATCAATATTCGCCGGTGTCGTATATTGATTATAAAAGTAAAAGATAATCGTAAGCTTGGATGTTGGGCAGCACGCACCAATCATTTCAACATCAAGAGTATTTTCAGCCGTAGAACTATTATCTGTAGGATCTAATTCCGACCCACCTAGCTTTACTACTCGGACTACAGGCTGATTTTCTGCTGCAATGCCTAAGGATGTCCAGTATGCCTGAACATCGCCACCTGTTAAAATACCTGTTGTAGGATCAATAGTTCCAGTGAGCGTACCTCCCACGGAGATTACTCCCACGTAGACATTATTTGTAGGAACAGCAGGATAAGAATAGATTGTTCTTATATCAGAAGCTAGAAAAGATCTAGAAGCCACACTTGATTCTACAGACGGCTGAACCGTATAAGAGTTGACTTTCGGCATTTCTACTCAGGTAGTATAATTTTTTAGGGTCCTCGCTGAAGGATCTGATGCCTCAATAAATCGTGGCATCCACATTGCCGGCGTTGTAACCGAGATCGCCATATCAGAAAAATACTTACTATAAAGGGTCCTATACCAGAATGCTTCAGCTGTCTTAGGAGGATTTACCGTAAAAGAAGCTGCAGACCAAGTCGGATTCTCGGCCTCTCCTCTCGCCTTTACCATTTCAAACCATGAGTTCTCGGCCCGCGAAATGCCATCACTAAATGCCTCCTTTCGCCTCCATAGAACAGACTCAGGAAGGACCTCCGTAGTAAAGGCAGATCGAAGAATGCTCTTTTCCATACAGGTATCAGTCGGTCTCAGTAAATGCGTTGCAATCCCTCGGGCCACAGAAATAAATTGCCGATCCAAAAATGGAGAACGGGATTCTAGGCCCCACGCGGCCATACTCCGTTCAGAGCGTGTCACATCATATAAATGAATTTCTGTTAGAAGTCGAGTGGTCTCCGTTTCGAATGCAGTATCCGTCGGTGCAGACCGCATATACAGATATCCGCCTAGTGCCTCATCGGCCCCATCACCGTTCAACACAACCTTGACTGTCGGAGTACATTGGCTAATCCACTTGGCTAACAGATAATTCCCTACTGATGCACGGACCGTCGTAATATCGCAGGTTTCGATGGCCTTAATTACCTCAGGGATGGAAGCAAGACATTCCTCTGCTGTCACTATCCGCTCATGATGAATGGATCCAATATGATCGGCAACTAGTCGCGCATGGACTAGATCAGGACTTCCTTCCATACCGATACTATACGTATGTAAAGGAAGACCACGGACTCCAAGAATCTTGGCGGCAATCGAGGCGATGAGCGATGAATCTAGACCGCCAGATAGACAGGCCCCAAGTTCACGTACCGTAGCCAGTCGTTTCTCTACCGCGGCCTGAAGAGAGATTCTGAGTGCTTCTGAAGCTGTGCCCTGTGATATCAAAAAAGGATTCTTGAGCCATGGGACCTGATGCCAGCATTCCTTTTTCACATCAGAGGTAAAGCTATAGACATGACCAGGAGTAATCTGTTGGATCTCTGCGACATCCGCGGGTATCGCCTTAATCTCACTAAAGATGCCCTTCCATTCAGGGCCAGAAGCATAGTAGAGAGGGCGGACTCCATAGGGATCACGGGATACTTCGACAGTCTGAGTGTCAAGATGTACAACTACTATAGCAAAATCTCCATCGAGTTGTCGACTGACCTCGGTCAGAGGCATAGAGTCTAACATCGCAGGTATTACTGCGCAATCACTGGAACCAGGTGGCACAGTAAGATTGAGGGTCTCAATAAGATGAATGGAATTAAAGATTTCGCCGTTGCACATGACTACGCTATTTGGTCCGCAAAAAGGCTGCTCTAGGCCTGGGGCACCTTGGATATGGAGACGAGTGAATCCACAGGATACTGTCTCGGTTAAAAATGTATGTGTAGAATCTGGGCCTCTCGGCTTGCGGGCCTCTACACATTGGTGTATATGGATTTTATGCTTGGTGCCCCATAGGACACAGGTACCGCACATCTTATAGGATGTTAGACCTCAGCATTTAGGCTCTGGAGGCTTCACGCTCAGCCTCGATAGCGGCCTCCTCCTCGGCAACAGCGGCCTGGCCCTCTAGCTCGTCAATGAGCTGATTCACTGCATCATCAGATGCAGCAACGGCTGCATCAGCAACGGCTGCATCATCAGCAATGGTCCCAGGATACCGCGCCTCATAGTTGACTAGCCAGAGCTTCCGCGCCGTGTCCTGCTTGTTCATGAACTCCTGCAGATTGGCGAAGTAGGCACCCGCACGAGCTGCGTGAATGTCCCATAGCAGCTTACGGTACTTCTGAGGTGCCTGGCCCAGAGGAAAGGCCCTCTCCCTGTAGATCTTGCGATACAGATCATACACCTCCTGGGTGCAGGCCTTGAACCCATCGACCACCGTGGTCGCCGCATGGGCCTCCTCAGGATACAGGGCCAGATACTGGTTCAGCTTCTTCTCAGACCAGCGCTCCAGCCAGATAAAGGCAAGTTTGGCATTGTTGCCACGGAGAGTTAGCGCAGCCTCGTACTCCTTGCTCGTATAGGCCCACCGCTTCCCATCAGGCCCCTTTACCATGAGCCCCTTGAACTTGGGACCAAACTGCTTGCCCCATGCAGAGACCCGCTCCTGCACATCCTTCAGTGTGGGCAGGGCATGGCGCTTCGGCAGCAGTGCGGTAAAGGCAGGAGGCAGAGCATCCTCAGGCGTATACAGGACCCTATGGTTGGTACCAGAGAACTGGGCCACAGAGACCAGGCGGAGCTTAGGAATCCCATACGGGATCTCGACTACCATGCGCTCATGAGGGTGCTGGAGCACCCAGGAGTAGGTATAGCTCTTGTTGAGGTCACTCAGGATGATTCCATTCGCGACCACAGCCTCCATGAAGAGGACAAAGAAGGGCCTGCGACTGTAGAAGGTGTTGCCCGCATCCAGCTGGGAACGAGAGGCAAGACGCCACTGATTAGAATCCCAGAACATGTTCAGCATCACGCCATCCAGGAAATCCTCGGCCACGAAGGTCGTGGTAACCTCGCCCGCATCCGCCTTAGCCGGTGCGGCGCATACGGGAACATTCAGACACATGTCCCACACCACGCTCCTAAAGTGCGGCACGTGACCCATAGTCATGTTAGACTCCTTGTTGTAGTAGATCATCACAAGGTGCTCCTCGGCCCCCTTCCTGTTATCGCGGACCTTGAGTAGGCCGCCAGCCTCGCTTTGCAGCCATGCAACCAGTGCCTCAGAAGTAGGGTATTGAGAAATCAGATCAGTATACACAGCATAGGAAGTCATCTTCCTCGTACCTACTGTTTACCTTGGCAAACAGGTGTCAACTTTAAGGCGTTACCGCCGTTAAAGTAATTTTACCAGATAACAGTAGTGGATATGGCAGATGACGAGGATCCGTTACACCACGGAAATACAGTTACACTTCTTTCTAAGAAGTATGGATTAGTTACGGGCCGTATTATCTATCGTGACTTAACTATGGTTCGTCTATTAAGTAATGACGCAAGTGATAGGGCCATAGAATTTCCGATGACTGCCGACGGTTCTTCCTTTGCTCCCGAACTAGGTGTAAGCGATATCTATGTAGATTCAATTCAGCCTTCTGACTATTATGTTGATACCTTGGGGGCCCAAGAAGGTGAGTATTTAGAATTCTTTACAGCAGATGGCATCGAGGCAGCCGCACCAGGTGTAGTCGCATCTATAATTAAGTCGCCGACAGAAGATGCTCTACGCCTGGTCGATGGTCGTATCTTATCCTTTGGCGGCAATGGACCCGAACTCCCTATTGTGGTCATTCGCGTAACAACCAAGAAGGGCCCTGTTGAAGAAAAGGCCGAACCTCAGGAACAAGAACAACCGAAGGTAGTTCAAACCGATATTCTTTCTCTGTTACGCGGAGTTCTCCCTGCCGCCACAGTGGAAGTTATCCCCTCTGCGGAACGCACCTTCCCCGACTCTATCCAGCGTGAGGAAATGTTACAGGATTTATTAGCCGATATCCCTGAAAAGCAAAGGTCAAATCCTCGTCGGATCCGTCTAGTGGAGCGTGAGGTAGATCTTGCTCTTGCTCTTAAGAACCGCACAACTCTCCGTGATGCTGATGGACGATCTCTGGGTCCTAACACTCAATCTATCGTAACCTTCAAGGACGCAGTACATCAGACGGTGATGGCCGCAGCAATTCCTATTGTAAAGGCGGCGAAGGTCCTGAACATTGATTCTGTACCTGCGGATGCCCAGTACAAGCCAACTGATGTAGCACCGCGCTCTCTGGCTCAGACGGAGAGCGATTCCGAACTGTTAGCCCACATCTATCTCAATGGAGCCGCACCTGAATTTACGGGTGGCCTCGTAGAAAGGGCCAAGGGTCTGGGCTTCTTTTCGTACATGTATGATCTGTTTGAACGTGATGCCCATACCTTGGTCGGCGTAGAAGGAGCTGGATGGACCGAAGATCAGGACGTTATTCGCACGGCTGGAATCAATGATCCTGTACAGGGCCTAAGTAAGAATCTTACGGAGCTAGCGAAGGTTACCCCTGCCTTTCTTCTGAGTGATGTTACCGACAGGTCTATGCGGGTTCTAACATCTGATGTATCGGTACATCTGAAGTCTGGACTGCGGAGCCTAGTTGCGCCGAGTGATCCATCGACGATCGAGGGCTATGTTATCCTACCTATTAAGGCAGCTCTTTCGCTGCGACCTCCCAAGAATCCTGGTGATCTTCCTACGGCCCTTCTGTATTCTGCCAATCTCACGGCGGATAATCTGCCCACGATTGCTCAGACAATTCGGGATTTGAACTCTCAGGATGCTGATCCTCTTCATGCATGGACGATAACGGACAAGGAGGTACCGATTGCAGACTGGCTTCTCAAGGTCCTTCCCTATGCCATCCATCCTTCTGAGGCCATGGGCCCTCGTACTCCGCAGCTCCTAAGTATCCTTGATGCCCTCGGTGTAGGGTCTAGAGACTTGTCACCACCCGTTCATCAAGTAGTGGCTAACTGGGTAGCAAAGAGTCAGCGGATCTGGAGGACATTGCTCAAGGAGAAGAGGACAGCAGTTCAGGCTGTTCTAGATGCAGAGGGCGAACTTGCCTTTGAACCCTTGAATCAAGAATCTCTGCTATTCGTACCCGCTTCTGAGAAGAGAGCAGTGGCTCTTCAGAGTCTCATTGATGAATTTGGTAAACGGAATCTTTCAATCAAGGGCTCTTGGTCTATGATTACGGCATCTCTCTTAATGGAGGCCCAGGGTGATGGTCTACCCCTGCTATATTCGTATATCCAGAAGACAGATAGTCTCCTAGAGAAAGTTGATGAGGTGAGCGCGACTACGGCGCTCAAGGCGAGCCAGGCCTTCACGGTAAAGCGCAAGGCTCTCCAGGGCCTCGAGCTACGTATGCTGAAGGCGGCGCCAGAGGTATCGAAGTGTCCTCATGTATCACGTCTCGAAAAGATCCGTAATGTAACAGATGTCCTCAAACGGTCGCGGCTCTTACGTGATTTCATTGAGAAATACCAGGGCCCTCGTGTCGGCTCTTGGATGACCTGTGCTCTATGTACAGGAGGCTGTGTCTGTTATCATGAAATCATGGAACTCGAGGCCCTAGCCCAACCCAGTCGCCTCGAGTCCATCCAAAAACAGATTATGGTTTTATTTGGTGGAGAACGATATGAGGGCAAGATCGTTTGTAAGAACTGTGGTCAGGCTCTGCAAGATATTGACTATGATCAACATGTTGAATTTGACGATGATGGCCGAGCTGTCTTAGGTCGCTCGGTTCTAACAGAAGAGCAGTTAGCCGATGTCACAGAAGGGATCAAGCTCGATGCACCGGCGGCGCTAACCTTTGCATCTAAACCACAGCAGGATATTGCTGAGGCCCTTCAGGTTATTGTGGATCGTGCTGGTATTCGGATGTCTGAGGCAGTTATCCGTCGTATTGTTCGTTATGTTGATGTCTATGTAGGAGCCCGTGCTCCTCCGCCGGCGGCCTATGAGACCCAGAGGGCCAAGGCTCTTGCATCAGCAGCAACAAAGATCAAGGCTGCAACGGGGTCTGAAATTGGAGCTGTAGACGTGCCTACCTATGCTGCTGTCCTAGATCAGCTCCGTGTTACTGCTCTCGCTGGTCTGGTTGCTCTGGCTCTTCAGACGGCGGATCCGCCTCTCGAGATTACTACGCCGTTTGCCCTGTGTGAATTCAGCCGCGGTGGCTGGCCTCTAGAGCCTGAGGCACCCAAGGATGGAAAGGGAGCCGTGCTCTATATCTCGTGTGTAGTTGCAAGCATTCAACGCGATCACACTCCTTGGCGCAGCGTGGCCTGGTCTGGCCTGTCTAAGCTTGAGACTCGTCGTGCCGCTGTTCTCAAGGCGGTAATCGCCGGTCTGAGTGTAATTGTTGTTGGCGATCCTAAGACGGGACCGCTGACCTTTACGCCAGAGGTTCGTACTGATCTAGTACGAGCTCAGACGGATGTAGATCGTCAGACTAGACAGGCAATGGTAACTCTTCAGGATAGTCTAACTCACGGATTTCGGCCGGAGGCCAGTCCTCCCTCAGTGCAGCCGCCTGCCCTGGAAAAGAACCCTCTG
>Ga0114962_10003575_pt1 | contig 12553 bp, 10 predicted proteins | sample C_130820_MF_Meta_FD_87017 | JGI IMG/M metagenome (GOLD analysis project Ga0114962, IMG submission 87017) | Freshwater microbial communities from Lake Croche, Canada to study carbon cycling - C_130820_MF_MetaG | ecosystem: Environmental > Aquatic > Freshwater > Lake | place: Lake Croche, Canada... | reverse complement strand
TTTTTTTTTTCTTTGCTTTGTTTTTTTTTTTTTTTTTTTTTTTTTTTTTTTTATTACTTATTAGATCATTAATATATCTTATTCCCGCCTTTTTTTTCTCTTCGGGAATAAGTTATGTTTTTTCTCTATTCGCTATGCTCATTGTAGTAGACCTTGTCTACCATTCATCTTAATTAAAAAGGTGGAAAAATGACTGAGCGGCTTAAAGTACTAGTTTTGAAAACTAGCATATGAAATCTCATATCGTGGGTTCAAATCCCACTTTTTCTTGAAAAAATTCAGTCTCTTAATTATGTGTTTGTAAACACGAAAGCGAACTATGGATATTGTCTTCTTAAAATCATTTATACCTGAATTTTTTCTTTCTATATCTATTTTGTCTCAACTGATATGAAATATTCGATTAGTTACAAATTTAAATTATAATTATCCAATTATAGAAAAAGAAGTATTTTATCAAACAATAATTATAATAACAGGAGTCCTTTTTCTGCTTTCACAGCTTAAAATTGAAGGTTATATCTCTAACTTCTTATTCACTAATGACGAAAGTACAAAAACTCTAAAAATAGGACTTCTAATAATTTGTATTTTTATTTTAGGAATAGTACAAGAAACATTTTCTTTAGAAAAGCTAAACTTTTTTGAATTCTTTACTATATTTTTAATAGCATTGCTTTCGTTATTATTATTAATTAGTTCATCAGATCTTATTTCTTTTTATTTAATTATTGAGTTACAATCCTTATGCTTTTATATATTGGCTAGTTTTAAAAGAGATTCGTCATTCTCAACAGAAGCTGGATTAAAATACTTTATATCTGGTGCTTTTATCTCGGGATTTTTTTTGTTTGGGTGCTCTATTTTATATGGATGTTTAGGTACTTTAAACTTAAATGCATTAAGTCTAATATTTAGCTTCTCTTTTAGTAATTTTGATTACGAACTTAAAGCAGCCATATTATTAGGAGTAATATTTATTACTATAACATTATTATTTAAAATAGCTTGTGCACCTTTTCATTTTTGATCACCAGATGTTTACGAAGGTTCGCCTTTAAGTGCAACGGTTTTATTCTCAATAATACCAAAAGTATCTCTGATCCATTTTTTAATGAAATGAATATCTTTAATTAGTTTATTAGCTTCTGTTAATATATTTTTGCTTTATTGTGGTGTATTTTCGACTATTATAGGTACATTTTATGCATTAAGTCAAAATAGATTAAAAAAGCTTATTATTTACAGTTCTATTGCGCAAATTGGATTTATAGTAGTAGGATTATCATTAAATACATTAAACGGATATATAGCGGTATTATTTTTTTTATGCATTTATATTGCAACGTCTATTTTAATTTGAAGTCATTTTTCATTATTTTATCTGTTTCAATATAAAACAAATAACTTCTTTGGTAAAGAATCTAGTACACTATTTTTATCTAGTTTAACTAATTTATTTAGTGCAAACAAACTGTGAGCGTTTTCTTTTGTTATTATCTTTTTTTCAGTAGGAGGTATTCCACCTCTTACAGGATTTCTTTCAAAAATATTTATTTTGTCAGAAGTAGTTAATAATTCAAGCTATTTATGCGCTTTGTGTTTAATTATAGTGAGTTCTATCTCAGTATTTTATTATATACGAATCGTGAAGGTTATGTTTTTTGAACCAACTAAATTAGAGAGCTATTACGAACAATTCCAAACAGTATTTTACTACTCAGCATTAGATAGTATTTATTTAATTATATCTTTATTACTTTCTTTTCTAATAATTACCTTTTTTATTCCTACCACTCTTTGATTATGTTGTCAATATCTTGTTTTAAGTATATTGAATTTGTAATTATAATAAAAACAGATGAACGAACTAACCAAAACAAAAACCTCTAAAGAAATTTATCCTGTATTATGTACATTCCCTGTAACAGTAGTAAACAGTGAGAGTATTGTAGTCATAGGACATAAAAATCTCTTATTTTCTTTAGAGTGTCTTAAATATCACGTAAATAATCAATATAAATTACTTAGTTGTATATCTGGCGTTGATTTAATTGAATGTTATTACCGTTTTTGTGTAGTTTATGATTTATTAAGCTTAGTTCATAGCTCTCGATTACGAGTAAAAGTATTTGTAAATGAAATAACGTCAATAGATTCTTTAGTGAATATTTATATAAATAGTGATTGATGAGAAAGAGAAATATGAGACATGTATGGTATCTATTTTAATAATCATCCAGATTTAAGAAGAATTTTAACAGATTATGGATTTGAAGGGTATCCAATGAGAAAAGATTTTCCTTTATCAGGACATGTGGAATTAAAATATGACCAAAATAAAAAAAGAATAGTAGTAGAATCACTTCAATTGACACAAGAATTTCGTTCGTTTAGTTTTGAAATTCCTTGATAAATAAAAGTAATTATGTTATTAAAGAAAAAAGAGCTAAATAAAGAACTAAAAAACTTTACAATTAATTTTGGACCTCAACATCCTGCAGCACATGGAGTGTTAAGACTTATATTAGAATTAGATGGAGAAATCGTAAAACGAGCTGATCCTCATATAGGTTTATTACATAGAGGTACTGAAAAACTAGTAGAACATAAAAACTACTTACAAGCACTACCGTATTTTGATCGTCTAGATTATGTATCTATGATGGTTCAAGAACATACGTATTCACTTGCAGTAGAAAAAATCGGAAATATTGATGTGCCTAGACGTGCAAAAGTTATCCGATTGATTTTTGCAGAGATAACTAGAATATTAAATCATTTATTAGCAGTAGGTTGTCATGCTATGGATGTTGGTGCAATGACACCATTTTTATGAGCGTTTGAAGAACGTGAAAAACTAATGGAATTTTACGAAAGAGTATCTGGAGCTAGAATGCATTCGTCTTATATTCGTCCAGGAGGAGTAGGATCTGATATTTCGTTAGGATTTTTAGATGATTTACATCTATTTATTGACCAATTTAATTTAAGAATTGATGAAATAGAAGAAATGCTTACTGGTAATCGTATTTGAAAAGAACGTTTAGTAGATATTGGAATAGTAAACCTAGAAAGTGCAATAAATTGAGGTTTTAGCGGAGTAATGTTGAGAGGATCTGGTATTCCTTGAGATTTAAGAAAAACACAACCATACGAAATCTATTCAGAAATCGATTTTTCAATTCCAGTTGGGAGTAGTGGAGATTGTTTTGATCGTTATTTAATCCGTGTAGAAGAAATGCGTCAATCTTTAGTAATTCTTAAACAAGCCATAGATTTATTAGAATCTGGACCGATAAAAACTAGTGATTATAAAACAGCTCCTTCATTACGTTCTGAGATGAAAAATAACATGGAAAATGTCATACACCATTTTAAATTCTTTAGTGAAGGAATAATCTTACCTTTTGGAGAAACATATACTGCAACAGAAGCACCAAAAGGAGAATTCGGTATATATTTAATATCAGATAATAAAGAAAAACCTTATCGATGTAAAATAAAAGCTCCTGGTTATGGACACTTGCAAGCTCTAAATGATATGTCAAGAGGTCATATGATTGCTGACGTTGTTACTATTATAGGAACTCAAGACATTGTTTTTGGAGAAATTGATAGATAAACAATATAACCATGATTATTATTTCTATATTTACAACACTTATTACAGCTATAACAGGACTAGCTCTAACAAGTATAAAAAAGCCATTTGTAATAAAAGTTATTTCGATAGTCTTTTCAGGTATTGCTTTACTTTTATCTTGTATACTTTATATTCGTTTTAATCCAGATTTGTTTTATTTTCAATTTCATAATACTTATTCCATTGGATCTGAATCATTAAATATATTATACTCGTTTGGTATAGATAATATGTCTGTATTATTTTTCCTTTTAAGTAGTCTACTTGTATTTTGTTGTACACTATTTATATGGAACGAAAAGAACTTTAAAGAATACGCGTCAAATCTATTTCTAATTCAACTTTTCTTATTAATTATATTCTCAGTACTAGATTTGTTTCTCTTTTACATATTTTTTGAAGCAATTTTAGTGCCAATGTATTTATTAATTGGTCTTTGAGGTTCTAGAGAAAGAAAAATTAGAGCAGTTTATCTTTTCTTCTTTTATACTTTGTGTGGTTCAATATTAATGTTACTTGGAATATTATATGTATATTTGATTGCAGGTACATTAAATATAGAATACTTACTTTGTTTTTCATTTAATGAGATAGAACAAACTGCTCTATGATTATTTTTCTTTGTATCCTTCGCTTCAAAAATTCCAATGTTTCCTTTTCATATTTGACTGCCAGAAGCACATGTAGAAGCTCCTACAGTAGGATCTGTTTTACTTGCTGGAATTTTATTAAAATTAGGAGTATATGGATTTATTCGATTTAGTATTACACTATTTCCTGATGCATCAATAAATTATACACCTTTAATTTATTTACTTTCCACTGTTGGAGTATTATATGCATCACTTAGTGCAATTCGTCAAACGGATCTAAAAAGAATAATCGCCTATTCTTCAATAGCTCACATGAATTTAGTCACAATTGGTATCTTTAGCTTTGACTTACTAGGATTAGAAGGTGCCATATTACAAAGTGTTAGTCACGGTTTTGTATCTGGAGGTATGTTTTTGCTTATTGGAATACTATACGATAGATATCATTCTAGATTCTTATATTATTATGGTGGACTTGTTCATATGATGCCAATATACGCCATATTATTTCTAATATTTACTTTAGCAAATATTGCTTTACCCGGTACTAGTAGTTTTGTAGGAGAATTTTTATTACTTGCTGGTATCTATAAAACAAATATCATTACATCAATTATAGCTGCACTTGGAGTTATTTTATGCGGAACATATTCTTTATGATTGTATAATCGTATTGTATTTGGAAATTTAAGAGTCGATTATACTGCTCAGTTTATTGATATTTATTCTAGGGAAATATTTGTACTAATACCATTATTTATTCTTATTTTTATAATGGGGCTTTATCCTTCAATATTTTCTTATTATATTAACGCAGCTTGTCTAAATCTTACACTCTTAGTCAGTTAAATAAATAAATTATGATAACAAATTACTTGATTTCGTGTGACTTAACAAGCAAGCTGAACGTACGAACAGTTAATAAAATTCCTAACGTAAGTAAAATTACTCTTGAATTTCCACTAAAATCTTTTTTACCTTTTTATAATGAATATTATAATGCTACGGTTATGGATGAGAATTATCAATTAAGAGGTATTTTTTTTTGATATATATTATTAAATTCGTTTCCGATAATCCAATTTCAAGATGTTAAAATGACAAAATATAATCGTAATAAAGTTGAAGGAGATTTTTTATTAAGAGCAACTTTAACAGATAAAGATCAAATTAACTGTTTTTTAAACCGAATTTTTTCTGAAACTGCTTCATTCTCTAAGAGATCTAAAAATAAAAATTTAGGACGTTCGTTTGTTATAGATCAAAAGTCAATTAGTTACAATTTTTCGATACCAGGATACTACTTTTTTGATGCGAACGAATTATTTTCCTCTAAAATCAAAAATACAGATTTAAAGTTAGTCACTATTTCTGCTTCTATTCTTTTTGATAATATTCCGATTTCGACAAATACCCAAGACTTAATAAAATATTTATCTTTTATTAATTAAATTTACTATATAGTATGAAAACGAAGATTGAAATGTTTACTTTAAAAAGATATGGTACTTCTGACACTACAAAACAAGTGTTCCAAAGAAGACATAGAATGAATCAAAGAATAATAGAACCTAATTTAACTCGAGATGTTTTTTCTTTATTTAAATATCAAAATAGACGAGCTTTAACAGAAAGAAAACTTTTTGAATTTAAAAATTTTAATATCGATTTTTTAAAATCGGTTAAATGTTATCGTGGTATAAGACATAAAGCTCGTCTTCCTGTTCGAGGTCAACGGACTCACACAAACGCTTCTAAAAAGATTTACAAAAAAAGACGCTATGAGTAAAAAAGACATTAAAACACTATTCATTCCGTTCATCGTAATAATAAAAATCTTATTACTACTCACTCCGTTCATTAGATACTTCGCGCAACAAACGACCCTATCGTCTAAAGTTGTAGATAATGTTAAAAACCTTTTAATGCTCTTTTGGAAAAAAAGATGTCTGCTTCCCATCAGCGTAAAAAGGAACTTTTATATTCAAAACGTTCGTCCTAAAACAATTTAATTTAAAGCATGGTCTCTCAAGATAAAAAAACTTTTTTTAAGACTTCTCAAGAAGTCTCTTCTTCTATTATTTCCTCTAATATTTCTACTCCTGTCTCGAAAAACTCGAATCTTGATCCAAAAGTTTCTGCAACAACTAAGTCTCCTTTAATATCTGAAGCACCAGCACATCCTAAAGCACCAATACAGATAGGTACTCCTTCTAGAGCTTCTTCGTTATGAGCTATAATCGACGAAGACGATCGCAATCGTAATAAAACGAGGTGAGAAAGTAGCAAGTTTTTTTTTACGGCTAATGAAATGAATAGTAGTGTCACTGTTCCCTCCGCTCACCGTAGACCTTCGTCTACTACAACGAACAACGTGAGTAGTGGTCGAAACTCTGTTCCTTCTGGTCACGCTACTGATACTACTGTTCCCTCTGGTCACCGTAGACCTTCGTCTACTATTCACTCCGCTCACCGTAAACCTTCGTTTACTGCAATGAACAACGTGAATAAAGTAACGAAGTATCCGATGAATGAGAACAGCAAGTCTTTATTTTCAGAGAAGAATGCTAGAATAGATTATCAAAAGCCTTTGAATACTTCTGAAACAAAGAAAGATGTATCAAACATTTTACCAAATAATAGATTTAAAAAAACAGTAGAAAGTCCACTACGAGAAGTAACAAAACCTAGAACTTCATTAGGCAATAGTGGACAAAACTCTGTTCCCTCCGCTCACCGTAGACCTTGGTCTACTACGGTGAATGAAATGAACAGTAGTTACAATACTGACTTCCCTCGTCGTCGGAAACGTTTTGATCCTACTCGTTTCGACAATCTGACCTCCGAGAAGCTGACATTTCGCTCCACGAACGACCCTGATTCCCTTGCTCACAGCCTGAGACCTTCGTCTACTATTCACTCCGTTCATCGTAATAATAAAAATATTATTACTGTTCCCTCTGGTCACCGTAGACCTTCGTCTACTACTGAGGCTACGCCAATCGCCGCAGTAAATGCTATTCCCTCTGGTCGCCGTAGTGACACTACTACTCAGGCCACGCCAATCGTGGCAATAAATGCTACTCACTCCGCTCGCCAGACACTTCGCGCAACGAACGATCCTGTTCTCTCTGGTCATCGTAAACCTTCGTCTACTACTCAGGCTACGCCAATTGCCGCAGTAAATGCTACTCACTCCGCTCGCCGGACACTTCCTGATCCTATTCACTCTGTTCATCGTAATAATAAAAATATTATTACTGTTCCCTCTGGTCACCGTAGACCCTCGTCTACTACTGAGGCTACGCCAAACGTCGCAGTAAATGCCGTTCACTCCGCTCATCATAAACCTTCGTCTACTACAAAGACCGAAGGGAGTAGTAGTGTAACTACTCACTCCGTTCATCGTAATAATAAAGATATTATTACTGTTCCCTCTGGTCACCGTAGTGACACTACTGTTCCCTCTGCTCATCGTAATAATAAAAATATTATTACTACTGAGGCTACGCCAATCGTCGCAGTAAATGCTACTCACTCCGCTCGCCAGACACTTCGTGATCCTGTTCCCTCTGGTCACCGCAATAATAAAAAAAATATTACTGTTCCCTCTGGTCACCGTAGTGATACTACTACTGTTCACTCCGCTCACCGTAAACCTTCTTTTACTGGAATGAACAACGTGAATAAAGCAACGAAGTTTCCAACGACCGAAGGGAGTAGTAGTGCAACTGTTCCCTCTGGTCACCGTAGACCTTCGTCTACTACAATGAGCGTAACGAATGGTAGTGCAACTACGACGACCAGAGGGAGTAGTGATTTAAAAAGCAAACCTTCTAAAGACAATTCGAATCAAACACAAGCAAAAAAAGTCAGTAAGGCCACACCGCTCGTAAATACTTCTTTAGAACAAACAAAGAGGACAGAGAGAGGAGTATTTAAAACAAATACTCACCCTGGTCGTGGCATAAAACATACTGATCGTAATAATATTACTAACAAACAACCTTGAAAAAAGGAATTTAGTAGTAAAAAAGATAAAAAATCTTTCTTTGCAAATCTTGTTAAACGTAAGATGTCTAAAATTAGTAGTACTAAAGTTTATTTTAAAACAGAGCTTAGTAGTGAAAATGAAGAACTATATAAAGACATTACAAGCATTCGCAAAACCATGCTACGTAAAGATCAAAGATATTCTAAAGGTAAAGAAAGAAGTATTAAAAATCAAAGACTTCATAGAGATAAGAAAAAGATTGCAGGTCAATTTCGGTATCATGTAAGTCTAAGAGTAGGTCCTAACAATATATTTGTTAATGCTTCTACATTAAAAAGTGCAAAAACTTTGATATCAGAAAGTGCTGGAACTTACAAGGTAGGAATTTCTAAGAAGAAAGTAAAACATGTATATTCTATTATATTGAATAAGTTTTATTTTAGACTAAGAAAAATTGTAAGAAAAAGAGGGATTATTTTTAAAGTTGTCTGTCCTACTAAAATAAAAAAACAGGTTGTTAAAACAATACTTCACGCTTTTAAATACAATAATTGTATTGTAAATGTAGTTGCTAAAAAATGTTTTAACGGTTGTCGACCTCCAAAAAAGATTCGAAAAAAAAGACAACCACGCTTAAGACTATTTAAATAATAATCTTTGTTTTCTTTAGTAGCTCAGTGGTAGAGCAAATGACTGTTAATCATTTGGCCGTAGGTTCAATTCCTACCTAAGGATACTGCCGACACTTCGTGACTCTACTCCCTTCAGTCGTTGTAGTTTGCACTACTGTTCACTACACTCACCGCAATAATATAAATATTATTACTATTCGCTACGCTCATCGTAGACTTTGTCCACTGTTCATTTCATTCACTGTAGCATTTATTGCAATGAGTGTAACGAATAGACTTCGTCCACTACTTACTCCTCTCGCCGGAAACTTCGTTACACTTATCGTAGCATTTATTTGCAATGAGTATAGCGAATAGTAGACCTTGTCTACAGTGAACGTAGTAGACGAAGTCTGTTCACTCTGTTCACCGTAGACTTTCGTCCACTACAATGAGCGGAGCGGATAGTGAACAGACTTTGTCTACTATTTTCTTGGTTCCTCAGTTTTAATATAAAACATTGGATTTATCAGATCTTCTTACTTTTTCAGTTAACGAAGCGAGTCTTTTTTTGCGGTGATCGACGAAAATAGTTTTTTCTAAAACATTAAAAAATAAAAAAAAAGACTCGTCAAATACACGTTTATGAAAAACAGAATATGTGTATTTGACGAGTTTTTTTTATAAGAAAAAGGACTAAAAGGGTACCCCCTTTACGATTTTTTATTTTTGTGTTTAAAGTTAAAATTTTTTATCGTCATGCAACTTTATCGAATTTATTTTAAAAATTCATCTAATGAGGAGTAATGAAGTTTCTGATGAATGATAGGATAACATAGTGGTAATGTATGGGATTGCAAATCCTAATAAAAGAGTTCGATTCTCTTTCTTATCTTAACTTTTATATGCGTATCTTAAACAAGAAAGAAACTTTTTATAACAAATTTTTAGGTTCTTTAATAAAAAATGGAAATAAATCTGCAGCAAAAAGAATTTTAGATAAAAGTCTTGAAATTGTTTATCAACGTTGTGGAATTCGTTCTTATTTTGTTTTAAGAAAAATATATCCTAAGCTTCATTGTTTCTTAGAGATAAAAAAAATAAAAATTAGAAAAAATATCCATATTGTTCCTTTTCCTTTAACTTCGAAACGTCAAAGTTTTCTAAAAATAAAATGAATTTTGGATTTAGTAAAAAAAAACAATCGAAGAGTAAATATGTCAGAGAAATTAGCTTCAGAATTTCTTAATATTATAAAAAATAAAAAAGCTAAAATCTTATTAACTAAAAACTCAATAAACAAAGAAGCTCTAGCGAATAAATCGAATCTTCATTACAGATGATAATAATAAAAATTTAGTTTATGAGCAAAAAAAAACAAATCTTTTATAGTAAGGAAATTATCTTTAATGCCACTGGTCAAATAAGTTTTAAAAAAAGATTCTTTATTAAAACATACTACAGTGCTTTCTTTCGCTTCTTTGGAAAGACAGGCTTATAACTCAGGGGTTAGAGTATACGCCTGATAAGCGTAAAGTCAGTAGTTCGAATCTACTTTGGCCTATTCTCTACGTTCACCGGACACTCTGTGACCCTATTCACTATTCGTTACACTCATCGTAGACTTTGTTCACTATTCTTTTCGTCAACTATTTATTTTTTTTCACATTTATTTAGTATATAGAGTAGATGTGATGTAGTAGAGAATCTTCGTTCACGGGGGATAATATAAATATAATTAGAATTTTAAAACAAAAAAATAACACATTTATGGCATCTAAAAAAATAAGAAATAATCAAAGACACAGTTTTCATTTAGTTGATCCTAGCCCTTGACCTTTAGTAGGTGCATTTTCTGCTTTAATGTTGACTTTTGGTGCAGTAATGTATATGCACGGATATCAAGGAGGTGGGTTTTTATTATCATTTGGATTTTTTATGATTCTTTTTACTATGTTTGTCTGATGAAGAGATGTTATTCGTGAAGCTACTTTTGAAGGACAGCATACACATTCAGTTCAACAAGGATTAAGAATGGGAATGTTATTATTCATTGTTTCAGAAGTTATGTTCTTCTTCGCTTTCTTTTGAGCATTTTTTCATTCAAGTGTTAATCCTAGTATCTTTATTGGTGGTGTTTGACCTCCAGCGTATATTGTAACTTTAGATGCTTGAAAAATACCATTATTAAATACAATTATCCTTTTATCATCTGGTGCATCAGTAACTTGAGCACATCATTCTATAGTATTAGGATCTAAATATCAAGGATGTATAGCATTAATCATTACTATTGTTTTAGCTAGTATTTTTAGTGGATTACAAGCATTTGAATATGTAACTGCACCTTTTAGTATATCTGATGGTATTTATGGTTCTTGTTTTTATATGTTAACTGGATTTCATGGTTTTCATGTAATTATTGGTACTATTTTTTTAGCAGTAGGTTTAATAAGATTATATCTAAATCATTTCACAAGACAACATCATTTCGGTTTTGAAGCTGCAGCATGATATTGACATTTTGTAGATGTTGTTTGATTGTTTTTATTCATTACAGTTTATTGATGAGGTTCTTAATAAAATAAAAATTATAATATGAATTACTTCTTTAGTCCTTTAGAACAGTTTCAAGTATTACCTATTTTTTCTTTTTATTTTGATTTTATTGATTTTAGTTTAACAAACGAAACAGTTATTCTTGTATTAATAACTTTTTTTTCTTTAATTTTATTTATAAGTTTAGTTAAAGAACAAGACACAAGTTATTTTATAATACCAAATCGTTGACAATCTATTATTGAAATAATATATAAATTAATATTATCTTTAGTTACAGATAATATTAAAGATAAAAAAAATCAATACTTTTTTCCTTTAGTGTTCTCTATTTTTTTTCTTCTATTATCTATTAATTTAATTGGATTAATTCCATATAGTTTTACTTTAACTAGTCATTTAATTGTGACTTTAGCTTTAAGTTTATCTATTTTTATTGGTATTAATATTATATGTGTAAGAAATCATGGAATTAATTTCTTTTCTTTATTTCTTCCTGCTGGAACATCTGTTGTCTTAGCTTTTTTATTAGTTCCAATTGAATTAATTTCTTATATTTTTAAACCTATTAGTTTATCTATTCGTCTTTTTGCTAATATGATGGCTGGTCATACTTTATTAAAAGTTATTGCTGGATTTGCTTTTACTTTAATGGGAAATGTTGGTGTATTGTTTTTATTGCACTATATACCGTTATTAATCTTAATTCCTCTTTTTGGATTAGAACTTGGTGTTGCTTTAATTCAATCTTTTGTTTTTAGTATTCTTATTTGTATATATTTAAACGATGCAATAAATCTTCATTAAATTTACTTTATTTAATTAATTTACTTAATGATGAGAATAGTAGTATCGTCCATCTTCTTTTTATAAATACATTTTTCTTAAGAATATACGTGAAACTACTTTAAACTTCTTCGGTTATTTTTTAGGAAGTCATTAGATACTATTTATATGGGAAACATGACTATTTACTACACTATTCACTACACTCACTGCTAACTTTGTAAACAAAGTTAACTATTCATTTCATTCACTGTAGCATTTATTGCGATGAGCGTAGCGAATAGTGAATAGTTAAAATTACTCATCGGAAAAAAAGTCTTGAAAGATAAACTTTTTTAAAAAAATTTACTATATGGATGATAGT
>Ga0114962_10003572_pt1 | contig 12558 bp, 12 predicted proteins | sample C_130820_MF_Meta_FD_87017 | JGI IMG/M metagenome (GOLD analysis project Ga0114962, IMG submission 87017) | Freshwater microbial communities from Lake Croche, Canada to study carbon cycling - C_130820_MF_MetaG | ecosystem: Environmental > Aquatic > Freshwater > Lake | place: Lake Croche, Canada... | reverse complement strand
TTCAACATAGCAGCAACATCTTCTTTCATTGAAGAAGCAGCGCTTGACTTCATGCCAACAGAAGCTTTATTGCTTCCAGCAGAGTCACCTGTTGTCTTAACATTGTTCTCTGTGCTGGTTTCTTCTTCGCCCTGACCAGGTGTATTGTGATCGAGTTTGTTCATCGATTCACCATTACCCAAGTGAGAAGCTGGGAGTGTAGCATTCTTTGCTACAGGGTCAACGTTATGTGCAACACCAGTAGCGCCGCCGCCGGTTTGGATCTTTTCATCCAGTTGTTTACTTTTTACGGTCATTTAAAGGCTCCTTTTGACTTTTATGTATTATTTATAAAATTATCTTTTCGATAGATCTCTGAAAAACTGATTAAATACTTTAATTGCAGTTTGTTCGGATATTCCTTGGCGCGCGCCACGATTAATTTCTTCTTTATACTCTTCAATCTTTTGAGCTTTAAGAAGACCATTATCCCATATCCATTCAACACCTTCCATGATACCACGCACAAAAGCGTCTGGTGCAGAAGGATCAGCAACAATATCACCAGCTGTTGCGAGATGGAAGTCGTCTTGTACTTCCATGATGCCACGTTTATTTTCTTTAATGCTTCCCATACCACGAGAAGAGATACCAAGAGAAGCACCTTCAGAGATCAGACTTTTAACAATGTTACCCATTGGTGTATCCATAATCTTTGCACGGCCAACAAAATCATTACCTTCACGGCGAAGGCTTTTAAACATATGAGATGCACGCTCAAGATTCAATGTTGGACCAGCTGGATGTCCTAGTTCACCATATGCACGGCCCTTGGTAACATATTGTTCGTTATAACGATTAACCTCTTTTTCAAGGACATTGCTTGGATACATGCGACCATTGCGGTTGACAATATCACCTTGCATGATAATACCTTCGATGAAGTAATTCTTTTTACCTTCTTTTTCTTCTACAAGGTATTTTACTTCTTCATTTAATTCGGTAATTAATTTCATGGCTTTTCCTTAGTTCTTATATGCTACTGGCTCCGCTGCCAAAGAAACACCTGAATGGTTTGACGTTAAAATATCTGTTCTACCTTTTTCTACAATACAACTTTCTCCACCTACAATAGACATTGTCCACAAAACGGTTGTGTTAGTTGAGTCCTTGCATGTAATTACAGCTAAAGTTGTTATTGCTGCTGCGTGCGATAACCTTACTAAAGCACTATTACCATAAGAACTAAAAGTTGTAGTATTACAACTTGATGTATTGCCAATTGGTTTAATTATAGCAGCCATTAAATAATCTCCCTAACAATTTCTACAACGGCATCGTACTCACCTGTTTCAATCATCTCAATCATTATCTGTTGATTTTCTTCACTAAGCGATTCAAAAACTGTTTGAACGTCTTGTTGTATATCTTCTGCAAACACATCAAACAACTCATAGCCTTCTTTCATTTTCATGGGCTTTGGAGGTGCTGTGTAATCGTTTGTCTGTAGAAGACTTTGGTGAATGTCTTGCAATGTGCGATGAACACCCTTCATGTGGTCGGCATGGTGCCATTGTGGCTCACCACTACCATAATCACTCTTTGTTCTAACATGCTTACCATGTTGAACAATAGCTTTGCTAATGTCATCCATCATTTTGTTGGCTGCAGCAGTGTGTTTATCATATGCCGCGGCCGATGATTCGCTTTCATGAATATCTCTTGAAAGAATAGCGGAAAGAGTTCTTGACTCATATACCTTCTCATCATTATCTTGATCGTATCCATGATTACTTGAAGAACGGTCATACACTTTTACATTTGATGCTTTATACACATCGTCTTTGTTACCAGCAATATCTTGCTTTACATTAACAACATGTTTATCTTTGAAGCGCTTCTCATCTGGCGCTTTTGGTGTAAGCGATGTTTCCGAATCCTTTTCGTAAGGAACGGTTGGAGATGGCTTTTTAAACTCCAGCAGCTTCTTCAGTGTCTTCATGTGGTTCTTCCTCTTGTTCAGCCGAGGTTTCCTCAGCGTCTTCGTAATTAAAATAAGTCTTTGCAAGTTCTATTTTTTTAGCTTCAATGGCATCAGCAATTTTATCTAGCATAACCGTAGCATATGCAGATTGGAAGTCGCTAGGACTATCGTTGTGTGCTGCAACAACCATATCGTCAATTGTAAATTCTTTATCACTCATAATTTTCTCCATCTATTTAGTTAGCTTGTTCTGTCGGGGCTGTACCACCAAAACCTGCGCCGCCAGGACCTTGTGAGGCAGTAGTTCCGGGAGGTGCGTTTCCACCTGCTACTGGGTTACCATTCTCATCTGCCGCTGACTGGTACAAAGGATTTTCTTGCTCGGCCATATTTTGCTCATCCATTTCTTCAATCTCTTCATCCGATTGTTGAAGGATATGTTTACGTACCCATTCGTTTGAATAATATTTACCAATAAGAGGCTGCATCTGAGTCACTAAATTGACCCTGTCTGTCATTACAGAAGATTGCTTTTGCTGCTCAAAGTAATTGTCTTTTGTATAATCAAACTTAATATAAGTTTCAAATAGGTTCCAATCATCATCTGTAATAATATTTTTAAGAATTAATTGTCTTCTTAATGAATCAAGAAACAAGTGATTGAAACGCATACGTACACGATCAATAAACTTGGTAAACTTTATTTCATCACGTGAGATTTCTTGACCCTGTCCAAAGATAAATGATCCATCTTGCTCTAAACGTGTTACAGGAACATTTAAGGATTCGTAAAGTTTCTTTTGGAAATATTCAACATCTTCCAACTTACCTAAGTTTTGTCCAGCCGGCAGCGTTGTAATTTCTGTACCACGTGAACCATCTCTACGTGGCAACCAGTAATCTTCCAACATTGTCATAAATTTTCTATCGTCGCGTATTTCACCTGTCGAGGCATCATATACAACTTTATTTTTATGACGTGTCATCATATCGCGCAGATACTGCTCTGCCTTCATCTTTGGCAAATTACCTACATCGATGTAAAATATACGGCGCTCGGGAGCACGAGAGATACGGTAGATAACCGTTGCATCTTCTAACGCTCGTAATTGATTGAGTGGTTTAATTGCTTTGTGCAAATGACTAAGAACAACAGAGTTCATTGGGTCAAGAACACCAGATGTAATATGTACAATACTATCAGAAGAAATCTTTAAACCTTGCACAGCAGTTGCAGTACCTACTTCACCGGCTTTATTTTGAAAGCCTTTTTCATTATAGATAAAATACTCTTGTACAGTTTGTGTCTGTGTAACTTGTGACTTACTATCGCGCTTACGTTTCACTTCACGTATTTTACGGAGCTTACGTGGATCAATGTATCGCATTTCTTTGATACCATCACCAGGCTGTGTGATGTCTATAATAACATGGTAGTACATTCTACCATCAACATACCAACGTCTAAAAATATCAAATGCTGATTTATTAAAATCTAACAGAGAAAGAACATTTTCAAATTCTTCTGTAATTTTCTTTTTAATATTTGTTGAAAGCTTTGTATCGTCCAGATTAATCTGAACAATCTTTTCTTTTTCCTCAACAATGATTGCCTCGTTGAGAATATCATCCACAGCTCTTTCAACCTCTGGATGCATTGCCATTTCACGATACTTTGTTACAAGCTCAGCTTCTGTACGTGCTGCACCTTGTAGATCAATGTATGTACCGTATGCTCCACCTGCTGCAACAACTACCGCACCATCATCTTTAATTTCTGGTGCGAATGCTGGTTGTTTTTCTTGAACTTCTACAGGATCCGTAACTCTACGAATCTCGAAACCAAAAAGATTTGCCATAATATTTCCGTTAAAGAAGAGCGCCTAGGCGCCCATTCTTTTGTTACTGGGTTCCACCTTGACCGGTGATACCCCCACTCACGTCCCACCAATCGTATTGGAAGGTCACTTGGAATTCCTCAATCGCATCAGTATCACCCCAGTTAAGGTCAATACTAGCAACAGTCGTTGGGAAAATTCCGTTAAATCTATATGTACGGATTGGTACACCAGTTTTAGAAAACTGAGTTACTTCAGCCGTTGACTTATATAGTAGGGGAGCTGCAGTGCCAAACGAACGCAAGTTAGTTTGATTGTGGTTAATCTTACTTGACCATTCTTCCATCGCATTGCGAATCAGAAAGTCTTCGTCGTTAATAACCGTCACAGACCAATCACCAAACGTGCGGTCACCCGCCAGTTTTATTTTGCGGCCAAAATATGGTACTTCTATTGTACCTAGCGTAGACTCAGGAATCTGACTTGATCTACACAAAAACGGTATCTTGATATCAGCAACCGAGTTAGCTGGATTAGTAAAAGTCACTTGGAAAAGGGACCCACGAGCCCCTCCTAGTGTTAATTGACTTCTAATATCATTTACATTAAACGCCATGTTTTGTTCTCCTTTATTCTATTTATTCTTAAAATTTACCGACTACTTCGGAGAACTCGACACCCGTTCTAACAGCAACAAAGTTCAATTGAATGAAGTTAATGCTCTTAGCTGGCTTAATGTAAATATCACCAACAAATCTGTTACCGTCAATTACTTCGCCGGTATTGTTAGTTGTGTCGCAAACCACTTTAAAGTCGTAGATACCACGACGACCTTGAACGTCGCGTAGGAACGGTTCAACGAGGTTACGGAATTGAGCACGTGTGAAGTCATCGTTGAATTCAAACAGAGTAAATTTCGTAGCAGTAGCAATTGCTTTTTCAAGAACAATGAATAGACGGCGAACGTTGATACGGTCAAAAGCACTTGGTTTAGCAAGTAATGTCTTATCACCATACAGCACTGTACCTTGACCAGGGAATGTAACCACAGGATTAATGTTTGCTTTGTATAGTTGATCGCGATCTGCTTGACGTGGATTAAATGCTAGCTTAACAATGTTCTTAATCTGACCACGGTTAAAACCAGCAGGAGAGAACCACGAATCACGTGTATCATCAGTACGCACACACAGACCAGCAATATCACCATTCATAGGAATGTAACGGTATATGTCGTTATACTTGTCATATTGGTATTTGTAACCAGAATCCATAACAGCGTAAGATGTACTACGCAATGCATTACGGAATGTGATCATATCTGTTGTTTCATTGCCGGCATTGTTTACAACAGTGGATTTTGCTGGTGAGCAGAACACAACACAGTCTTTACGTCTTTCGGCAATATTATCGATTAGATAATTAGCTTTTTGTTCACCAACAGAACCACCACGCGCAACACCTTGAAGAACTAATGATACATCAACATCTTCGGCAGATGCAAACAAATCGTATGCAGCTAAGGTTGTACCCAATGCATTGTTGTTCTCATCAAGACCGTCTGTACCGCCTTGGAATGTCAGCGTCATTGGAGCGGTTGTTGTTGGGTTAATCAAAGCAGATGCAAGCCCAGAAGCAGCACCGCTACGATCTCTTACCCACCAAAGGTATTCGGAACCATTATTGATAACAGTCTTGTAGTAGTTTGTTGCTCCATCTTCTGTCTTAGCATCGGTTGCACGTGACAAATGCGATAGAACTTCAAGCACCGTACCAGGAACACCTGTGAACAATCCGTTAACATCTGATACAACAACGTGTAGTTCATCAGTAGCTGATGAATTACCAAAGCTGTTTTGGTATTTTGAAACACCAGGAGCTGTATCAACAGCGTTCCAGAATTCCCACTTACGTGTTAATGCATTGGTGCTATAATTTACTGCAAGACCGTAGGTATCTGTTGTTGTAACAGTGAATGATGCAACAGTAGCCGTGTTTGTTATAGCACCAACAGAAGCAACTTTCAAATATTGCAAACCAATTGTTGAGTTACCTGCTTGTACATAATCACCCGCTATAACAGTTGCAGCCAATGTTGTTGCATATGATACAGCATTAGAAATTGTACCGTTACCTACAGCAACAGAAATAACAACGTTGGACGAACCAATTGCTATTGCAACGTTTGCTAAGGAAGCATTGGAGCTTAAAGATCCACCGCCATTATCAACGTTTGCTGCAGAACTAAAAGCAGCGCTCGAATCACAAACGGAAATCTTTAACGAATTACCCATTGCGCCAGGACATTTTGCAATGTATACAATATCACTGTCGCCAGCTTGGATGGTAGATAATCTGTTGTTGTAATCATCTTCGTTTTTTACAACATACAAAGCAGCGTCCGCACCATCGCTAGCAAAATTAGATACTGTGGCTGTATTAGCGAGAGCATTACGAACCAGTATGCTTGTGTTGGTCGATGTGGTATTTGCTGCACGAGCTACGTATAGCTTATTGCCATAAGACAAAAAGTTTGCAGCAGTAAAAAATGTTTCTGGATTGTGATTGGTTGGTTTACCGAATCTTGCGGCTAAGTATGCTTCAGAATCAATAAGAACACGTGTGTTAACTGGACCCCAACGGAACACGCCAGCTAAGGCACCTTCGGTTGTTGATACAGCGGGAACTACGGTTGTCAGATCAATTTCAGATACATTTACGCCAGGACTAACTTGGAATGGCATGCTTATCTCCCCTCTGAGGTTTTATTTGTGTAGAAAACGAAGTTTGTTTGATAGTATTTATAATTCTACGGTTTCAATGCGTCCAACCATAGGACCCATTTTTTTCCAACATAGATTCGTCAAACTCCTGATCACCAACAAATAACCACGAGTCGTCCCCACGTTTAGCCGCTAGCACTGTAGTGTGTGCGGCCTCCCCTCTGTTAATTATTCCAAAGGGAAGCATGTTTTCATCTAAAGCATCTTCATTTTCTTGTTCTAAACGCTGACGTAAATCTACACTCGTCAGCTCCTTCATATATGATTGTTCCATTGCCCATGCAAAAAGAACGCAACACATGACCATGTCATCATGGCCTTCTTCTGCTTCGTAACTGTCACCTATATTTACAAAACGGAATAGTTCGTATAATATGCGCTCATCATTAATTATTAATTTGTCGCTCTCCACTTGAGTTTTCAAACCCATACAACCAATCCGCTTAACTTGTTTGGATGTCTTAACACCCATTCTTGTTGCTTGGCCAAACCCCGGTGATATAACCTGACCGCTTCTACCGTTGTTTACCGTTGTCAGAACATTCTCGTATTCAAGATCGTGGTGGAGGATGTTTGCAATCTGCTCACCAATGTCGTTTGTCTCAACAAGGATATATGCTCTGTTGTAATGTTTGCTCAATTGGTAAACAATATTTGGATACAGCAACGGCGATATCATATTGTTTCGGTAAGATGCAACCACTCTATATGGAAGCTCTGAAACATCAAAGATAACAAATGCTGAATAGTCTCCCTGAACGCCTCTAGCAGTGTCTACAACTGTAACATACTGTCTTCCTTCTGCTGGCTGCTTAAAGATTCGTGTATCGGGATTACTTGCTTCTGGTGGTATTGATCTTAGTGTTCTTAGCTTTGTTGCACTAATTAAAGTATGAGCCGAACCAATAAATTCACATTCAAATTCTACACGGAACTGATCTTCGCTTGTGTTTCGAATCGTTTCCTTTTTCCATACCTCATCACGGCCAGGCACTTCGCTCCAATGAACATCTATTCGTTTGTAATCATTCTTACCTTCTTCGCTATCAGTCCATATCTTATAAAACATATTAAGACCGTTTGGTGTTGATGTGATTAATACCTTTGTTGTTTGACCAGAAGAAATTGTAGGATATACAGAAGCAAAGAATGATTCCTGCATGTTGTTTTCAACGAACGCAAACTCATCCAGATAAACAAGGTTAAAAGATCCACCACGAATTGCGCTTGAAGAAGTAGCAGATGCTAAAATCTTTGATCCATTTTCTAATTCAATGTTACCTTTGTTCCATTCGACGATGCCTTGCTGAATCCATTTTGGTAGATGTTCGTATGCAAGTTGAATACGTGAAAGAATCTCACGAGCTTGTTGTAGTTTATGAGCGAGAATTGCAACTTGATAGTTTTGATGAAACAAAATATACCACAATATAATACCAACCAGCGTTGTTGTCTTTCCGCACTGACGCGGCATTTTGCATATAACAAAGCGCTCATTGACAGAGAGTTTTACAATATCTTTTTGGTAATCGTAAAGATTGAAATTAACAAGACCGCGGTCAACGTTAACAATTTTGATATACTTTTCAATAAAGTACTCGGGATCCTGTGAACACTTTAACCATTCATTAACCTCATTGGGTGTCCATGAATGTTTTACATTCGATCTTTTTAGATTTTGGTTACCAAGATATGATTCATTAACGCGACTCATTCTGCTTCTTTATAAGTTGTTGTAACTCTGCTGTACTCCCAACAAACAAGTTGTTGTTTACAGTAGTTGGGTTTGGACCAACACCTGTCAAATCTTTTTTACGTTTTTGCAATTCAAGCAAATCTTTATTGGCATCAGCTAATGTTTTAACAAGAGTAGCTGCTACCTCATATGCCCGTGGATGTTGTGACATTCCTGCAACTTCAAGTACGCCCGACAAAGCTTCTTGTCCTTTTTCAATAGCAGATATCATATTACCACGAGCATATTCAAAATCATCATCCACTTGTTTATCACCATATGTGCTAACGACCGGCATTGGTATATTGTTTATAGGCGTTAAGCCTAATGTATCAGCAATTGAATCATTATTCATAATTAAGGTTCTTCTGTTGCTATTATGTATCCAAAGTCATCATCGGGGTAAATCATACTAGCTGGTATGGAGTTGGCAAGAATTGTTGTTGGCGAACCATTTGCCAACAAACCAGGCTGTGTTGTTGTGTTTACTAAAGAAGAATTGCTTGTTAAAGAATTATAAATGGAGCTATCAGCAAACTTAATAATACCGGCTCTATGTACGGGTCCATACAAATACCCTTTTAGAGTAAACGTCATGTTCCATTCAAGCACTCTACGAGTTTCAAAATCGCTCTCGTAGTTGTCGTTTAATTTTACATCATTAAGGATAATAGGAATATCCATTGTGATATCCATATCTGGTATCAATGCGACCGTAGCTGTCCACTCGGGTGTAAAGAAAGGAAGTATTTGTTCTACAATACGTGTACCATCGTCTGTGTTCTTAACAAGAATAGAAAGCGAAAAATTTATGTTGTATGGTACAGGGTTATACTGATAGTAAATTTTATTTGGATCGGTGTCATCTTTTTTATAACGCTTACCAATAGTGTTTAATTTACGGCTACCATCATATGTAAAGTCTGTCATTTCAAAAGAAATGATTGGAAGCTGTACAGATGTCTTACGATTTAAGTTTGGATCCTGTGTTAGACGAGCCAACACCTTTTCCTTTGGTCCGTATGTTACAGGAACCTTGACTGTATGAATCTCGTTGTGCGTGGGATCAGGACGATTAATGATAATGTCGTTAAACAATGTACCAAACAAAACAACATAGCGTCTTATTGATCCGTGATAGAAGGAATGGCCAAACATTAGTACGAAGCTCCTTCACTGAAAGGGTCACGTTCAGAAAAATCAATATAACCACTAGCTTCGGCTTCTATTTCATCGTTTTCAGCCAAAGGATCGTTTATGTTAATATCCCAGCTTTCTTGTAGTAAGTTATATCCATCTTCATCTAGTATATACAAACCGCCTTCTGTCTTAATACCAGCAGAAACTTCTTCATTCAAACTATAGTTTAACATCAGCGCGTCAATATCATCGATGCCTGTTGCAATGTATTCGTTATTATATTCAAACAACTCACACTTCAAATCATACATTTGCAAAGCACCAAGCTGGTAAAAAATAGCTTCGTGCTCAACAAATTTAAGTTCAAACAATTTTTTGTTTAATGGTAAATAAATTAAATCACCCTCAAGCGGTCTTACTCTTGTTTCATAATTACCTACTTCTTGCTCAAACACTCTTCGAGCAATACTAAACGTAACTTGATCTCTAATTTGTATGTTAAATTTAGAAAGGAAATCGCCCTCACCTGCAAAACCTTCTATGTTCTTAACATACATTTCAACAGGAACTGCATGTGTATAGTAACGGGTAGGATCCTCACCGTAAATTTTATCAATAGCGTTTGGATTACGAGGAATAAAATACATATCCAAACCATAGATCCGAATAGATTCTATAATTAGATCTTCAATCAGCGTTTGCTCACCGCTGTTTTGAAAATTATTAAAGTAGAAATTTGTTGCCACAATTAGCCTATCATGTCAGCGACCGGCAAGCTGTAACTGTTTATCATTTCCTCTTCCATCTTTGCAATTTCAGCAGCCGCATCATCAAAAATCTTTTGACCATTGAACTGCACACCGCCTGGAAGCTGCATCCCTGTAAACTTGGTTAAATTTGAACCCCATTGGTATTTAATCTTTGCTGTGCAGTAGTTAGCAAGCCAGCGATCACCCCATGCATCTGTAAATGTATTAGGATCAATAACTTGATATGCTTCAACAAGAAGAAACTCACCTGCATTATAATTTTCCCATTTTGTATCAACATATAGACGGTTCATATGTCTATTGTAGCGGATTGGCTGTTGACCAACAAGCATCTCCGAAATTAAACCAAGATGTTGCATGGCCATATAGTATGGAACCATTGAGTATGCTGTCAATGTATACAGATCGTTAAGCGCAATTTGATAACGGATGTTAAACATATCATCGGAACGAATTGATGGATCACCAATTGGAAATACACGAACTGTACCTATAATGTTATCTGGCAATGTGATGTAACGATTGGACTTATCAGCGTCAGTAATTTGGTGTTTGTAATAAATCTTATCGGTACCATCAAAATGGTAATCCCAATAATATTTTAAAGACTCATCAATACGGTCTTCAACCTGGTCATCATCGACGTTAATTTCTATGACAGGTTTACCCAACTTACGTAGGCAATATTCTTTAAAATCTGCTCTTGATGCTGGTACAGCCATAGTGTGCTCCTTTTAGCAGTATTTATAAAGATGCTTATGCGCCTCTGACCATAGCGCCATTGAACCATGTAATAGTAGGCGCATTAGCAGCTGTAATGTTACGGTTGCCACCACTTGTTTGTTGTACATATACTTCGAAATAATCATCGATTCCATTAGCATACACTAACGTGCTAACCGTCATAGCATAGAAATTAGTTGCCCACGATACACCACTTGCATTCCAACCACGTTTATATTCACTACCGTTTTTCCACAAGGTAATCATTGATTCGCCGGTACCTGTATTTCCACTAATACGAACTTCCGCATTTAATTGATAATAACCTTCGGTCGTAGGTGTAAAGGTAGAGTTAGCATAATTATTATCTGTATCAAATTCTTCTACTTGAAAAAGAACTTTTTGCTGACTACCTGATGATAAGGTTTGTGTTGTGCTATTTGCATATGCACTAAATACAGGTCCATTAACAGCCTTTTTATTACTTACAGTAAATGTATTAGCATTAATTAAAGGTGCACTAACTGTAGCAGCACTGATTGAACCATTGGCACCAATTGAACCCGTGCGCCATTTACCATCATATGTAATACTACTTTGATCACTGAACGCCAATGAAGTATTTAAAGATGTTGTTACTGTTCCATTATTTGTAATTGTTAAATTATAAGACGAATTATCAATTATTGTACTATTTTGTAATGTTAATAAACTAGTAGCGGTACCTGTAATAGCAACAGTATTGTTACCACCAAATGGATTTGCTAATTGAGTTACTTGTAGTGGTCCTGTTGGTACTGTAAAGTTTCCTGTATATACTGCTAATCCTTTTACTATCCTTACATTAGAAATATACCCAGTAAATAATTCACCATAATCCCAACGTCTACCAACGTATACTTGATTTGTTCCGCCGGTACCTAAAGATTGTACCGCTGTTGCTGCCTGAACACCGTTAATATATATACGCATGTTAGTGCCGTCAAATACAGCCGCCACATGGGTCCAAGCATTAAGAGGTACTGCTGATGTCGTGACACATCCAGACCATCCACCGTCATAAGTACTAAATACTACATTTCCTACACCACCAGAAGATCCTCCTACCGAAGACCCAAGATGTAAATAATAAGGAATTGTTCCACCTGTATAGGTACTGCCAACAATAAATGCATTGGTATAAGTTTGCGGATATATCCAAGCCTCAATAGTCATTGGAGTTGTTCCGTCAGTAGGCGTTAAGGCTGTACTAGCAGAAGTAGTGAGATATTGACTACTACCATTGAAACTACCAACATAGCCCGTATTTGCTCCACCACCTGCAAGCGCACCATTAAACGCACCATTATACGTATTAGCATAAATGGTGGTAACACTAATTGATCCTACATTAATTGAACCCATGTTCCATTTACCTGTCGAATATGTAATATTACCTTGATCGCTAAACGGCAATGAAGTATTAAGAGATGTTGTTACAACTGTGCTCCAAAGGGTGTTTGTAATTGTTAAATTATAAGACGAATTATCAATTATTGTACTGTTTTGTAATGTTAATAAACTTGTAGCAGCACCTGTAATAGCAACAGTATTGCTACCACCAAAT
>Ga0114962_10003571_pt1 | contig 12561 bp, 9 predicted proteins | sample C_130820_MF_Meta_FD_87017 | JGI IMG/M metagenome (GOLD analysis project Ga0114962, IMG submission 87017) | Freshwater microbial communities from Lake Croche, Canada to study carbon cycling - C_130820_MF_MetaG | ecosystem: Environmental > Aquatic > Freshwater > Lake | place: Lake Croche, Canada... | reverse complement strand
GGTTTGAAGGCTAGGGTCCCAGAATGATAAAATCATCGGAGGTGGGGCTGGCGAAGGGTAGGAGAATTTGCAGAAAGTTCAACGGAAAATGAACAATGTGACGGCAGTGTCACAGTGTGGGTCCACGCGAGTTGAAGAGCAAGTCCACGAGCATGATGTCTTGAAAGGCTAGCCAGGCGAGATCGGGATTGGGGATGCCGCGCACGGCGCCTTGGGCGACGCGGGCATGGGCCGGGCAGAAGCGCTTGAGGGCGGCAGTCCAGCGCAGGCGGCGTGCTTGTTCGGCGCCGCCGCGCAGGCCCCTGCCAAGCAATTTGGAGGCGCCGGAGACCCAGGTGCCCTTGAAGGCGTGGACGGTGACGCCGGCGGGATCGCGGAAGACGGTGTGGTCGAAAGCGAGTTGTTCGGTGCCGATGTGATAAAACCGGGGTGGCTGGCGTGCGGTGAGGGTGAGGCCGATGGCACCCATGCATTGTTCGGGGAGATGTTTGTAAGCCTCCAATACGCTGGAGCCATCGGCGAGTTCCCACCCGAAGAAGGCGAGGTGGATGGTGGCGCCGTCGTCACGATCGACGCGGGCGGCGGTGCCGGTGGAGCTGTGGAGGGAGGGCAGGGACCTGGCGACGATTTCGGGGAGGAGGGTGAAGGACGATGGGGAGGAGACGCAAGACGGCAAGACGCAAGAGAAGAGGTGGAAGATGACGGATCGTGGATGGTGGATTGTAGAGCATCAAGAGAGGGCGGCGCTGGCTTTTCTTCCTTAGCTCTGACCTCTGACCTCTGTCTTCCGGCTCCTGGTCGGTAGCAGAGCACCGGTTGGCCAAGGCCGGCGGCAGCGGGGTGCATCCAGCCATACGCCAGTGCTTCGATCGCAACCAAGGCAAGGACGATGGCGGAAAAAGACGCGAGACGGCAAGACGAGAACATGCAAGACGCGAGATGGAAGGGGGGACGCAAGGGAAGGTCGGAGGAAGGCGATTTTGGATTTTGGATTTTTAATTTTGGATTGGAAGAGATCTTTGCGCGGCGCAGGTAAGGGCCGCTTTGTCTTTCATTCAAAATTCAAAATTTAGCATTTAACATTGCGCGCAGCGCCGTCGGTCAGAGGTCGGAGGTGCCGCCATAACTGATCACGTTCCCTTGGGGCTCAGAACTGTTTAAGAAGTGCTTGAACTGTAGAGATGAGCAATGGGTTATGGCTGGTTGCAGAATGTCCTCAAGGCTCAGTGCCGGGTCACGCGACATGCAGAAGGTCGGGTTGAATGAGTTGGAGAAGGCGCTCGGGGCAGGATCCTCTGCTGTGGAGATCGACAGGCATTGCGAGACGCTCCTCGAGGAAGAACTTTAGGTTCATGAATCCGGAAAGAGTGGGTGGAGAATTGAATTCGACAAGGAAGTCAAGGTCATGCGCACCGGCCTCCCCGCGCGCGGTGGAGCCAAAGAGCCAAAGAGCTTTGACGTCGTAAGCGCGGAGTTCCCCGGATAGCCCGTGGATGGCAGGAATCAGTGCGGTCAAGGGATTCAAGGCTTGGAAGATAGGCTCCATGCGGATAGACTATGGGAGTACATGATTCGCGTCAAGCTGGCAGGAAGCCGCCGGAAGTGAGGTGATCGGAGTTTCGGAGGTCGGAGGAAAGGCGGAGATTACCAGGCGCTGGTGGGCATTTTGGGTTGCGGTGTTCGCATTTCAGCTTTCAGCATTTTTTCCCCATTCGCTTCAGCTGATATGATCCGTCGAGGATGGCCTGCCACCAGGGTTGGTTATCGAGGTACCAGGCGACGGTTTTGCGGAAGCCGGACTGGTGATTTTGGGCGGGCAGCCAGCCGAGTTGTTCGCGGATTTTTGAGGCGTCGATGGCGTAGCGCAGGTCGTGGCCCGGGCGATCGGCGACGAAGGTGATGAGGGATTCGGAGGTCGGGGCGCAGAGGTCGGAGGTCGGGGGAGAGGGAGCCCCGCGCTTTTGCAGTTCCTCGTCGAGGATGCGGCAGAGGAGGTGGACGAGGTCGATGTTGCGCAGTTCGTTGTTGCCGCCGATGTTATAGGTTTCGCCGGGGCGGCCGTGTTCGAGGACGGTGAGGAGGGCGGCGGCGTGATCCTCGACGTAGAGCCAGTCGCGGATATTTTCGCCTTTGCCATAGACGGGGATGGGTTCGCCGCGCAAGGCCTTGAGCAGGACCACTGGGATGAGTTTTTCGGGGAACTGGAACGGCCCGTAATTGTTAGAGCAATTGGTAACCACAACGGGCAGGCCGTAGGTATCATGCCAAGCGCGGGCGAGGTGATCGGAAGCGGCCTTGCTGGCGGAATACGGTGAGTGTGGGTTGTAGGCGGTGGTTTCGGTGAACTTGCCGGTGGCCCCGAGGCTGCCGTATACCTCGTCGGTGGAAACGTGGAGGAATTTTGGATTTTGGATTTTGGATTTAGGATTGAGCCAGCACTCCCGGGCGGCCTGGAGCATGGAGTAGGTGCCGGTGATATTGGTTTCGATAAAAGCACCGGGGTCGTCGATTGAGCGATCCACGTGGGACTCTGCGGCCAAGTGCATCACGGCGTCGGGTTGAAACTGGGCGAAGGCGTCGCGCATGGCGGCGGCGTCGCAGATATCGGCCTGTAGGAAGTGGTAATTAGGCGAGGATTCGACGTCGCGTAGGGACGCAAGGTTGCCGGCGTAGGTGAGCTTGTCGATGTTGAGCACGCGGTGGCAGCGGGCGATGAGCAAGCGCACCAAGTTGGAGCCGATGAAGCCAGCGCCGCCGGTGACCAAGATATTCATGATGGGAAGAGGCTAGCCCGCAAGACGCAAGAGAAGTGAAAGCCCTAAATGGGAAGCACGAAATTATAAACCTAGAAAGGAAGATAGGAGCCAAAGATTACACAGATGATGAAAGAGTTACGAATTATTTGGCAGATACCTTTAGGGTTAGCCGAGGCGTAGATAGATTGAGGTCTTATTTTCCGTGTAATCGTTCGACTGAGCTCACGCCGAAGTCCTCTTCAATCCGCGAAATTTGCCTGATTATTTGAAAAGCAGTCAGTCAGGCTCGCTCGATTCGCTCGGTTGTGGTAAAAAACGGCACTGCAACCCTTTCCATTGTCCTTTCTAGGATAAACAAAAATTCAGGATTCAGGTGGCAGCACGCTGCCGCCCTTGGTCAGTTCTTCGGCGTGGGAAGAAGACCGCAACGGGGATGGCGAGGGGGTACGGGGCTTCGTCTCAGACCCAAGACCCATGACTTGAAGACCCCGGACGAAAAGCCTGGACAAGCAACAACATCCTTGGCTTTTCAAGCACTCTCGCGAGGCTCTTTCTCACTATCGCTGCCGTAGGCGCCGTAGGCGCCGTAGGCGCCGTAGCGGTAGGCGCGGCCGTAGCGGGAGGTTTTGTAGTAGCCGTAGGAGTAATTGTCGCTCATCAGTCGGCGTTTTTCTATGAAGCCGTTAAAAATGATACCACTGAGGTGGTTGCCGTCCTCGGCGAGGATTTGGAGGGTGCGGCGTATGGCACCCTTGGGGCTATGTTCGGCGCGGGCGACGAGGCAGAGGTTGTGGGCCAAGGGGGCGATGATGCGGGTATCGGGCACGGCCAGGATGGGCGCGGTGTCGAGCACAACGACGTCGTAATCGTTGCAGGCCTGCTCGAGAAGTTGATGGAGGCGGCCGGTTTCGAGGAGCTCGCCGGGGTTGGGAGCGGCTTTCCCGCCGAGGATGAGGTGGAGGTTGGGTTGGCCACTGTCGCGGTAAATGACGTCTTCGAAGGAGGCCAGATTGGCGAGGCACTCGGTGAGTCCGCCGTGTTCCAGAACACGCGGGAGCCCGAATAATTTATGAACGGAGGGTTTGCGCAAGTCCATGTCGATGAGAAGGGTCTTGCGGCCTTGACCGGCGGCGGCGATGGCGAAATTAGTGGAGGTGAGGGTTTTGCCTTCGCCTGGCAGCGAGCTGGTGAAGAGCGTGATTTTGCGCTGCATCTCATCGCCTAGGAGGGTGATGGAGGCCCGCATCACGCGGTACATTTCTGCGTAGCTGGTGGTTGATAAGCCGGCACGGAATACCAAACGCTTGTCCCAATTCTCAGGGGAGGTTAACTGGCTTTCCGGGTGGCGTTTGCGAAACATCTGCTCGGCGACATCCAGATGCGCGAGTTTGATGTTGGCAATCGCGCCGAGCACAGTGATGCCGGTCTCGGAGGCGATTTGCGAGACGGTGTGGAAGCGATTGTCGAGGCGCTGGAGCAGGAGGACTAGCAGAATACTGCCGGCGAAGCCACCGACGATGCCGCCGGCAAGGACCTTGGCAGGGATGGGAGCGATGGGCGAGCCGGGCACCCGAGCCAGATTGCTGACCTCGGCGCTGGATACCTCCGATTCCTGATTGACGCTGGTTTCCTTGATGCGGGTGAGCATGGTGTTAAAGACGCTGGTGGCGCTTAGGGTTTCACTTTCCAGTACGCCGATGCGGGCGAGGAGAAGTTGGCGGGCGGAGTGGAGGTATTCCTCCGGGTGGCTCTGGCGATCCGGCAAGTCTTTGCCGACCACATCCCAATAGGCTTTGTCGCTAGCCGCCTGGCGTGCGTCCTCGAACTCGAGGGCAAACTGCTCCTTGAGTTGTTGAAGTTCGGCGATTGCGGTGATCATTTTGGGATGTTTTGGCAGGTAGCGGTGTAGCATTGCGGCCAACTCATTTTCCTTCGTATCGAGGGATTTGTGGATTTCAAGGGCGCGGGCGTAGAGCGAGAGGGCCCCGCGCGCCGCTTGGATGCTGCGGCGGGCTTCTTTGCTTTCTTTTTCCAACAAGTCGATCGAGTTGCTGCGGTCGGCAGTGCGGGCGTTGGCAATTTCCGCGAGGTACTCACGGGCGACGGCGTCGGCAAGGGCTTTGGCGACCTCAGGCACGGGGTGGGTGATGGAGATGTCGAGCAGGCGGGTGTTGCGGCGGATCGTGACAGCAAGCCACTTTGAAGCTATCCTGCCGCCGATGGCGGCGGGTGGTGGCGGCGGCTGTTGGGCTGCGTCGGCGGATTTCTTGCCCAGCTTATTGCTTAGCCAATTCGGCAACCAATCCACCTCGATGGGCATGAGGCCGGGCAATTCGCGCACATCTTGCCGGGAGGCGACGCGTTCGAGCAAGTCCATGCGGTGGATACGCTCGGCGACGGTATTTATCGCTTCGGCGCTGCGCATGTCGATTTCCTCGACCTGATCGCGGGCGGCCATCACGGAGGCGGTTTGCTGCTTGATGAGCAGGGTGGCGGTGGCGCTGTATTCCTTGGGGCTTTTTGCCAAGTAGTATGAGGCGCAGAGCAGCCCGAGGATACCACCTAGAACGATCCAGTACCAGCTGCCTATGAGGTAGATGACCAATCGCCGCATCTTATTCTGTCCGGCTCCAAGTGCCGATTCGGCTTCTAGGGAGTCGTCTGAGGTATCATCACGATCAGGTATCTGGCGGTTTAAGCGGTGTAGCGGAGGCATTGGCGAGAGGGGGGGGCGAGATAGAGGACAAGTGGAGGCGGGATGCGCGACGCGGTGGGAGGATCAGAAGATGCGCTCGGGGATGCTGATGATGTCATCAGGTTGCAGCAGGTACGGCTGATCGCCGCGTTGGGAGAGATCTCTGAAATCGACGATTTTGACCGTGCCCTTGCGGTTGATGCTGACCTTTTTCGGGTTGGCCAAGTCGGTGGTGCCGCCGGCGAGGGCAATGGCGTTGATCAAATCGAATTTGCCCTTGAGAGGAAAGGGGACCGGGCCGGGTTTGTGGACTTGTCCGAGGACGGTGACGGTTTTGTCGAGGAAAGCACTGTGATTGACGCTGATGCGGTCCCCGGCGACGAGTTGGGTGCGCCCGGCACTGCCTTGGATGGCTTCCATGGTAAAGGTAGCCGTTGAGCCAGCTGCGCGGATGAGTTGGATGGCATTGGCGTCGGCGTTTTCAGCGAGGCCACCGACGGCAGATATCGCGGTGGCCAAGTCGAGTCGACCGGAAACGGGCATGGGGATTTGGCCGGGTGTTCTAACGGCACCGAAGACCGCGACAAACTCGGCGGCATAGTCGGCGACGGTGAGATTGATTTTGGGATCGACGAGGTAATCCTTGGCGTAAAGTTCGCGGAGATGAGCGGCAGCGGCGGCGATGCTCATGCCGGTCACTTTCACCGGGCCGAGCAGTGGGAAAGAGCTTTCGCCGGTCTTGAGAATGCGCACCAAAACGGAAAGGTCTGGCTCCCCGTACACCGAAAGGCTAATGGTGTCGTTGGGACGTAAAACGTAGCCAGTATCCTCATCACGGGCAGCCAAGGCAGCCATAGGCACAGTAAAAAATAGCAGGAGACGGAGTAATCCGACAAAAGTCGTGAGGGTTTTCAAGAGGATGGGGGAGGGGGAGGTTGTTCAATCGTGGGTCACCCTTGGTGAGGGCGGGGCACGCAGTAAGCATAAACTGCAAATGGAGTGTTGCAAGTGCGAAATATTTGCAGGCAATGTGGGGAGTCAAATATCTGGGGTGGGTCTGTAATCAGAAACGGTAGCTAAGGCTGAAGCCGGTTTGGCAGGAGTTCCATGAATTGCCGATGGAGCCATAGCTTGAGTTAACACCGCTTTGTTCATTGTAACGGACAAACACAGTCGCGCTGCCTTTGTCGGCAAACAGCGGCATGCTCAGCGAGGAGTCGAGGCCCAGGATATCGCTGTTGGGTCTGCCATTGGTCATCCCTGCTGGGACGATCGAGCTGCTACCTTGGTAAAAGGCACCGAGGCTCAAGGTGCTGCGGAGGAGTTTGCGATTGCAGCCGAGGCGCAGCGAATTGTTCTGGTAGAAGGCTCCGACACGGGTCGGGTCGGCCTGGACGTTTCTGGCCAGAGAGAGGTTCATTCCCCACAGCGTGGAGGCTTGATAGTTGAGGCCCAGTGAGCCGGAAAGCGTTGGATCAGCGGTTTGGCCGCTGTCGTAGCGGTTAAAGTCGAGTCCCACTTGGGAGGTCATGGACACTTTCACGTCTAGCTTGTAATTGAGGTTGAGGGTTGGGCCGATGGAGGAGCGGCCGATGGTGCTGCGTCCATAGGAGGAAGGTGCGGTGTTGGAGTTGTATAAGTAATGGATGCCGGGGCCGATTTCGGTGAGGGGCGAGTATTTCCACAGGGCGGCGGTCCCGAGGGTGTAGGAACTCGTATCGCCGTAATTGCCGGCGGCAGCGGTCGAGGTTCTCTCGTCGAAATTGCCGGTGAGCGAGGTTTTCGCACTGACTAGGTAGCGGGCGGATAAGCCGGAGTGGAGCGAGGTGGTTTCGATCAGGGACGAGTTGAGCGAGGAGGCATAGTTATTGCTTTGTTGGTCAAAATCGTAGCCGATGTTGGCCGAGAGGCTCAAGTGGCCGCCCTCGTAATTGCCGACTAGGCTGGCGCTGCGATTCAAGCGGTAGAAATTGGTTTGATTGTAATTTTGGTTAAAACTGCTGCTCGAGGTTCCGCCAAAGGTTGAGTTGGATGAGAAATTTTGCGCGCTGCCGCGGTTTTCGTCGATGCCGGCGGTGGCCGAGAGCGTGAAGCGGTCCCGCTTGTAATTGGCAAGAAAACCGCCGCCTTGGCTGTATCCGCTGAGCTCCGAGTGGCTCACATACTCGTCGTAACGGCCCCGGTAGTTGCCACCATAGGTCAAGGCCCCGGGCATCGATAGATATTTCAGGTCGCCGCCGAGGCCACCGAAAAAATCCCCCTTGGACTGGGCGCTGGATTGCCGCTGGCCTTTCAGAACATTCGAATCATAGGTGCCGCTGAGGGTGGGGGTGAACGTCAAGCCGGCGGCCACGCTGTCGCCAAACCCGCTGGCCAGCGGCGAATTCGCCAAAGCGACAAAAGCATCGGGGGCTTCGCTAATCTTGTCAGATTTGTCGGACTTGTCGGACGCTTCCGACTTATCTGGAGGATCTGGCGTGGCGGGCTCGTCAGGCGTGTTGGGCGCGGGGACCACGTTGGGCAGTACCTGCGGCTGCACATTGGGAATGACCCCGGCATCCTTGGGCGTGGTAGGCGGCAACGGGGGCACCGGGGGCAAAATCGGCCCTGCAGGCACGGCGGCGGGCTCGTCAAGTGCCGGCGCGGGTAGGATGGCCTCCCAATGGCAGCAAGCCACCGCGCCGAGCATCCACCACCAGGGTTTCCATGCGATCTTGATTTTCATCGTGTTGTTTTGGGTCTGACAAACTGCTCCCGCACTATACCGTCGGCGGATGTGCCGCCACAAAGTCGCGACGCTAGCAGCGCTCCGCAGGGCGCGCAAGGTGAATTGTTACATCCCGACTCGCGCCAATTGCCGTGCCTGCCGTGGTGGGGAGAGGTGCTTTAGGCTTTTGTTGACAATCAATTTGTGAAACGGTGGCGGGGCCGTTTGCACCCGTCCCCCGATGCCCGCTATTTTACTTGTTTTCACCTGCGCGTTGTGGGGGCTGAGCTTTCCGGTGATGAAAGCCTTGCATCTGGAGCAGGCGTTGCGCTTGCCGCAGGCGAGCACGCTGTTTCTATCGGCGTGGATGCAGGTGGCGCGGTTTGGTTTGGGGTCGCTTATTTTGCTGCCATTCGTCTCGCGGAGTGTCCGGCCGACCCGTTTGGAGCTCCGGCAGGGACTCTGGATCGCCTTGTGGGGTGGGCTTGGCATGGGCATCCAAGCCGATGGCCTAGCCCACACCGATGCCTCGATCTCAGCCTTTTTGACTCAAGGCTACTGCATTTTCCTGCCGCTGTGGGCCTGCCTGAAGCGCCGCAAGCCACCCGGCATGCGGGTGCTGGTGGCGACCCTGCTTGTTCTATGCGGCGGGGCGCTCCTGTCCGGCGTGCGGCTGGATCATTTGCGCCTCGGCCGGGGAGAGTGGGAGACGATCCTCGCGGCGTTTTTGTTTACCTTTCAGATATTGCTATTAGAGGATCCAAAATATGTGGCCACCCGCGGCATGGCGGTGACCTTCGTGATGTTTGTTGGAATCACGGCCATGTTTGCGCCCATCACCCTGCTGCTGGCCAACCAGCCGCTGGATTGCCTGAGCGCCGGGGCCTCGCTGCCGGCCTGTGGCTTGATCTTGGTGCTTGCGCTCTTCTGTTCGGTGTGCGCCTATCTGTTGATGAATATCTGGCAGCCGCGCGTTCCGGCGACCGAGGCCGGGCTGATTTACACCGCCGAACCGGTATTCACCGCAATTTATGTGTTATTTTTGCCGGGGCTGCTCGGCGCGTTCTGCCACAACGCTTATTCAAATGAAACCCTCACCTCATCCCTGCTCGGCGGCGGGGCCTTGATCGTAGTGGCTAACGGGCTCATGCAATGGAAGCGCCAGCCCCATCCGCCCGCCGTCGCCCCGGTCCAATAGGCGGGGTCGACCCAAGTTTCCGCTCAATAATGCCTGTCACAAGGCATCCGAGATGGGTTGTGGCGGCGGTCTGTGACCGTCGCCGCGCTTGGACTTTGCCTGGGCAGCTGCGGTCATAGACACGCCGCTACAATGCGACAGATCTTTTCGCGCCGCCGCTAGGAGCGCCAGCGCTGGGTGAGCTCGCCGTACGCATCGGTGCGGCGGTCGCGGAAAAATGGCCACAGCCGCCGGACTTCTTCGAGTGCCTCGAAGTCGAGGTCCTGGTAGAGGATTTCCTCGTCGCAGGTGGAGGCTTTGGCGAGCAACTGGCCGTAGGGGCCAGCCACGAACGAGCGGCCCCAGAATTCGATGGCGCCGGCGTTACCGCAGCGGTTGACTGCGGCGAGGTAGCAGCCGTTGGCCACCGCGTGGCCGCGCTGGACGGTTTCCCAGGCCCCGTGCTGGACCTCGCCGAGGGCACTTTTTTCCGCCGCGAGCCAGCCGATAGCGGTCGGATAGACGAGGAGTTGGGCCCCGCCGAGGGCCATCAGCCGGGCGGCCTCGGGATACCATTGGTCCCAGCAAATAAGCACCCCGATGTGGCCAAAGCGGGTGGGCCAGACCGGCCAGCCGCTGTCGCCGGGGGTGAAGTAGAATTTTTCCTCAAACCCCGGGTCCTGGGGGATGTGGGCCTTGCGGTAGAGGCCGAGCAATGCGCCGTCGGCGTCGAAGATGGCGGCGGTGTTGTGATAGATGCCGGCCCCGCGACGTTCAAACAACGAGGCGATCAGCACGATGCCTAGTTCGCCGGCCAGTGTGCCGAGTTGCTCGGTGAGTGGCCCGGGCAATGGGTCGGCCAGATCAAACGCCGCCGGGTTCTGCACTTCGCAGAAATACGGGGTGAGAAACAGCTCCTGGGTGACGACGATGTTGGCACCGGCTGCAGCGGCCTGGCGGATGAGTTGTATGTGGTGCGCGAGAGCTTCGGGCTTGGAGGCGAAGCTGCGGGATTGGAGCAGGGCGAGGCGTGGCATGGGCGGAGCCTGCCGCAGTGCCGGCCAGATTTCAAGGATTTCAGCGATAATGTCTGGCATTATGGATGCGAGGTCCATGCAGCGATAATGTCTGGCATTATGGATGCGAGGTCCATGAGAGGCTGCCGAATATAATGTCTGGCATTATACGGTAGGGTCCATGAGTGGCGGCCGAAGGCCTAGCTCATGGGTGAGCCTTCCGCATGACGAGAAAATGTCCGCGCTCCTCAACGACAGGGGAGGCGGCATTCCGCACGGCGAAAGGCGGATCAGTGCTGGACAAATCCGGTGGGCTCTGGCATCAGGGGCGGCCGATGTCCGAGTTACCGAAAGCCTATGAACCGCAAGCCGTGGAAGCCAAATGGTACGCCGCGTGGATGGATGGGAAATGTTTTGAGGCGGATCCCGGGTCCGCCAAGGAAGGCTATGCGATTGTCATTCCGCCACCCAATGTGACGGGCATTTTGCACCTCGGGCATGTTTTGAACAACGCGTTGCAGGATATTCTGGCACGCCGCGCGCGGCAAAAAGGCAAGGAAGTGCTGTGGCTGCCGGGCACCGACCACGCGGGTATCGCCACCCAGACGAAGGTGGAGCGCCAGCTCCGCGACGAAGAGGGCGTGGGCCGCCGCGATGTGGGCCGCGAGGAATTTCTCAAACGGGTGTGGGCTTGGAAGGAGAAGCACGGCGGCATCATCATCCAACAATTGAAGCGGCTCGGCTGCTCGTGTGATTGGAGCCGGGAGCGATTCACGATGGACGCGGCCTACAGCCAGTGGGTGAGCCAGGTGTTTGTAGATTTGTTCAAGCAGGGGCTCATTCACCGCGGCAAGCGGATGGTCAATTGGTGCCCGGTGTCCCTCACTGCGCTGTCGGACGAGGAGGTGATCATGACGCCGCAGCGCTCGAAGTTATATACGATGCGCTACGAGTTGGCGGATGCGCCCGGCGAGTATATTGAAATATCCACCACTCGCCCGGAAACCCTGATGGGCGACTGCGCCGTGGCGGTCAATCCGAAAGACCCGCGCTACACCCAGCACGTCGGCCGCAAGGTGAAGCGACCGTTTCCGCCTGCGGAAATCCCGATCATCGCCGACGAACACGTGGATTTGGCCTTTGGCACCGGGGCCTTGAAGATCACCCCGGCGCACGACAAGGCGGACTTTGAGATTGGCCTGCGTCATGGTTTGGACATCATCGACGTGTTGCATCCGGACGGCCGGATTCATTGCCCGGCCTGCCCGGACCTCGATGGCTTGGACCGCTTCGTGGCCCGCAAAAAGGCCGTCGCCAAGCTCGAAGCGATGGGCTTGTTGCTCAAGGTTGAGGAATACGACAACAACGTCGGGTTTTCCGAGCGGGCGCAGGTGCCCATCGAGCCGCGCATCTCGATGCAGTGGTTTTTGAAATACCCCTGCGTCCAACAAGCGGCTGACGCCGTGGCCAACGGCGACATCAAGTTCCGCCCCGAGCGCTGGGCCAAAACCTACGCGCATTGGATGGAAAACCTCCAGGATTGGTGTATCAGCCGCCAACTCTGGTGGGGCCACCAAATCCCCGTCTGGTACCGCAAGGATAAGTTCGCCGCCTTGCGCGACGCCGAGGCGCTGGATATGCACGATCTATCCGCCGGTGATATCCACGTCGGCGTCGACGCCCCGGCCGACGCAGCCAACTGGGTCCGTGACGAGGACGTGATGGACACCTGGTTCTCGTCGTGGCTGTGGCCGTTTGCGACCATGGCGGCGGTCGGTGAGGAGTCCCCGACCCTGAAAAAATTCTATCCGACGAGTGATTTGGTGACGGGGCCAGACATCATCTTTTTCTGGGTAGCGCGCATGATTATGGCGGGCTTCCAATTCGGCGGCGGCGTGCCCTTCAAGAACGTCTATTTTACCACCATCATCCGCGACCTCCAAGGCCGCAAAATGTCCAAATCCTTGGGCAACTCGCCGGACCCCGTCGATTTGATGGAAAAATATGGTGCCGACGGCCTGCGCTTCGGGTTGATGCGCATTGCGCCGGTGGGCAGCGATGTGCGCTTCGATGAAACGTCGGTCGAGGAAGGCCGCAACTTCGCCAACAAGCTCTACAATGCCTGCCGCTTCCGCCAAATGGCTGGGGATGCTGGGGATGCTGGGGATGCTGGGGATGCTGGGGATGCTGGGGATGCTGGGGATGCTGGG